>JAAUYI010123493.1_pt1 | contig 18134 bp, 13 predicted proteins | sample 7278041 | NCBI WGS metagenome assembly JAAUYI01 (sample SAMN14350216, study PRJNA611818) | marine sediment metagenome | isolation source: surface marine sediment (0.6m) | place: French Polynesia: Moorea | collected 2018-08
GAAAAAGCTTGTCAGGGTTCACCAGGGAATCACCTTCCAGAGAAAGATTCAGATGATTAATCATGTTTTAGCTTCATAATCTAGGTCTCTTTTTTTCCTTTAGGTCGAAATTTCGAAATATCCTGTAGCAAATTACCAGCAGATGTTTACATAAAAGATATAGATAAGAGTTTTCTTAAAAAATTAAAGGATAGAATAGCCTTTATCTGTCTTCATAATAATGGCAAGTCTTGGTGTTTTACTGAGGAAGTTCTATTTCTAATATTGCGAAGAAAAACTCTTTAGGAAAACTTATAAGAACTTTAACCATTAAACTCAACTACTAAGTTTAGATTTTTTTCAAAATTGTACGTTCCGGGCGACAGTCCTCTTTTAAAAGATCTCGTATCAATATAACCTTCGATCCTAAATTCAGCTTCATTAAAGGCATCAAATTCAGGATGAATGAAATCTGTTGTTAGAGATTTATTACCAATTGTTCCTCTTAAGAAAACATCTATTGTTTCGCCATTTTCATTTTCTGCTTTTAGAACTGAGCTAGGCAACTTAACCATACACTTCGAGGCTGAATCCAAAGAATTAACCGAAAGGCTTCCAACAATAATTATATTTGGATTGATACTCTGAGAAATTCCACTGGTAAGCTCATTGGGTTGAACATCGTAACTTAATTTACTAAGAACTGGATTAGACTTAATCCCAAACCTATGACCAATAGCCTGCACCGGCTCATTAGAGGAGAATGCTCTTTCTTCGACATTCTGCGCAGAGGCAAAGTGCTTTAAAAATAAAGAAATTAAAAGTACAGCAATAAAAATACTAAATCGTTTGTTTAGACAAAGTAGCATTAGAAATTATGTGGTAATAATGAAAAGGCAATAATCGGATATTAAATTTATATCATGATGATTCGCAAATATATGAAATTTGTTAGCTATTCTCTCTTAATCGTTTTTTTAGCAGTTCTGACCTATCCAACAAGGTTATCTGCTCAGGGTATAAATATCCCACTGATTATAACCATCTCAATAAATGGGTCTTCACCAGGCGGTTTGTTTTATAATTCCACGCTCTCTCCAAGCTCTTTTTCTGCATCTTCCGATATGAATGTATTAGTTGCGAGCCAATCTATTCCAAGCGATGATTACTTTATTAATGGTGCTATTTATACGAACTGTGGCTTTAATAGAGGAGGTGGTAATTCCTGCAATGCCCAAAGAACAGCTACGGCACAAGTATCTCCTCTAAGAGTAATAATGTCCAATGGTTCTAGCCAAATTGCTGTCGACTTAAAAGGAAGAATAGGAGAACGTTCACTCAGTTCAAGTCCAAGAGTTATTAGATTTCGAAGAAATAGTCCTGTCTTTTTTGAACCTTGGAAGGCAGATATTCAAATAGTTGGAGATGTTGACGAATCGACAATTGATATTAATGATGCTGAAGGTGATTACACCGGAACTTTTCAGATAACAGCGGTAATTCTATAGATTATTCAATGGGTTGATTATTCTTTCTGTTTTTATACAATGCGCTTGAACCAAATATATCTTCGTAGTTATAGTGACCTGGTCCACTCTTTTTTTGAAGGGAATTTTTCAATTTATCTGAGATATTTTTTTGAGGCTTGACCAAGTACTCAAACTGAGTAAACTCCTCAAAATTCTTTGTAATTACAGGGTATCGCTTCTGGGATAATTGATCGGCCACTTTAATTGGAGACAAATCAATATGCTTTGCTTTTTTATTCTCTCCATTTTGCAGCTTTTCGCTGTAATTCAAGTCTGTATTTGTCCTTGAATATCCAAACTTATTCTCTCTAACTTTTTGTTCAACTAATTTAGGTACTTTTACAATTGGAATAGTTTTTTTTGTTAAAGCTGGTTTTGCTTTCTTCTTAAATTTATTTAGAGTTTTCTTAGTTTTTAGAACTAATTTGTTTTGTGATTTCTTTTTATTTAATAACTTTTTGTTTACTGTCTTTGCTTTATCACTAGTTTTTTGATCAGCATCTTTAACCGTTCGTTCTTTTGCTGCAACAACCTCTTTGTTCTTTTTTTGAGATTGAAGGAAATTCTCAATGGTTTTTGAAATCGTTTTAATTGACTTTGATTGCCTTTCTACAATGCTCAATATATGCGCTTGATTTTGAAAAGAATAGAAATTTATAAATGCCAGAATTAACAATACAGATACAGTGAATATTTTTTTGATATCAAATACTTTTTTAATTCTATATTTATGTTTTGTCTCTTCTTCAAGCACTTCAGAAATACTTATTGAGGGATCCAGCTCACGAATTGCATCATCATTTTCTAGCAACTCATCGGTCTTTGAAATATCGTTATTGATTTGAATGTTTTCAATATCAATTCGTGAATTAGCCACACTTTCATCAACTAAATTGATAACTCGCAATTCACCTTCTATAGCTCTTTTCGGTGAATCTAACTCGTGAATTAGACCTCGATAATTGTTTGCATCTAAAGATAAAGGGAACTCATAAAAATTAGTTTTGGATTCTAACAAGTAATACGAATATTCTGCGTTCTGAATAGAAGCATGATCAAATATTGGAGTTAATAATGAGCTTAAGCCATTGATACTACAACCAAAACGAATTGGCCAATTTATATTTAAGTTAAATTGATCTCTTTTGTGAATGAGGAAAAGTAGCTTCGTAAAAAATATATTTTCATCAAAGTTAGTTTCTTCCTTCACTGCAAATTGAGGTAATTCTATATTTTTATTTTGCTCTCTAAACGAATAACTAATAGAAACAGTGTGAGTTAATTTATCAATTATGTTGGTCTCGGAAACTTGTGATATTTGCTCATCAATTTTATGAGTAAGCTCTCCTATATCAGGTTGATAAATGATGCCTAAAACCGGATGGTTTTTGAATTTTGAAATCTCTCTTAAACTAATTCCTCCTCTAACTCTATTAGATTCAAAATCCACAAGAGCAAAAGGCTCTCGAGGAACTTTGGTTATTTGTAAATTATTGTTGAGGTTAGCTTTTATACTTTGGTACCTGTTATCTAATTCGGGTTGATTATCATGAGTTGTTTTCGGCAAGTTTTCGTGAAGAGAATCAGTTCTAGCTTCTGTTGAGTGAACCTTATTAAAAATATCGATTTTCTTTTTCTTCTCTTTCATATCAATAAATCATTCATAAGGATCATCAAACCAACTAAAATTTCATCATCTCTGACTTAATTGACTCTTTCCTACCTAAATCACCTAAAGGCTCATCTATAAAGGTAAACTCAAGTTGTGCAGCATCTTTATTTTTCAGTATTTCATCGGGTATAGCAAAACCACTTGAGTAACTTCTGCTCGTGTCGTTTATTGTTGGAATAGCGAGAAATCCCCCTTGACGTTTCTTTTCCGCAATTAGGAGTCCACTATTATCAAAGTATTTCACTCCCAAACTCCGTCTTGTATGGATATTTCCATTATTTTGATAAGTTATTGTGTAATTTATTTTGTTTCCGTCTCTTTTTAAATCAATACTTTTTATATTCAAATCGGAGTCTAAATTCGCAGGATTTCCTTTTCTTACATATGTACCAGCACTCACTTGTCGATTAATAATCAAGCCAAAGTTAAATTTTTCTGGCGCATTGAGCTTTTTCCTCTGAGCACCTATCTCAAGAATATTCAAAAGCAATCTATATTCTCCATCCTCAAAATTAGGAGGAATAGCCGCAGCAATTCTTATAACTCTTTTTTTAAAAGGTTCAATTGTGAATTGCCTAGGATTCATTTTTACAAAATCTATAACAGAACCCTTGCTTTCATCTTTATCTTTAATAATTATTTTGCTTTCATCCGTCATTTCCCAAGCACTGAGACTGAGCTGTATCCTAACTGGCTGTTGAGTTGGGTTAGAAATTGTTACCGAAGATGAGCCTCTTCCCTTTGGTGCTTCCAATAAGATGTAAACTGGATCGTATAAAAACTCAGCATTTATTGATAAAGGCGATAAAAAGAAGCATCCCAGAAGGATAAAAAATACTTTTAAATAGTAAATAGGTAAATTAAACATCACATATGAACTGTTGATACCTATAGAGATATACCCATAATCTTTTCTTTATTATCTATTTTTAATTTTGTCTATTTTCATCCATCTCCAAGCTTCAATACAGGGTACCTCATAGTAATTCCCAAAAGAATATTGAACATAAATTAGCACTGTATGGAAGATACTGTATTTCCGAACGGTTAAAGGATGAGGGTTTTGAATTTAAATATCCAACCCTGGATCTAGCTTTAGAGGATATTTTAGAAGTTTAAGGATTGCTCTCTCATACAAATTTATAGCCAATAACCCAAACTCTAAAAGTTGCTTTGGGTTGGGTGAAACCCTGGAAAACTTCTTGATAATTTTCTAAAACCCTGCTCGTAATTATTAACTTAATTTGATTGGAGGTTACTTGTTCAAACTCGATTCCTTGAGAGATTTTTCGATAGGTTGGCAAAGCACTACGGATTAAAAGCTCACCCTTCACATCTATACACTCACAATCTAAGCCATGATCAATTAAATTATATACGTAGGTTACTTTTTTAGAATTATCTTGTTTTTGTTGAACAGCCTCTTTGTCTTCACTTACTTCTTCTCCTGGCTTAGCATCTGGAGTAGAAGTTAAAACATTGACTTTCTTACTTTGACTTTTGCTTTCGTCAGAAACTACTTCTTCATCTGTCTTATTTTCCAGTTTCTCAGCAAGCGATTGAGATTGAGACTTTTCTTCTTCGGGAGCAACTGAACTAGTTTGTGTGGCTTGCTTTTTGGGTGTTTTTTCCAAGTTTAAAGTTATATAAACTGGTCCCCAAACAATAGTCTTAGCTTGCCTAACCGGTACTTTTTGTTTTTCATCACCTTGTTCTTTATTCATAGTTCTTTGTTCATAAAAGATTTAAACCAAAAGGACTTAACACTTTAAAGATTAGTTTTTATTACTTCTCTCGATTAATATTTTCATTGAGTTACGATATTGTATAGTCTTTCCAATTTTTATAAATATAAATGCATAAAGTTTTAGTAACGGATCCTCTTAATGATAATGGACTCGAAATTTTAAAAGAAGTTTCTGAAGTGAATTATTCTCCTGGATTAAAAAAAGAAGAAATTATCAAAATAATAAGTGACTACAATGGAATGCTTGTTAGAAGCGGAACCACAGTTGATAAAGATATTTTAGAAGCTTGCTCACCTAAGATGAAGATAATAGGTAGAGCGGGAGTTGGAGTTGACAATATTGAACTGGAAGCAGCCACCCAAAAGGGGATAATAGTAGTCAATTCTCCGGATGGAAATACCACAGCAGCAGCTGAACACACTGTTGCAATGATGATGAGCCTCGCGAGATTGATTCCTCCTGCAGATTTATCTATGAAAAATGGAAAATGGGATCGCAAGAAATTTTTGGGAGTTGAACTGAGAAAAAAAGTATTAGGAATTGTTGGTTTAGGAAAAATAGGCAGTAAAGTAGCACAAGTTGCTCAAGCTATTGGAATGAAAGTACAAGCCTACGACCCAGTTGTTTCTGAATCGAGAGCTCAAAACCTCAATATAAAGCTCGTTGACTTGGAACAAATATGGTCCGAAAGTGACTTTATAACTTTACACGTACCCAAAACCCCACAAACAGCAAATTTAGTGAACACTGAAATAATTTCCAAAATGAAAGAGGAAGTGAGAATCATTAATTGCTCAAGAGGAGGTGTTGTCAACGAGAAAGATCTTTATCAGGCCATAAAAGATGGAAAAATTGCAGGAGCCGCTTTGGATGTTTTTGACAATGAACCTTTAGAGAATGAAAGTCTTCTTCGAGAGCTTGGAGATAAGGTGGTACTGACACCACACCTAGGGGCCAGTACCGAGGAAGCTCAATTGAGTGTTGCAGTTGATGTTGCAGAGCAAATAAAAGAAGTTCTCAGCGGCGGCTTTGCCAAAAGTGCAGTAAATCTTCCAAGCTTTAGAGGAATAGCTTTGGATGAATTTGAGGCCCATTTACATCTAAGTTCTACTCTCGGAACTTTTCTAAGCCAATTCAGTGGTTCTGCACGTCCAAGTGAATTATCAATAAAATTTCTAGGAGAATTAACTAAAAAAGAAACAACACCTTTGGTTTTAGCGGCGACAAAAGGTTTTCTATCGCAAAAAGTTGAAGGAGTGAGTTACGTGAATGCAAAGCTAATTGCACAAGAAAAAGGTTTAAAAGTTGAAGAGGCTAAATCTTCAGATAGCGGCGATTATGCGGAGGAAATGATACTCGAATTAAAAACAGATAAAGGAGACTTCCAAATTGCAGGAACTCTTCACGGTGGCAAGCTTCCGATGATTACTAGACTGAACAACTATAGCTTTTTTGTATCACCAACGGAAAACATGCTGCTAACTCTTCACAATGATATGCCAGGAGTTATTGCAAAAATTTCTAAGTTACTCGGTGATAATGACATTAACATCAGTGGAATGGCTCTTGGAAGAGCTGGTTTAAGGGAAGAAGCTTTAATGATTTGTAGCACTGATGAACCAATCATAAAAGAGACTTTAAAACAAATAAAAGAAATGGCAGAAGTTGTGAAAGCTGGTTGTATTAGTTTGTAAATCTTTAAAAGATTTTTAAAAGATAAGCACTTACTACTTTAATCACTCACAAAATAAGACTTACACGCTCTATCAATGAGATCATTATTGAGTTTATATGGTGATTTAAGTTTTTTGAATTTACATATATCTTGTGCTCTGGAGAGGATATCCTTAGGATCACAGGCTCTAAGAGGTCTTTTGGTTTGGAAATAATATGTTTGGATAAAATAATCTAAGAGTTCATCATTCCATTGAATATTTACTTTATTTGCTTCATTTGCAAATATCCGACAGTAAGTTTCCAATTCTGGATACTCAATTTTAATCTTATAAGCCAAACGTCTCAAGAATGCATCATCAACCAGCTGCTTCGGATCCAAGTTGGTTGAAAAAACAGTAAATACCTTGAAGGGCACTGAAATTTGCTGACCGGTTCTTAAACTCAAAATATCTTTTTGCTTGTCCAGTGGAATAATCCAACGGTTTAAGAGCACTTCTGGGTTTTCTCGCTGCCTTCCAAAATCATCGACAACAAAAACACCACCATTAGCTTTAATTGGACTTGGAAATTGATAGCTTGGACCGTCCGGATCGTATTGAAGATCAGCTGAGGCAATATTAAATTCAGGTCCAACAATAATGCATGGCCTCTTTATCTCAACCCAACGGTTGTCCATATCTTGCTTTAAAGGAGGATAAACACCGCCTTCTATCTCAAACCCGACGGGTTTATGCTGAAAATAATCGAAGAACCTCATTGGAATGCCTTGAACGTTTATTGCATAAGGCACCATGATTGTACTTTTATAACAACGAGTAATCCTTTCGGCAATACTTGTTTTACCGGTTCCAGCAGGACCATACATGAACATTGATTTACCGGACATTAAAGCCGGACCGATTTGATCGAAAGCAGTTTCGTTAATTACTAAATCTTTATAAGCATCTTTTAAAGCACTATCTGAGAAATCAAGATCACCGTAATGCTCATTAACTGCTTTAGTGTAATCTGCCAAAGAGACAGGAGCGGGACCAACATAATTGGATACTCTCAAAACATCTTGCGCTCTATTATAGCCAGCAGACGTTAAACGGTAGATTTTGTTAAAGCCACCCAAGCCTGCGGTTCCAGTCACTTCTACAAACTTCTCATCGGAAAGCTTCATCATCATCGGATCGACAACATTGTGAAGCGGTAGACGAATACGATTAGCTAATTCTTTTCCACTTGCGTTACTTTGATAGAACAAGCATTTGAGCAATAAATCCTGGATAGCAACAGGGCTTAAGCCAACATCATGCATTCCGGAGGGAGGTGCAAAGAAACTTTCTTTCTTTGAAAGAATAATGGAAGAAGACTCCGAAGATTCAGCCTTCTGCTGAATTGGATTTGCATTATTTAAAATCTCATTTAAAGAATTCCCAAGGCTACTTCCATTATTAATAGAACTTACTGGTTTTTTTTCTGTCGCTTGAACATTAATATCTTCAATATGAGGTTGAGATGGTTGATTACTTGGTTCAATTATCTCTGTAGAATATTCATCTTGAAATGTCTCTTTTGCTTCCTCGGTTTCTTGGATTTCTCTAGAAGTTAACCCAACTAATTGAGTGGTATCAGCTTGTTTATCATCACCTGACGTATTGATTTGCTTAAAAAGCTCTCTAAGATCCATTTATGGAAATAATAATCCCTATTATTTCTTCTCATACCCAGTCAACATAAAGAGAATTCCCTATGAAGGCAATTTCATTAACTATATATTACACACTTTGTGTCTTTAAACCTATAATTTGCATTACACCATTTACAAGCCTATACTTCACTTGCTTTTGTTGATAATGCTCATCCAAACTTTGGGCAATACATGAGTCAACCTGTTCTTGCATACTATTCGCTTGCTTTTCAAATTCTGGCCCTAATTTACGCATAGTTTCTATACCTACACCATAAGAATTATTGCAATTTACTTTATTCCTAGTGTAACGTTTATGGGTAATTCCAGGGTTGATTTGATCATTTACCTCTGATACTAAAAGTTTATCTATTGAATTAGGTACTATTGCATCAGTACTTTTCTTAATTGTCGTTAACGTTTCTTCAGTCAAAACTGGAAGAGGCAAAGCACTTGTATTTCTAGTTAAACTATTGTACATGAGTATTCTTCCTGGATCATCAGTTCTGTTGTTATATTCTGCAGAATTAATTAATGCTTTAGCAATAACTGATTGAGCAATGTTTTTAGCTAATGAACTTTGAAGACATTTTTCAAAATTAACAGGCAACTTTGGATAGATTTTATTTGAAATCTCATTATGATTTAAATGAAATGTTATATGGCCTCCACTTTTACATGTTTCAAATTTGATTGATTCTTGCATAACTTTAAATTCCTGAGCAATCTTTTGTTCCAAAGGTATCCATTTAGTTTTATTTATCTCAGGTTGAATATTTACTCCTGTCCTAGAGTCGATGTATGAAATTGCTTTGTTACTAAGTTCTTTGTTTTGTTTTTGCATTGCAATACTACAAGCAATTATATTTTGAACCGCTTGATTCTTAGGGTATGTAGTCTCCGAAAGCCAACTATACTTATTAGGTATTTTTCCACCATTCAACTTAGCATTAATCTCCTTAACAAAGTCTTTTGAAGAAAGTACCTCCCCTTGCCTAAAAAAGCTTTCAGTATTAATTTGGTTCTCGGAAACTGCCGATTGTATCCAATTCTTAGGAACTTTCTGAGAAAAAGGAACTATATGATTGCCTAATTCGTCTGATTGAACTAGGAATTTACCTTTGAACCTTACTGACTCTGTTTCCTTGTTGTATTCAAATTTAGATAAATCTTCAGCTACATTAACTTCTACTTTACTACCAATTTTCTCACTACACCTGAATGGCTCCAAACGTTGAGATCTCATTGGCATTAAATGTCCTGTTGCAAGACCCATAAAACTAACCAAACCCGTACTCAAAGAAGCAAGAGCAATGAATTTCTTTCCTCTGTTTGTAACCGGCTTTCGATTCCTAATATTATTTGAATGTTGATTAAAGCTGTTTTTTTTGATTCTACTGAAAAATTGACCTATTCTCATAAAATATATAAATTAATTAACTCTATTGAATGTGAAGATACTAGATTATGTTTTGAAACACATAAGCTGATTTTAACAAAGCTTTTAACAATTAAAAATAATTATGCATGCAATCAACTTAATCTCTAGCATTCTTCTAAATTCCGATTGATAGAGATTATCCACCGATTCAAACTACAAATCAGCCGCCTTCAATTAAAGCAGCTTTATCTTTGATATCATCCAATCTCAATTTTGTTTGTTTCGGTAATTCTTCAAGAGAAGGATCTTTCTCTACATATTGGTTTGCTGCTAACCGAGCTTGTTCTAATAGGTGACCATGGGTCATTAAACTCGCTAAACCAAAGTCAGATAAACCGCTCTGTCTCGTCCCCAAAAATTCTCCTGGCCCTCTAAGTTGTAAGTCTTTTTGGGCTATCACAAAACCATTTTCGGTTTCCTCCATTACCTTCAATCTTTCTAAAGTCGTTGGGTTCTTCGTATTACCGAACAATATGCAATAACTTTGATTAGAACCTCTTCCAACACGCCCCCTCAATTGGTGAAGCTGAGCCAATCCAAATCTTTCAGCGTTTTCAATAACCATAATCGTAGAATTAGGAACATCCACTCCAACCTCAATAACGGTGGTTCCAACCAACATTTGCACCTCGCTTTTTCTAAACTGAGTCATTATTGAGTCTTTTTCCTCTGCACTCATTTTTCCGTGTATTGCTTCTACTCTATATTCTTTAAAAACTTCACTCAGCTTCTCCGTTTCCTTGGTTACCGCTTTAGCTGATAATGATTCTGACTCTTCTATTAATGGATAAACTACATAAGCTTGCCTACCTTCTTTGAGCTGACCTCTTAAGAACTCATAAGCTGATCTTCTATTTGAACCGGGGATAATTTTTGTTTTTATCGGCTTTCTTCCTGGAGGAAGTTCATCAATTTCAGATAAATCCAAGTTACCGTGCATTGTTAAAGCCAGCGTTCTAGGAATTGGAGTCGCCGTCATATGCAAGCAATCAACGAATTTCACCTGATCTTTATCATTACTCGCTTTTCTTCTCAATAAGTCTCTTTGTTTCACTCCAAACCTATGCTGTTCATCAATTACCGCTAAACCTAAATTATGGAACTCAACTCCATCTTGTATTAAAGCGTGAGTTCCAACTGCAATTTTTATTTGACCATTCGCAAGACCTGTAAGGATTTCTCTTCGTTCAGCCGCTTTTTGAGAGCCAGTTAGTAATGCAATCTTTATCCCAATTTGGCATAAAAGCTCCTGAAACTTTTTGAAGTGCTGTTCCGCTAAGATTTCAGTTGGAGCCATCATAATTGCTTGTTCACCTCTTTCAACGGCAATGAGCATTGTGAGTAAAGCTACAATCGTTTTTCCACTTCCAACATCACCTTGCACCAATCTGTTCATTGGATACTCCATGGTCAAATCTTTCACAATCTCATTAAAAACTTTCTGTTGCGCATTGGTTAAGTTAAATGGAAGTAGTCCTAGCAAAGAATTCACTGGACCATAATCCTTCATAATTATGGGTCTTTTATCTTCGGTAATCTTTTTTTGTATATTCTGATAGCGCTTGATCGAAAGAGGTAACTGCATTAACCAAAACTCTTCAAAGGCTATTCTTTTTTTTGCCTCTTCCAAGCTATCCTCGGACTCCGGATAATGCATTTCTCGAACAGCTAAATTTAAATTCATCAATTCATGATCTTGTAAAATTTCTAGAGGTAAGCTTTCAATCAACAAATCCGAATACTTATCAATAGCGTTGTATATTATCTTTCTAAGCTTAAACTGAGTAATTCCTTCGGTGAGCGAATAAATTGGGACAATTCTTCCAACATCTAAAGACTCAGTATTATCAGAAGAATTGGGTTTAGAATCTTCTTCCAAGGTTTGAAGAGAAAAATTTGCTAATTGAAAACGGTTCCCCTTATCTTTTTGAACTCTTCCAGAAACCATTACCAGCGAATTTAACGGAAATTGTTTTTTATACTGCTCTAATAAATAACGGTTCGATCTACCGGCAACAAATTTACTCAAATTAATACTTCCCGTTGGATCATTTATTTGAGCATTTAAGATTGAAAGATTTGGGTTTTTTGGACTCTGAAAAGCGTTAACTTTTTTCACGACTCCAACAATGGTTGCATCTTCACCCAAAGTTAAATCTTTGATTAAAAGGCGCTCTTTAAAATTTATATGTTCTCTAGGCCAATAGAGCAAAAGATCTTGCACTGTTTTTATATTGAGCTTATTTAAAGTCTTCGATAAAGTTTCACCAATACCGGGGACCCATTTCACATTGATCTCAGAAGGGTGCTTGTTAAAAAAAATGCTTTCATTATCAGACTTACTCTTAATGTTATTTTTCTTCGGAGTAATGTTTAAATCGCTAATGGCTTTTTTAGAGAGTTTTATCAACTCCATCCTGCCAATTAAGTCCATTCTGGGATAAAACTCATACTGCTTGCTCAATTCATAGGCAATGGTTAATTCTAATTCTTGGGAAATCGCTTTCAGGGATTTAGTCATGAAACTTGAGAAAACTTCATTTTTCCCTTCCATATTGATAAATTTAGAATCTTCTTCAAGATGAATAGCCTTTTTTAATCTTTCAATTTTTATTGCTAAATCCATTCAGTAAAAAGAAATTTAAAATTAGGAAACTACTTATCTCAGCACTGCATTTCACAGGCAAATTGCAAAATCAATATCTCATGAAGGATTCATGAATTGTATAGATAATAAAATCTCAATTGAAATTTTATATATAAAATGTTCAAAGAACAAAGCTTCCGTTCTCAATCGAAGTAAAACTACTCAAAGCAAATCAAGGCAACCGTCAAAAAGTCTATTTCATCTTAAGATCATTTTTAGGATTTTTTTGAAAATTTATAACAAAACTTTTTGCAACTCCTAAGCTTTTTTGGAGTCATAAATATTTAAATAATGGGTAGGATAGTAAAAAGAACATAAAGAAATTCTTTATGTTCTTTGATTCAGGTTTTGGTTGCTAGTTTTGTAAATTTCAAGAAGGATAATTTGATTCAATGAGCGAGAATAATGCGTCTGACACCCCAAGAAATGCAAGATTGTACATTGGGAATTTGCCTTTTTCTGTAGATGGTGGTTATTTGAAGAAGTTTTTCCAAGAGTTATTGGGAGAAGAAGCGGTACAAGACGCGGAAGTAATAGTTGACAAAGCTAGAGGTCGCTCAAAAGGTTACGGTTTTGTAACCTTCACAAGTTCTGAGTTCGCTGAAAAAGCAACAAGTTTTAATGGAAAAGAAATGTCTTCCAAGGATGGTTCCAGCAGGCCCATTTCAATAAACCCTGCTCATGACAAAAAAATGAACGATGACCGTGGTGGTTTCAGGCCAAATAACAGATTCCAAAACAACGATTCTCGAGGCGGAGGAAGAGGTTATTACGGCAATAACTCTAACAATGACCGTGGTGGAAATAGAAAAAGAAACAACTATGGAAGTAATAGAGGAAATAGCAGAAATCCACGGGGCAGATACTCAGATAATGAAAGAGACTATCAGTACTCTTAATTTACTTTCTATCTTTTAAAAATATTCTCTGCTAAAAATTTAATTTCTGAACAAGATCTTTGCAATTGCCTTCAGGAACACTTGCATGAATTACTGCCGTAAGATGGTATTCTACTTACACCTAAGAGAATAACTGTTATCTATAATATTTAAATTAAATACATTATTTTAATTTAATTTCAATTCTTGCCTAAGCAGTAAAGCGCTATATTGACCTAGTAGAAAAAAGTCATAAGGCAAGTTTATAGATGAGAGTTCTAACAAATAAACCCTGGAAAAGAAGACTCACAGCATCAATTGGTATAGGAGTTTCGACATTAGGTGGATTTGGAACATTAGTTTCTTCAGCACTTATAGGTCACGGTTTATTTGCTGACAGGCCTAATATCAGATTACGCGTTAAACAAACAGAAATTTCAAAAGCAGGAAAAGCAAAGCACATAATATGTTCCCAAAATATCCCAACTCATCCAGATAAATTCGAAGAACTTTTTCAAACCGTATACCCAAGTTATTCAATTGATAGAAATAGAGTACTGTTTCAAGGAGTTAAAACTAACTCAAGTCTACAAATAAAACCTCAAGATTTTCTAGCTGGAAATAACAATGTTGTGGGACAACTAAGGAAGTTACCTAAAAATCAGCAAGTTTTGCAACAGTGGAACATCAAAAATGGTGAAGAATACATCCCCTTTCAAAAGGGAAACGAAATTAATGTTGAGCAATATCACTTACCCCTTTCAAAAAGAGGCAAAGATGGTGCGTTGCTATTTAGAACTAAACCAAATATTACAAAGAACAGGGTAGTTGCTGTTTTAGGAGCTGGAGCATCAGCAGGAATCGAAAACGGTATTCCTCCACTAGAAACACTTCTCTCAGAATCTTTTAAGAAAAACATTCCGATTGATATTATTATTGTTTCTCTGCCAGGACATTCTCATTTTGGAGGTCAGAATTTCCCCGGATTAACTTCAGTAAATTTCCAAAATAAAGAAATTGGCAATTGTGCTTTATTCGATTCTCCCTCCAATTCTCAAGATTATGAAGAGAAATACAACAAGGTTATCAAGAATTTAGAAGAATTTCTTTTAAATAATTACACTGATAAAACAAGGTATCTTATACAAGGGATTAGCACACCAGTTCCATTTCTACATAAACTTGCTCAGACTATCTCAAATAAAAGGGAGGAAAGTAAAGTTGCTTTTATTGGTAATTCCCCTTTTCTTGGAAGATTGGGTGGATTCGTTAGTTTGTTATCTTGGAATCAATCTGTCCTTGAGACATTCCATGGTATAGGTTCCAACATCAATGGTTTGAGAGCACTCGCAGTAACAGGAAAATTTGTTCCACACACTGGCACTAAACCGTTAAGCCTTTCAAATAATTTATATGCAATAAACGGTGATGGTAAACCAATCGATCTGTCTTACAATCCATATGATACTAGTCGTTTTCGGGAAAAGTTCGCTCAAAGAGCTAATGAGAAAAATGAAGTACCTCAAATAGCAGTATTAAGAGATTTATTTTTGTCAAATTCTCCTGAATCACCAGGATATTATTGGGAATGGCAAAGATCTATGAGAAATCATTCAAGTAAAGTTTTATCAAACAATAAAGACAATAAAAATATGCAAAAAACTATTGTTGTATCAACAGGAGACACTATAATCGATTCACAATACACCACAAAGGAGTTCAAGTCTAAAGTTCCAGAGGCTACTATGATAGAAAATAGTACATCAGAGCATAATCCAGTATTTGGAACACAAAAAGAATATACGGATTCCTATAAAGATCCTCTTAAAAAAGCATTAGAATATTTAGATCAAAGTAATTAACTGAATGAATCAACTCGTATGCATTGGACAAATAAATAGACCTCATGGTCTAGAAGGTTCGCTGAAAATAACTTTAAGCTTACCTTCATCGATTGAAGTTGATGAACTAATCGATAAAGCCATCTTTATTCAAGGATTTGATAGTTCATTTTCGATTAAAGGGATATCTAAAATGAGTAAGTTTTGGCTGATTCAATTAAAAGGAATTGACACCCTAGAATCTGCTGAGAAAATGAGAAATAAAGAGCTTTATCTTCAAAAAGAAGATCTTGGGAAGTTACCAGATAACGAATTTTTGATTGTTGATTTAATTGGATTGAAAGTTATTGACTTTGAAACTAAAGAAGAAATCGGGGAATTAGTAGAAGTTGAAGATATACCTCAAAATTCATTGTTGAAAATAAAAAAACTTTCTGGAGACAACTTTTTATTACCAATGGTTGATAGATATATTTCAAAGATAGATCTCAGTGAAAAAGTAATTTATTTAGTAGATTGGCTACCTTTTGCCGAACTCAATTAACAGAATTTAAGAACTAAAGAATTTATAAAAATTTCTATTCGAATAAACTCAAACTTCTGATTGAAAGGCTCTATAGAAATACAAACTTTTCATTTGAGCAAAAGTAATTTGAGAATCAAAATGCAAAAGCATAATAGTTACTTATTAATCAAAAGAAACTGGGCATATTAAGTGAAAACCCTTCTCTATATATTAATTTCCCTATTAAAAGAAAGATATGACTGCCGGAGGAGCACCCCAACCTCAACAACCACAAGCGCCTGGAGGCCCACAGATTGCACCTGTTCTACAAAATAGACCGGTACAAATTGTTGTTGGTGTTCTTTTATTAGTAATAATAGTCGGCACAATAATTTTCTTTGTTAACAATGCCGGAAAAGATCTCGGCTCATTCAAGTCTTTAGTTAAAGGTATCGATCAAGGCAGAGGACTGGAAATTGCAGCACAATTAAAATCCAAAGGAATTGAAACAGAAATTGTTCCCGCAGACGTTAGCGGAGTTGAAGTACAAGTTCGTGAAAAACAATATGATGACGCTGTTCTCGAATTAGCTAGAAGTGACTTACTCTTAACCGATGATTTTAAGCTCTTTGATAAAACGGATTGGGCTGCTTCAGACTATGAAAAAAGGGTTAAGTATATGAGAGCTGTAGGAGGAGAAGTCTCACGGCTGATAAGTAGAATGGATGGAATCAGATGGGCCAAAGCTCACGTTACTATTCCACCAGAAAAACTTTTCACTTCTAGATATATTAAAGATAAAACCTCCGCAAGCATTACAATTGAACTTGAACCAGGCAGAACTCTCACAAACAATCAAGTTTCTAGTATTCAGAGTTTAGTTAGTGGTTATGTCCCAGAAATTGATCCTTCAAGGATATCAATAATTGACACTAAGGGAAGAGTTTACTCCTCTGCATACAGTGGTGATGATTCCGAAATGACTGATTGGTCAAGCAAAAGTGTTTATTTAAATTCCGACATAGAAAAAAGAGTCCAAGAATATTTGGATAGTATGGTTGGTGTCGGTAAATCTAAGGTTGCAGTCAGCACTAGAATAGTCAATCAAAAAACCGTTAAAAATATTACCAATTTCAGACCAGGAGCAATTGGCACCCAGGAATACTCAGAAGAGGCACTGGGCAATGCTGCTATTGGAAGACCTTACACTGGACCTGTTCAAAACAATGGAGCACCCCCTCCTCGAGAAGTCCAGGGTTACCATCCAAGCCATGGTTCCGAATTGGTTGATCCTAGGCTAAATAAAGATACTCTTCATTGGGCAGATGGTGCTGTTAAAGACCAGGAAGAAAACGCCCTCAATGAAATGCCTCTAGACGAGAAGTTTGAATCTTTTCCAGGTCAAAATACCGATGGATCAATGTCTCATCCACAAGCTAGCAAACAAAATTCTTCTTACGATAATGCTAATGGTTTATACGCTATTAAAAACGTTAACCAGGCAAGCAACATGTCACCACAACATAATAGAGGTGAAGCAACAAGGTTTGTTTGTGCGGAAGATGATGAAGTATGTAAACGCAACTATAGACGACACAATTTTGCTATTCAAAGCTATCCAAGCTACGAACAAACCAAAATAGAAACACCACCAGGCAGAATACAGAAAATTAAAGTATCCGCAGTTATTGAGAAGGGTTCCCTTCCAGTATCAATAAATAAACTCAAATCTGGAATTGCAGCGGCAGCAGACCCCTCAATGTCCCCCGCTGATGTAGAAATTATTTTACGGCCAATCAAACAGAAAAACGTTGATAAGAAAGAAAAGAAAAATCAACTAATTATGTTTAATGACGATGGGCTTCCAAAATTTCAATGGTGGTGGATTCCAGTCATTTTGGTTTTAGTAATAATTGTATTTAGCATTTTTAGAGCAATTGGTTCTTTGTTAGTCGGTAAACCAAAAACTTTCACCGACCGTCCTCCATTTCCACCTCAAGATGCTCCTCCACAAACTCAACAACCAAGTCCCTTCGATCGATTGAATGTTGACAGATCAAAGCAAGCTTTTCCACAAGTTGACCCTCAAATAAACCAAAGACCTCCCGCACAAGAACAAGCATTCAATATTCCGACAGCACCGGTTCCACCTAGGCCAGTTCAAGAGGAAGAGGAGTTGAATATTCCTTCAACCCAAGATTACGATACTGAAGAATCACTAAACTTTGATGAAAATTTGACAAGAAAAGTAGAAAATACAGAAAAAGCTCCAGAAGAGTTACCTTTCGATTTAAATGATGAATTTGGTGAAGAACAGGCCCAAGAAACACCTAAGCAAAGTAATATTCCGACTGTAAAGCCTAAAGAAAGACCTAAGCCAAAAGTCTTCATTGAAGATGAAAATTAGATATACAGATTATGTAAATAATGAGAGGCTGTTAAGCAAGATATATTCTGGAGTTAAGTTTGGAAATTAAAAGCTTGATTGAAATCTCAAGCATATAGGCTGACTTGGAAATGCATTTGGTCCTTCTGTGAAGCC
>JAAUYI010215151.1_pt1 | contig 18132 bp, 13 predicted proteins | sample 7278041 | NCBI WGS metagenome assembly JAAUYI01 (sample SAMN14350216, study PRJNA611818) | marine sediment metagenome | isolation source: surface marine sediment (0.6m) | place: French Polynesia: Moorea | collected 2018-08
GATTAGGCTCTTCAGCAACGGGAGGAGGAGTTGGTTCAGGTTGAGGATTAGGCTCTTCAACAACGGGAGGAGGAGTTGGTTCAGGTTGAGGATTAGGCTCTTCAGCAACGTGAGGTATCTCTAAGTCTATGTCTAGTGGACAATCTAGAGTTATTGCTCCAAAATTCAGGTTATTGGTTTCAATCTTGGATAATTCCTCAGCTGAAATGCTCAATTCTGTTAATGAATTAGAGTTTATGTTTACGGAGTTTGTGCCAAATATAAGGGTGTCCGGTTGATTGGTGTCAATCTTCACATTGTCTCCGATCAGATTTATTTCATTAGCAAAGAGACTTCCATCAATATCAACTAAGCTTCCGTTTCCATTGGTGATTAAGCTTAAGGTGTTATCGAGAACATCAACAGAATTTTTTTGAAGAATAATATTTTCGTTTGTTTGAAGAATTATGTTTGCATCTTTGAATACAGGTCCAGCAATTTCAATATCTCCATTAAGCGAATTGTCTCCGACAATTATTTTTTTTGCTTGTAGATTTGCTAAATCATTGTTGTCAATACTCAGTTTTGTTGTTGAGTCTGCAATGGGGCCTCCAAGTGATACATCTTTTAAGTTATTAATGGGTTTCACTTCAATGGTTTCAAAGGCGCTTATTAAACCGTTGATTGTTATTCTATCGGCGACAGTTTTAACATTTTGACCATCTATTTGACCTAGAGAATTAACAGTTAAAGTATCGCTATTTATAGTTGCTTGAGACTGTGCACTTATAAACCCATTAACCATTGTTGTATCAGATGTGTTGATGGTCACATCTTTACCCAGTAATAAACCTTGAGAGTTGATAGTGGAATTATTTGAATTGATTAATAACTGGTCTGTTGCAATCAAAGTACCGTTGATTAAGCTTTGTTCGGCATTTATAGAAATATTTTCACCACCCAGGGTACTTGAAGAATTAACATTTATAGTATTACCAGTCAGCTCAAGTGACTCCCCTAGGGCATTCACATCTGCAGAGGATGCTATGTTGATATTTCCTGTTCCATTGAGGTCTGCATCAGCATTTAGTTTTATATCTCCTAAGAATGTTGAAATGGTACTGTTGACGTTAATATCTCTACCGGCATTGGCGGTCAATCCAACTCCAATATTATTCATGAAAATATCATCAGAAAAAGTTATCCCTTCGGATGCTTCAAGAATAACGTTGGCTTCAGCTCCTTCAATAACACTGGAATCTATAATAAAGTTAGAGGTTGTATCCGTTGAATTTGCTAATTGAGCTAGGCTTGGACTATCTGGTCCACCCGCTTGGATGGTAATGTTTTGAGGATCGAGTAACCAGTCGCCGGCTTTTCCTTTAGGAGCTAAGGCATTAACATTTGCATTTTTACCTACTGAAAGTTCTTTTTCCCCGGAGGTCTCTGTAAATCCACCATTTCCAGAAGTTAAACCTCCTTTAACTGAGATATTTCCATTGAATATTGTTCTGTCATTTGCCCAGGTAATTACTTTACCTCCGTTTCCACTTTCTATAGCATCAGCCTCAATGGATACATTTTCTCCAACATAAGTCAATTCGGAATTGTGAATTTCATAGTTTTCTCCTTTATAATCTCCACCTAAGAGAATTTCACCACCCCCCGTTTTCCCGGAAGCCTTAATTTTTGACTCATCAATGATTTGAACTCCATCACCCAGAACTTTTATCTTTCCGCCACTACCATGAGAGTTGTATACCGATAAATTGCCAGAGTTGGAAGTAATTGCATTCCTTTTATCCGATTTAGCGACTAATTCAATAACTCCATTACTATCTTTTAAACCTTCGGCCCAAATGAGTCCTTCATTATTAATTACTGAAGTATAAAAAGCATCAGCTAGTTTTGCCTCAAGTTTAATGATTCCTCCATCCGCTTTAATGTTTCCTGTGTTTAGGATAGCCTGTTGATATTCGTCAATTTTGCCTTTTAACGACTCATCAATATTGATATCCATTGTGATTCCATTTTCCAATGAAACACTAATCTTTTCTCCAACAGCAAAGTTTACTGTCCCTTTTGGAGCATTTATGGTTCCGTGGTTTTCGACAACAGAGCCCAATAAAGTAACTGAACCACCGTCTGTAACGACAATTTGTCCTTTGTTTATCAGTGCAGCTGGATTTGACCGCTGTTCAAAGTGATAGTTACCAGAAAGAAAATCTTCATCACTTATAGACAAGGTAGAAGCTAGTAAAGAGTTCGTATTAATTTGAGCTGATTGGCCGAAAAGGATTCCATTTGGGTTAACTAAAAATACATTTCCATTTGAGTTTAGAGAGCCCATTATTTGAGAAGTAGAATCTCCGATAACCCTATTCAAAATTACTGAAGTTTTTCCGGGAAGCTTGAAATTAACTTGAGCATTTTGACCAATGTTGAAGTTTTGATAGTTGACAATTGATGAGTTAGAGCTTGTATTAATGTCTAATGTATTTGCTCCCTGAGAGAATTGAACGTTTCCTGCAACTGACTTAAAACCAGTTGGAAGAGAGTTTGCTTCGATAGATAAGGCAGGAGAAGATGTTAAGGAAAAAAGAACTGTAGCGAGCCCAATTAAGGAACATAAAAAATCTTTTTGTCCCCTTGCAAAACCTATTTGAAATGAGCCATTCCTTTTTAATAATTTCGAAAAGAATTCATTGTTTTTATAATTACTTGAATTCATTAATTTAGATCCTAAAAATTATCAATAATACGTAATTCATATTGCTTTACAAATGTTATCACTTGTTTAAGGAAATCACTGAAGGTTGACAAATGCGAGAAGCGTTGATGCGGGTTTGATTTTTGATTGGAAAAAGTTGAGATTTACTCATTCTCGAAGAGTTTGACTTTCCTTTGGTTGCAAATCAATTCAATAAAGTCACTTGAAAATGTATTAAAGAATTTAAAGAAAGATTTTTGGAAAACCCTGAAATTCCTATTAATTTCTTATAAAAAAGGGAATTAAAAAATAGTTATAAGGAGATTCTGGAAATTTAATTTTCTTTCATAATCTGCCTGTTGTTTTGCTAATGTAATAAAAATGTTAATGGATTTCCATTTTAGGATTGTAATTTTGAAATAAATAATTGGGAAAATCAAAACAAAAATGATTAAAAATATACAATTTGTCGCCTTCTTCTCTTTATCTTTATTTATTTTTCAAAATCCAGTTTTTTCTCAGGTTACAACACCTCTTTTACCTTCCCAAGTATCTCCGGGCGCTGTAATTCAACCAAGTCAGGTTCAAGATTATAAAGATCCTTCAAAATTAAAGAAAAAGCCTAAACAAAAAGTAGAAGAACAAGAGAAAAAAGAAGAAGTAAAGAAAGTTAAAAGTAAAACTAAGATAAATCTTTCAAAAATAGTTGTTTTAGACAATACCTTAATTAGCCCCTTTCTAATTGATAAGGTAACTAAAAAGTACATTAACAGAGAAGTTGATTTTAATGATTTACAAGAATTAACGCTGGAACTTTCCGCTTTATATAGAGATAAAGGCTATGTAACCAGTAGAGTTTATTTACCTCCGCAAAGAGTAGAAAACGGTTTATTGACTCTTCAATCTTCAGAAGGAATCATAAAACCCATAACTCTTCAAGAAGGAAAGTACTATAAATCAAAATCAATCTTTCCCAGATTAAGAATTGACCAAAATGAGCATTTAAACATAAATAAAATTAAGAGTGACTTAGCCAGAATAAATGAAAATCCGGATGTTGGTCTTCAAGCGGTTTTAAAACCAGGTAAGGAGACTGGAACAACAGAAGTTCTCTTGCAAACAAAAGATAGGTTACCGATACACTTTTCTCCCTTTTTTGACAACTTAGGAAGAGATTTAATCGGCAACGAAAGATTTGGTTTTGGAATAACACACAATAATTTACTTGGTTTTGGGGATACAAATGTTACTTCTTTGAACTGGACAAAAGAATCGTTTGGTGTTTCCAACAATTATGAAATGCCAATTGGAAAATACGGAACAAAAGTTGGTTTTAATTATGCACACAGCCGATTAGAACTTGGGAAACAATTTGCCCCCTTAAACGTTGAGGGTTTTGCAACAATTTATACCCCTTATATTTCACAAGAAATTTACCGTGGCAAACACTTGCAAGCAAATGCTGATTTAGCACTCGACTTTAAAAATTTAGGAACCGATATATTAGGAACTAGGTTCAGTAGAGATCGATTGAGAATAATTAGGCCAGGGCTGAATGTTGATGAATTTGACAAATACGGAAGAACTTTTTTGAGAAATGAATTGGCCTTTGGAGTAGATCCTTTTAATGAAACAAATAAATATAGCCCTATAAACAGCAGAGCAGGCTCCGGAGATGGTTTTTTTCGTTACACAGTTTTTGGTACGAGAATTACTCAACTACCCCATGGAATACAGCATATTTTGAGAGGTACTGGGCAGTTCTCTGATGATTTACTTAATTCTGCTGAACAAATGCAGGTTGGGGGCGCTTTTACAGTTAGAGGATATAAAGAAGGACAATTGATTGGGGATAGTGGATTTGTTTTGAGCCAAGAATTGAGAGTGCCAACTTACATCTTTCCCCGAAGCTGGAAATTTCCAATGACGAGAGACGGTATACCGGCGATATTTTCAAAGAAGGGTAAAAAACAACCTCTTTATGACTATGTATTTAGGGATAACATTCAAGTAGTTGGATTTACTGATTTTGGAGGAGCTTTTGTAAACCCTAATAAACTGATAGGCGTTCCAGGCTCAGATAATTTTGCTATTGGTGTTGGAAGTGGTTTGAGAGTTAGATTAACAAGGTTTTTAGTTGGGAGAGTTGACGTCGGTGTCCCATTAATAAGAAACTTACCAGAGAGGCATGACTTATTCGTTCATTTTGGCTTGCAAAGTGAGCCATTTTAGGAAAACAACACTAAGATATTTCACAACCTTATTTGAGTCTTTTAGACAGCCAAAGGGCAATACTGTGACTCTAAAAAATCATTACTATTAAGCTCATCTATTAATAAATCCGTTTGTGTTACCCATAACTTTGAGTCAACCAATGCTTCTTTTTCATTGATTTTTATTACTACTGGAGTTGCTCCGGCGTATTTTTTTAAAATATTTCGAAAACCGATCATCCATCCTTGCCAATCAATGTCTTTTTTCTGAGCGGATTTCTCCGACAGTGTAACCTCTAGGTAAGATAAATCTTTGATTTCTCTTACTGAACTGGCCATTAATGAGACCTCACCTTCGCTTTTGACCTGTACTTTGGCTTTTAAAAGAACTTTATTGTCCTCATGAAGTAAACCCTCTGATTCCTCCAAAACCCTGCTGAAAAAAACGGCTTCGACTTTTGCTTGAAGGTCCTCAACAACTCCAATTCCAATTAACTTATTTGTTTTTGTCATTCTTTTGGTTAATTGGCTAATTAAAACTGGAACTATAACCTCACTCCCATCCTTCGCTTCGGATAACTCTGAAAGTGTGTGTGTTGAAAAATAAGATAATTTATTTGATAATCCCGCCAAAGGATGGCTAGTAACATAAAATCCTAAAATGTCTTTTTCGAGTTTCTGTATTTCTTCTTCGCTAAACTCTTCAGAATTTATGTTCTTTTCTACTAGTTGAATCCCATTATTAATATCATTTGCTTGGATAGAATTATCATTATTTTTCGAGCTTCCCAGTAGGCTACCAAACAGACTGGTTTGTCCAATAGCAGCTCTTTCTTTCTCTTTTTGTGCTTTACTGATTGCTGAATCAAGAGATTCCAACAGTCCCTTTCTAGTACTGCTTGAAACATTGGCGAAAGCTCCACATAAAATCAGACTCTCTAGAGCTCTTCTGTTAACCGCTTTTAGGTCAACCTGTCGGCACAAATCTTCTAAAGATTCAAACTCATCAGTTTCATCTCTAGCCCGGATTATTTCTTCTATAGCATTCTCGCCAACGTTTTTAACCGCTGCCATTCCAAATAAAATCTGTTGATCATCAGGTTTTGCGGTGAAATCAAAACCTGAGATATTTATGTCCGGAGGCAAGATATTAATTCCCATTCTTTGTGCTTCGGCAATATAAAATCTAACTTTGTCTTGATCGCTGCTAACCGAAGACATTAAAGCTGTTAAGTACTGAACTGGATAGTTAGCTTTGAGCCATGCAGTTTGATAACTTATCATGGCATAAGCAGCTGAGTGAGACTTATTGAAACAATATTCGGCAAAAGCCATCATCATTTCAAACAGTTCTTCAGCAACTTTTTGATTGATACCTCTTTCTTTGGTACCATCCATGAAAATTTGTTTGTACTTATTCATTTCCTCGGGCTTTTTCTTACCCATTGCTCTTCTGAGAAGATCCGCTTGTCCAAGCGTAAAACCGGCTAGTTTCTGAGCAATTTGCATTATTTGCTCTTGATAAACAATTGTTCCGTAAGTATCTTTGAGTATGGACTCTAGTTCGGGGGTTTTATATTCGATTTTCTTTCGGCCATGTTTTCGATCAATAAATTCATCGATCATTCCCGTATCCAAAGGACCCGGTCTATAGAGTGCGATAATCGCAGAGATATCATCTATAGAGCTGGGTTTCATATCTCTAGCAACTTGCTTCATTCCAGAGGATGTCTCTAATTGAAAGACACCAGCCAAATCACCTTTAGATAGCAATTCATAAACTTTAGGATCTTCGAGAGAGACTTCATCAATATCGATTCTAGGGTTTCCGGTTGTTTGAGCAATTATGTCTATTGCTCTGTGTATCATGGTTAAGTTTCTTAGGCCTAAAAAGTCCATTTTCAATAGACCCAAGGTGGCCATATGATCCATTGAATACTGCGTTATTATTCCGCCTTCTTTACTTTTTGCAAGAGGAACGACGTCAGTAAGAGATACATCACCAATAATTACACCAGCCGCGTGAACACCGAAGGTTTTATTGGTTCCCTCAATTTTTTTTGCTAGATTAACTACCTCTTGAGCGGTTTGATCGGTATCATAAATTTTCTTAAATTCTGGATGATTCTCTATCATCCAGTCGAGCTTTCTCGGCTTTCCTCTAACAACTGGAATTGCTTTAGCCAAAGTCTCTGCTTTTTGATATGGATAGCTCATTACTCTGGCAACATCCTTTACTACTGCTTTTGATGTTAAACGGTTGAAAGTAATAATTTGTGCAACCTTATCTTCCCCGTAGAGCTTTCTTACGTATTCAATTACTTCCCCTCGTCGTTCAATGCAAAAGTCAGTATCAATATCGGGCATTGATTTTCTCTCTGGGTTTAAAAATCTTTCAAACAGTAGATTGAATCGCAAAGGATCGATATTGGTTATTCCCAGAGCATATGCAACTAAGGAGCCGGCAGCAGAACCTCTACCTGGTCCAACAGGGATTTTTTCTTTTCTTGCAAAGGAAATAAAATCAGCAACTATTAAAAAATAGCCTGCAAAACCTGAGTCTTCGATTATCTTCAACTCATAATCCATTCTCTCCAAAACTTGTTCATTCAACTCTCCATATTTTTCTTCTGCTCTTGCATAACAAAGTTTACGTAAATAGCTTTCGTTTGTTTCTCCGTCTGGAACTGGAGCCTGTGGCATCCGTGGTTGAGTATTTTCGAGAGTTGGATAACTCTCAATTTTTTCCATTATCTCTAAACTGGTTTCTTCGATAGCTTCTCTAATCAGCTTTCTATTATCTATTTGAATAAAGGCCTTTTCTAACTCTCCCCCACCTTTTAAGTACTCAGTGCCAGAAAAGTGCATTCGAGGAAAATCCGTTATGGTTTTATTAGTTTGCAAGCAAAGTATTGCATCGTGAGCTATAGCGTCTTCTCTTTTTGTGTAATGGCTATCATTTGTTATTACAATTTTGCAATTAATTTCTTTTGCCAATTTTTCCATTTGGGAATTTACTCTGGCTTCTTCCGCAATTCCATGATCCTGCATCTCAAGGTAAAAATCTTCACCGAATAACTCTTGATAGAATAAAGCGGCCTTTTTTGCCTCGTCATATTTGCCACTCATTAAGTTATTTGGAACTTCTCCTCCCAAACAGGCTGTCAAGCAAACGAGTCCCTCCGCTCTTTCTCTTAGATATTCTTTGGATATTCTGGGTTTGTAGTAAAAACCATTTGCATTTGCTTCACTAACTATTTCAGTTAAGTTTTTATAACCTTTGTCATTTTTTGCAAGTAGAACAAGGTGGTAGAGTGGGAGTCTGGTTGATTTGTCTGTATGATCGCCGTTTATAACGTAAACTTCGGAACCAATAATGGGTTTAATGCCTTGTTTTTTGCATTCTTGGAAAAGCTCAAAACATCCGAACATAACACCATGATCACTGATTCCAAGGGCAGGCATGCCTAATTCTTTTGCTCTACTTACTAACTCCGGTATTCTACTGGCACCGTCTAATAGAGAGTACTCAGTATGAACATGTAAAGGAACATGTGGAATAGTTGCAATATCTGACATTGAATTCTAATAAAAGAGCTTTTAAAGTTGTGTCTACAATAAATTTTATAGCAAATTAATTTTCACTATCTTTTAGAACTATAAAGATTAAACACACTCCATATTGGATTTTACTTTAATCTAAGCAATAGTTTACTTCTCAATCTTGGCTTTTAGGTATTTATTTTCTGAGTAAATTCTTTTTAGTTCCCGATGAGTTTTTGATTCGGTTTCTATCAAATGTCTTCTCAACTCATTTTGAATAATTAATTTTGGTATAAGGTTAATTCCTGTATCAACTTTATAAAAGTAAGTTACTAAAGTAGTGTTAGGAGCGTTTCCTCTTTTTAATTCCCAATATCCCTCTAAATGCTTTAGGTCACCATTCAACCTCGTAAACTCTACTTTATCTTTTGATATCAAATCCACTTTCACTGTATAGGATGCTGGAGGAGCCAATTTCGTCATAGACATTTTACATTTTGCCACTTGGCTTTTTCCGTTATCTTTCAATACTTTCCAGTTTCGAATTCCAGGGATGAGTCTCATAAAAAGCTCATCATCAGAGATAACCTCTCTGATGAAACTTAAAGGATAATTTACCACAAACTGTGTTTTCCCGCTTCCACCACCTTTGACACCTTTAACATTAACAACATTGGCTTGACTGCTATTAACTTGTAATATAGCGAATAAAAGGAATAATCCTAAAATGGATACTTTATTGATTAATGTTTTTAGATTTCTCATAATCTCATTTGGTAACTGAAGCGAAAGTTACAAATAACCAACCTGTTAAAAAAGCTAATCCTCCAATTGGAGTTATTGCTCCTAACCATTTAATACCCGTGAAGGACATTAAATAAAGGCTTCCGGAAAACAATAACATACCCATTAAGAACGAATAACATGAATAGTTCAGCAAAGATTTATTGAAAGTTTCATTAGCAATTAAAGTTGAAACAAGTAGGATTGCTAATGAATGAAAGAATTGATATTGAACTCCAGTATTGAATATCTCGAGATAGTAATCTGAAAGTTTATTCTTCAGTATATGAGCTCCAAAAGCACCAAGTGAAACACTTAAGAAACTCATTAAACTTCCTATTGCCAACCAATTCATTTAGTTAAGAAAGAAAACCAAGACAACCAAAGAAATTATAACTACTTTACTCTCGCCTATGCAAAGGGTAAAAACGGTCACACGGTCCAATTTTTATTCAGTGTTTTTGGAACAATTCTTAATGATATAAAGTCTTATGCTTCAATCGTTAACATTCCAGTGAGTAATTGTTAACAATCTTAAGTTGCTTTTAATAACTACTTATTTTGTGGAATGAAATGACAAGAAACATTCATTTAGTGTTTTACCCAATTATTAGTTTGCTAAAAGATTTTGAAGAATGAGTAGGGCGAGGTTACTTCTTATAAATGAACAAGGGAATGTATCCCAAGAATTTGAAATAAATGAATCGAGTTTAGTTATTGGCAGAGCCCCTCAGTCTAATTTGGTTCTTTCTCACGAAGATATATCGAGAACACACGCTCAAATACTTAGAACCCCACAAGGCTATTTTGTTTCTGACATGGGTAGTACCAACGGAACTTTTCTTAATGGTGCGGTAATTAAAGCAAAACAGATGTTTCAGCTTAAGTCTAACGATCAAGTTAATCTCGGCAATGTTTCATTAATGTTTCAAGTTGTTCCCGATACTTTTCCCAACCCCACCAACTTAAATTACTCACTGGCAGAAGCAGAAGAGGGTGAACCTATGATGGGACATGCAACTAACTATGTACCTAAAACAAGTAAAACCATCAACAATAATCAAGAACATCCTTACTTGACGCGTAAAATAGCACACAAACTAGTAGAGCAATCACAAATGGATTTTGCAGAGACTTCTAATATAGATAATAAAGATGAATTATCTTTGATAAGTTCAAAGCAAGTTAAAGCTTCAAGTGTTACTTTGAATCCTAAATATCTTCCTCCAGAAGCAGAAAGTATTTCAATCAATGTTTCTCCGGTTTCATCAGATAATTCTCTTTCTGATGAGGAGTTAAAACTAGCGCAAGAGATTTTTGGAAATGAAAAAGATAAAAAACACATTAATTGGTCCGGCTGGACAAAGATGGATCTTTTTAAACAAAAAGTTAATCAACTAAAAGAGAAACCATCTGGAATTGATGATTTGCAGGGCTTCAACGAAGAGGATTTGTTTAACAAAATAATCGGTGACTCAAAACAAATTTCCTTAAAGAAAGAAGTGAGTCATACTCCTGATTACGACCTATTACCCTCTGTAACTACTAGCAAAGAATTAGTGTTAAATCAAAATGAAGCTAAAACCAAACTAATTGCTCAGTTTTCAAATGAGGAAAATTTAATTGCTTCTGTTCCTGATGAAAGTTCTCCAATTGAATTTTCAGAGAAAATGTTTCCTAATGATAATGCTTCATATTATTACCCAAAAACATCTAATCAAAGTAGCAACTCATTTTCTTTAGAATATTCTTTCGATGATGAACAATCAGAAAATGAGAGAGATCCCTTTGAAGCCCTCAAATATAAAGATAATGATTCTTTGCTATCAAAATTCATAAGCAATGAAAATGTTCGAAATGATCAAGAGAGCACTAAAAAACTAAGCGAAGAAGAGCTCAAGAAAAAACTTAAAGTTCATCACCAAGATGAAAAGTTTGATTTCAAAGAGTTCTTAAAAAAACAGCTGTTACCAATTGGTTTAATTTTGGGTTCCCTCTCTATAGCAATAGTTATGTATTTTAGAAATAGTGGTTTATTTGGATAAGTTGGATAAGGTTACAAAAGAAATTTTTGATTTTGAATGCAAATTCCAGCTTTTAAACTAGAGAGATTTTTTTCAAAATATGAATTTGCTGCTCCGTATTTATTATGCAGCTCTGACTGTGAAAGTTTTACGGTTAATGAGATTTTGCAGTTAGAGGATGCTCACTCAAAATTTTGTAACCTTAGTCTTGGATATACTGAATCCAAAGGATCAATAAAACTCAGGGAAGAAATATCTAAAATTTACTCAAAGATTTCTCCGGAACAACTGTTAGTTCATGCTGGAGCTGAAGAAGCCATTTTTGTATTTATGAATATTTTTCTTCAGCCTCAAGATGAGGTTATTGTTCAGTGCCCTTGTTATCAATCATTGTCACAAATCGCAGAATCACTGGGATGTTGTGTTAAACCGTGGATTAGCAAAGAAGAAAACAATTGGGAATTAGATTTTGATTCTCTCCGTTCTTTAATCAATGAGAGAACAAAGTTAATAGTAATTAATTCTCCTCATAATCCTACCGGCTATTTGATGAGTAAAAATAAGTTGAATGAGCTTATTGAAATTGCTAAAGAAAATAAAATATTTTTGTTTTCTGATGAGGTCTACAGAGAATTAGAATACTGTGAAGAAGACAGATTACCTTCTGTTTGTGATTTATATGAAAACGCGATTTCTTTGGGAGTAATGTCTAAAACATATGGATTAGCAGGATTAAGGATAGGTTGGATTGCCTCTCAACACAGTGAAATCGTCGAGCAAATGGCAATTTTCAAAGAATATACTTCTATTTGTAATAGTGGACCAAGTGAATTTCTTGCCGAAATTGCTTTAAGAAATAGATTACAGTTGGTTAATAGAAATATAGGAATTATTAAAAGTAATCTTTTATTACTCGATGAATTTTTTCATCAATATTCTAATTTGTTCAATTGGCAAAAGCCTAAAGCGGGTTCTATTGCTTTTCCCAGCATTAATAATGCTAATGACATTGAAGATTTCTGTCTCAAGCTGGTCAAAGAAGCTGGTGTCTTGCTTCTACCAGGTAATTATTACAATTGGCATAATCATTCCTTCAATAGTAATTTTAGGATTGGTTTTGGTCGAAAGAATGTGAATCAATCCATATCTAGATTAGATTATTATCTACAAAAATATTTGTAATTTCCATCAATTGATTAATGGGTTTAACTAATGGAGCTAGAAATTAAATTACTTGAAAAAGATGAAGAAATAAATGGGATTTTAGAACTGCAGCAAAAGAATCTACCTCACAATCTTTCTAAAGACGAAACTGTGAACCAAGGTTTTCTAACAGTAATTCACTTTTTTGATTTGTTGAACAAAATGAATAAAGAAGAAAAGAGTGTTATTGCAAAAGATAAAAGGAACCGAGTAATTGGCTATTGTCTCGCTATGACGAAGGATTTAGGATCTACAATTGAAATCCTTAAACCTTTTTTCTTTCATTTAAATGAATTGATTATTGATAATAAGTCTTTGAATGAATTCAAGGTTATCTATGTTGGACAAGCTTGTATTCAAAAAGAATATAGAGGTATGAACCTTCTATCTAAAATGTATGCAAAATATAAAGAGTATTTTGTTCCTAGATATGAAATAGCTGTAACAGAGATTCTTCAACGAAACATAAGATCAATGTCTGCGCATCAGAAAATTGGTTTTCAACCTTTAGATACTTATATAGCTCCCAATGATGAAGTCTGTGATATTGTTTTTTGGGATTGGAGAGAAAGTCCCAAAAACAAGATTTATAAATAGTCTTCAATTATAAAAACTTCTATCTTTTCTTTTTCTTCTTTCTGGTTTAGGCAATCTGGTAACTCTTATTTCCAGGCTCACGTACAAATAACATAAATAGTTTTATGGCTAATATTTCCTTCGGTCATTGAAATTGTTTTTGGAGAGTTTTTGTCTTTGAGCTTATCAATCAGTCTTTCAAATAATTTTGGATTGCGATCTAATTTATATTTTTCTTGCAAAACTTTACTTTGTAGAACTATCAAAACAAAAAAGCATATCAACTTGCCTAATACAAAATGTGCTTTAAGACAAGGTTTCACTTATTACACGTTTTATAGATTCAAAAATTTGTTAGCATTTAGCATGAAATTAATACACAAAGGAATGTTATGACTTCAACTAAAATAAAGAATAAATACGCAGCTAAAAGACTAGACAATATTCCACCTTATTTATTTGCTGAAATTGATAAAAAAAAGCAAGCCGCTATTGAACGTGGTGTAGATATCATTAACTTAGGTATCGGCGATCCAGATCAACCAACACCTAAACATATTGTTGATGCAATGCACAAAGCTATTGATGATCCATCAACACATAACTATCCTCCTTATGAAGGAACTAAAGAGTTTCGTAAAGCCTGTGTTCAGTGGCATAGTAAACGCTTTGGACTACCAGAATTCAATCCGAACACTGAATGTGTTAGCTCTATTGGAATGAAAGAAGCCATACACAATATGATTTTGGCAACTGTTGATGAAGACGACTATTCACTGATTCCAAGCCCCGCTTATCCAGTATATAAAACCTCAACAATTATGTGCGGTGGAGTTCCACACATAATGCCTTTGAGGGAAGACAATAGTTTTTTAGTTGATTTTGACTTAATTCCAGAGGAAGTAGCTAAAAAGGCCAAAATAATGTTTCTGAACTATCCGAATAATCCAACAGGGGCTTTTGCAAGTAAAGAATTTTATGAAAAAGTAATCACTTTTGCTAAGAGACATGACATTCTGGTCTGCCAGGATGCTGCATATTCAGAGAATTATTTTGATGAAGCAAATAAGCCAATTAGCATATTTGAGGTTAAAGGTGCAAAAGATGTAGCTGTAGAGTTTTTCTCTTTAAGTAAAGGTTACAACATGACTGGATGGAGAGTTGGTTTCACAGTAGGTAACCCAGATGCGATACAAGCACTAGGAACCGTAAAAACAAACATAGACTCAGGTGTCTTTAAAGCAATACAGAATACAGCAATTAAAGCTTTAACGGACGATCAAAGCCATATGGATCCACAGAGAAAACTTTATAAAGAAAGAGCTGCAGTTGCAGAAGAGGGGTTAAAGTCTCTAGGTTGGCAAATAAAAAGACCATGTCAAGGTACCTTGTACATCTGGCAACCTATTCCTCCCAAATACAAATCCTCAATTGATTTTGCAGCAGACATGCTTGATAAAGCGGGAATAGTTGTTCCACCAGGGATCGGATATGGGGATTATGGTGAAGGTTACTTTAGAATTGCTCTTAGTGCTGAGAAAAGTCGTATTGAAGAAGCCATAGTAAGAATGAAACAAAACGGTTTGGTTTTTGAAGAATAGTTAATCAAAAGCAATTATTAATTATTTGCACTTTGTTTAAAGTCTTCTGAGCCAATATAATTTATGAAATTCAACTCGTAAGTTATGTTACTTCAACCTGGAAAGCCAATACCTAAAGAGCTGCTTCCTTTGAATAAAACACAAGTTCAAGGGCTAGTTGATCATCTTCTCACGACGCAAGTCATTCAAAATGTACAAAATCAATTGGCTCTTTACAAGTCTGAGTGGAGCTATTTAGATAACAATAGAAAATTATCTTTTTTGGATAATCTTCACTCTTTCATCTTTGGCAACTTATTTCCAAGACCTGTCTCTAAAGTAACCTTTAGTCGAGTTAGATTTACTGCATCATTTCATTCCGAGGATTGGAGTATGCGTTTTTCAGAAAACTTTTTTACAAAATACTCAGTTGAACAAATCTTCAAAACTTGGCTCCATGAAAGTTACCATGCATTTTTACACTTCTCCGGAATACGGCTCAATCCTGGAGTAGCAGTTGATGTATTTGCTCCTCCAAGACAAGTTATTGAATTAGCCAGAAAAATGCCAATAAGAGATGATGGCTCAATTTTTATTCAATTAATAAAAAGAAATCTTCTGGGCTGTATCGATCGTTCTGTAGGACAAGTTGATACAACGAGGACTGTGAGATCAGTTCGGTTGGGAGATAACATTTTTACTCCAAGATCCTCATATCAATCCATGGCTGGAACGGGATTGGATAGTTATTATTTGAACGTAGAAATTAATGTTGAGAACCTAACGGAAATGACTTTTAAAAAGGTTGCTCCTTATGCACCTTTCAGAAGATCATATGTAACCGCAGAAGAATATATTAGAAAAAGACTTAATGGTGAAGGTCCTGTCTATGCTGCTCAGCAAAGATAAAACAGTAAATAAAGCCTTATTCTTTCAGAACCATATGCTTGAGACGGGCTTCAGTAAACTCCATAAACTCTCCATCCAATACTTTTTGAGGATTTCTGGTTTCATACTTGGTTGTTGGATCTTTAACTCTTCCCTCATCAAGGATGTATGAACGAACAACTTGATCGGAACCAAAACCGGCTGGACCCGATTGGCCCTTTATTGAGGCAATTTCTTGCTCTCGTTTTTCTATTTCTATTGCTAATAATTTTGATCTCAAAACATCTAACGCTAATGCCTTGTTTTGTAATTGGCTTCTTTCACGATCACAACGAACAACTATTCCAGATGGAAAATGTTTAACCCTTACCGCGGTTTCCACTTTATTAACATTTTGCCCACCGGCTCCCCCAGAACGCATTGTAGTTACTTCGATCTCATCATCTTTTAGCTCGATCTCTTTTCCTAAATCATTCATTACCGGTGAAGCTTCCAATCCTGCAAAACTAGTCTGTCTGCTATCATTACCCGATTTGAACGGAGACTTCCTGATCAAGCGATGAACACCTTTTTCTGCCTTTAAATACCCAAAAGCAAATGGGCCCATAACTTTAAATGATACTGATTTTAAACCTGCTTCTTCACCAGCTGATTTTTCTAAAATTTCAACTTTAAAACCCTCAATTTCCGACCAGCGTAAATACATCCTGAGGAGCATTTCCGCCCAATCTTGAGCATCAGTTCCACCAGCACCCGCATTAATACTAATTAATACATCCGCTTGGTCATATGGAGAACTGAGTAATTGCTCTAACTCAAACTTGTTAATTTCTAGCTTAAGTCCATTTAATTTTGAAAGATATTCCCTAACCATTGTCAAATCATTAGACTCTAAAGCCAATTCAATAGCAACTTCAGAGTCTTCAAGTAAAGAAACCCAACCTTCAAACTTGTTAATTTTTTTCTTTAAGTGACTTATTTGTCGATTTACTTGATTAGCTTCACCTGGGTTATCCCATATTGATGGTTTGCTCAGCTCTTTTTCAAGTTCTTGAAGTCTGCCAAAAGAGTTGTTTTTGTCAAAGATAGTCGCGAGCTGATTTGAGTCGCTCACGCATTTCAGTACTCAATGTTTTTAAATCTTCAATTGATAGTGAAGATATTGATCCATCCATTAGTGTATATGCAAATGTTGATAAATTAATGCTTAGCAATTATACAAACTACATACTTCTTTGGGAGAGTGAAAGCACCAAAGTAAATAAACAGAATCAGGGTAAGCCAGCTTAGGAAGACCCTAATTTCTTGGTAAAATTAAAATAAGTTTACTTTTTCGGTACTGTGAAAATATATGAACTAGAAAATTTAAATCCACTAACGAACTCTCAATTGAAAGAAGAAACAGGTGTTATTGCTTCTTCAGACATTGATTTGAGAGAGGTTATGAATTTAGTTAGCAGTGGACAATACAACTCATTTGATGAAGTTACAATCAACGAAAATACACCAGATGAAACTTTAGGGAAATTTGCAAAAGAACATTCTCACTCCGATGAAGAAGTAAGATACTTCCTTTCAGGTCAGTCGATTTTTGATGTTAGAAGCTATAAAGACCATTGGATTAGGATTGAGGTGGAAGACAAAGACTTTATAACCATTCCCGCTAATTTATTTCATAGATTTTTCACACCAGATAAAAATGTAAAAGCTCTTAGACTGTTTTCTGGCAAAGAAGGCTGGGTTCCAAATTATCGAGAAGACACAAAAGACGTTTCAGCAGTTTAACTGAAAGAATTTAGAAACAAAAAATCAGAATTTTGCTAATCAAACAAAAATTAATAAGCGGATTCTAATTTTTTCGCCGTTAATTTGATTGCATCTTTACCATCTAAAAGCTCACCTAAAGAGTCCCATCTACCTTCCATTAAAGATAGTTTGCTACTTTCTGGGATTTGGAACTCTATTGATTCAGTATCGAGAAAAAGTTTATTAGTCATTAAGTCAATCTCCAAATTTAAAGAAGGATTCTTTTGAATTAACACTGCGATTTTTTCAATTTGTTCTTTTGAAAGAGTAATACAAGGTATTCCTAGCATTGTGCAGTTTCCAAAAAATATTTCTGCATATGATTCTGCAATAATAGCTCTAATACCCCAATGATAAAGAGATTGTGGCGCATGCTCACGAGAAGAGCCGCACCCAAAATTCTTTCCACTAATTAAAATTGTTGCTTCTTTATGTTCCGCTTTGTCCATTGGATGATCTTTAGAGTTCCCATTTTCATCAAAACGAACATCATAAAAAGCATATTGCCCTAAGCCATCAAAGGTTACACATTTCATAAAACGAGCTGGAATAATTCTGTCTGTATCTATGTCGTCTCCCGAAACATAAACTGCAGTACCTTGAACCTTTGTAATTTTATTTAAAGACATAAATCAATAACTAATAACCTGCTGAGTCAAAATTAACGATATTACTCGTTTCTTAGACATAAATAATAACTCTTAACCTATTCAAGTATTCGCAACATCAAAAGTTAAATGCAACCGTTAGTAGAAAAATGAAAAAGAGTTAAGGAGAAGAGGGTGCTCAAATTGGTTTATTTGAAGTGTTAAAAAACAAAGGCCAAA
>JAAUYI010160974.1_pt1 | contig 18127 bp, 16 predicted proteins | sample 7278041 | NCBI WGS metagenome assembly JAAUYI01 (sample SAMN14350216, study PRJNA611818) | marine sediment metagenome | isolation source: surface marine sediment (0.6m) | place: French Polynesia: Moorea | collected 2018-08
CTTAACTCCTAATGAGGTATATTTTAATCACTCAAATTGCCATTCTGAGATCTTCATTTCTAATCTCCCTCTCTATCAAATGGTTGCATTTCGCTCTTGAATTTGCGTTTAGGTTAAAAGTATCCAGTATCCACGAGTTGTATATTGAAGAAGCTGGCAATCCAAATGGAAAACCAGTGGTATTTTTGCATGGAGGACCTGGTGGAGGGATTGAAGCAAAACATAGAAGATATTTTAATCCAGAAAAGTACCGTATCATTTTGTTCGATCAACGAGGCAGTGGGAAAAGTACTCCTCATGCATCCTTAGAAGAAAATACAACTTGGGATTTAGTTAATGATATTGAACAAATAAGAGATCGCTTGGATATCGAAAAATGGTTGGTTTTTGGTGGCTCTTGGGGAAGTACCTTAAGTTTAGCTTATGCAGAAACTCATCCCCAAAGGGTAAATGGCTTAATTTTGAGAGGCATTTTCCTTTGTAGGCCTCAGGAAATTCAATGGTTTTACCAAGAAGGATGCAATTGGATTTATCCGGAATTGTTTGATGAATATAAATCCTTGATACCTTTTGAAGAACAAAGCAATATGGTTAAAGCCTATTATGAGAGATTAACAAGCGAAGATGAAGAGGTTCAACTTAAAGCTGCAAAAGCTTGGAGTAAGTGGGAAGGATCAACTGCACGATTGATTTATGACAAAGAAACCGTTGATTCTTTCACAATTGATCAGACAGCGCTTTCAATAGCGAGAATCGAATGTCATTATTTTTATAACAATTGTTTCTTTGATAGTGACAATCAGTTATTGGATAATGCTTATAAAATTCAACATATCCCCACAACTATAATTCATGGTCGCTACGATGTGATTTGCCCGGCAAAGAATGCCTGGGAATTACATAAAGCTCTTCCAAAATCAAAATTAATCTTTGTTCCAGGTGCTGGTCATTCTGCCAGCGAAGCTGGAATCACTGATGCATTGGTTTCTTTGACAGATGAGTTTAATGGTTAAACTTGTTGTTTAATTAACCCAAAAATCCCTGTGTTTCTAAATGAACTTTTGGATTCTTGATAACATCATTGTCTATAGCTAGTAAAAAAGGTATTTCTTTTGGAATTACGGGATCCATAGCACATTCTCTCTCTTGTAAAAGGCCTAATATTTTGAATAAAGCAATTAAATTATGAGAATGACTGACATGTATTGAAAGACTTAAATTTGATTCTTCTATTTTGTTAACTATAGATAGAAATGTTCTTTTTCCTAGTTCAGCTGCTGATTCCCAATATTCAAAAAGGTCTTGTTCAATAATGTTTTCAATTTCCCATTTGAGTCTTCTGTGAGCTATACGGAGTAAGTATCTACCCAATCTTTGATCCTTTTCTAGTTTTGAAGTAAGCTTGGTCAATTCTCCTTTTGTAAAAATTTTATTTGAGATGAGCTTATCAAGAATTTGTTTTTTCAACTCTGTTTCATAAAATTCATAAGCAGTAGATTTCTTGAGTGGTTCTGTACCTTTTGTAACTACTTTTTGTGGCTTTAAACCATCTAGATCTGTTAGATAGTTAGATTGGTACACTTGTGCTGAAGTTAAACCATTCATCAGACATTTTGCGGTTTGTTGAGTTCTTAAAGTTTCTCCATGATGAACATTAATATATGGATTAAAATATCCGCTGTATAGATAAGACAATTTAAGAGCCTCTAAAACAATCTGGTGCTTACTTGACAAAGTGATTATTTCGGGACAATTAAAATATATATCTTGGGAAGGAAGAATTTGTATATTTGAAAGGTTTTCGTGAGAGTTTACTGAGAGGTTATTGCTTTCAACAGGAACAGTATCTCCGTGTCTACAGACAAGCACAAAACTATAATTAGAAGGAATTTCTTCTAATGGCTTTGTTGGCAATTCAGTTTTTTGAAAGCTTGTTTTTATCCTAATAGGATTCTGCGCCACACAATAAGCAGGTAATCTCGGGGAGCCAGGCTTGACTATAAGCAAAAGGTTTTAGACGTAAAACAAAATTAAATAAAGTTTATCAGTGATTTCTTTGAATTAGCTTTTCTTGAAATAGTTTTTTTGAGAACGAAATAACAAGAATTTAAAACTTTGAGTAGATTATCTTGCCAAATTTACAATTTGCTAACCTCGAAATCTATGATCCTATCGGTGTTAACAATTACTTAATAGATTTCACTGTAGGTGTGAGATAACATTTCTCCTCTGTGAAATTAAACGGATTCATTGAACCCATCAACTATTTGTAGATTTACGATGAATTAGTTTGATTTTTTTGTGTAGTTTTATAAATAGAAATGAAAATTAATAACCTTTTTCTTCCTCAAATAAATATTTCTCCAAATTCTCAACCTAATTGGTTAACAACTTCTTACAAAAAAGAACCTAAGATTGTTATGAATTCAGGCTCTAAAACGCAATTTAGTCCTATAAAGCATTTAAGTGATGTTGTGGACTACCATTTGAGAGTTGCACAAATAACAGAAAGGCCAACAATAAGCTGCGCTAAAAAAGCATTTTTTACAGAGATTGTATCTTCATCAGGTCTAAAAGAACTTTGTCGGAGATTCATTGAATTACACGGCGTTGAAAACCTACCAGAGTTCCTAAAAATGATTGAAGATAAAACTAAAAAAATATTTACGACCCTTTCTTCAGCATACACTGGTATAAAGACTGAGCTAGATTCAAAAAACATTCGCATTTTAGACAATAATGATGATTTTCAAAATCTACCTTTAAAAGACTTGGATTCAATAAGGTCACATTTAAAAGATCAATTAGATAAAAAAGGTAAATTATTTGCTGAAGAGGGATTAGATGCTTTGAATAATCTTCCTTATCTCAGTGATAAATTATCTTTCTTAGTCTGTCTTAAAGATGAGGAAAGCGAATTACCTAAATATGGTGTGGCATCATGTCCTATGAACTTTCCACGGTTCATCACAGTTCCAGCTTCAGATATATCATCAGGTCAAGAGACTTGGATACCTATTGAAATAATAATTAAAGATCTGCTTCAAAAAACTTTTGTTGACAGAGAAATAGAGAGTCTTCATCCTTTCACTGTAAGGTATTCCCCTAAATTAAGAGAAGGCCTTGATAATCGTTATAAACCTGAGTATCTCACAAGGAGAGATTTAGTCGAAAATGGTAATCCTTCTATACACTCTCGAGTAGTTTCAGGTTCTAAAGATAATACAAACGTGAAAAGAATAGTGTTTCCAACAATAGAGGGTGCATACCCAATTATGCTGGAAGTCGATTCTAAGATTCCTACGATTCATTTAGACAAGTTGAAGCAAGCTTTCAAGATGGAAAATCATCAAATCTTTCCAGTCATTCAACCGGTAAACATGTATAAATTTCCTAAAATTCAAAATGATGGAACGGAATCATCAAGCAGTTCTATGGCCACCGAAAATATTTCACCTTTAGTACAGAACTCAATTAAGGATATTTATGGTGCCCTAGATCAGATAAACAATGGTGAGGATCTTTTCAATGTTATAAACGGTGCAAATAATGGTGATGGTATTATGCTTCATTTTCCGGAGCACTCTTTTAATGATACTCTTCTTAAGATTATTAAAACAGCAGCCTATGATCCAGCTACAGCGATAAAAGTTGCAGCATATAGAACTGATCGATCTAATAAAAGATTTCAACCTACTGATCCTCAAGGTCCTCAAAACTTAATAGATACTTTAAAGTTAGCAGCTTATTTAAGACAACAAGACAACTCTCCAAATTTAGTAAGTTTATTTGTCTCTCTCAATGCTAGAACAGAATCATCTAAGAATTGGAATGATGCTAAATCTTTAAAGAAACAAGGAGTGAATGTGACTCATAATCTTCCTCAACTTGGCAAAAAACCTGTTCCTAAAAATCATTCGAAAATTTTCACAATCACAAGATCTAATAACAATGGTACTAAAGATGTAATAGCTTATCTAGGTTCTGGAAACTTAAAAAGTTCTCCCTATGAAGATCTCGGCATTTTGCTTCCCCCTGGGCCAGTTGCAAATGAAATCGAATATTTAATTTCTTATCTTACAGGAACATTTGAAGACCAATATCCAGATGAGTATGTTCAATTTACAAATAACCCAGAGGAGTTCTTCCAACATTTATTAGTTGCTCCATTCAATTTTAACAACAGGATCATACAGATTATTAAGAAAGAGGCTAAGAAAGGGAGCAAAGGTCATATCAGAATTAAAATGAATAATTTTAGTCATCCAAAGATCAAAGCTGCTTTATACAGTGCTGCTGAAAATGGCTGTTTAGTTCAAGTTATTGCCAGAGTAAATAGGTTTAGTCCTAAAGAAGGGTTAAATAACTTAGAGATTTACAGTGTAACTGATCATAACAACCTTCTACACGGCAGGATGGTAATTCCCGGGTCCTCTATTCCGTATGTTGGTAGTGCCTGTATTCATCACAAAAAGCTTGATGAAGATCGAATGCCTCGGATAGAAGCTGCTGTTCCATTGCCTGATAGACACAAAGCAACAGCTATTGAAACATTTGATAATCTTTTGCGTCATCCTTATATTCAAAGAAAGGGTAATGATGGGGAGTATTATTATGTTAATCAAGACACCTCGATCAATTCTGGAAAACAACTAATTACTGTGTAAGATGTTTTTTAAAGATTTACTTAGAGAAATAAATTAAAAAGATGTGCTTTTAGTGGTATCAGGATTTGCATAATGGAGTGAAGAAACTTTTGTGAAGTGGAGAGGAAGACACCATTAGAAACACATAGATTCTATGAAGAAACTGGGGTTTTTCAATAGACCTCAGTTTCTTCAGCTTTTTTAAATAAATTTTTGAAAACTTGAACGGCAGTAGCGATGATTATTTTTATATCCATGAATAAGCTCCACTGAGATAAATATTGAATATCATAATTTATTCTTTTTCTCATTTTTTCTACGGTTGAAGTTTCTCCTCTGCAGTTATTTATTTGTGCAAGCCCGGTAATTCCCGGAGTACAAAGATGTCTATTCCAAAAATCATTCACTAAATCTTGAAATTGATTATTTAAACTTATTGGATGTGGACGTGGGCCAACAATACTCATACTGCCTTCCAAAACATTAAAGAATTGAGGAAGCTCATCAAGCGATGTTTTTCTTAAAAAAGATCCAAGCTTTGTAACACGGGAATCGTTTCTCTTTGCTTGATGGGCATCTTCACCTTTTTCACAGGTTTTCATGGTTCTGAATTTATACACGATTATTTCTTTACCATTGAACCCGTTTCTCTTTTGTTTAAAGATTATAGGCCCTTGAGATGTAAGTTTTATGGCTATAGAAACTACAAATAGAACTGGAGAAATGAAAAGAATTATAATTATAGAAAAAACGATGTCAATCAGGCGTTTGAAAAAAGCGTTAATTCCCTTGAATGGAGTATCTCTTATGGTTATTGAAGGTAATAACGTACTTGAATCAGTGCTTGGGTTTATAAGGTGAATGTTGGATAAATCCGGCAGAAAATGAATTGAAGCACTGGTGTTACTCAATTCTTTGGATATGTTTTGGAGCTCATTCGCCTTTTCAAGTGATAAGGAGATATAAACAGAATTAATTTTATTCTCTATAACAAAAGCTTTTAAGTCTGGAAGATTATCAGTCAGAGATATGGGGTTTCCTTGACTTTCTTGGCTGAAAAGTATTTCTTGGAAAATAGTTTCTTGGCTCGGTGAACTAAAATTTGGATCAAAGTAAGCAATAACCTTATTTTTTTGTCTTTTGTTTAGAAGATTACTTATTGCTATTAAACTTGAAGAACTCTTGGCAATTAAAAGAATTTTCTCTTTCGGTTTGACGAACATTTTGCTCCCTTTTTGTGATTTTGCAGACGACAATATGACCACTTAAAAATAGAAAAGTAGTCTTAATTATTGAAATTTCATTTGTATATATTCAGTCCTTGTATTACCGAACTAACTATATAAAATCTGGAACATTGAGTTTTCTGAAAATCCTTTCTCTAAGGCGAAAGTCAATGTTTGGCGTCCAAGCTTTTTGTGCTGGACAGATATCATTCCCAATCCGTATATCTATTCTCGGGGATTACCTCCTAATTTTACGATTATTGATTGTAGTGTTTAGTTCTTTAGCATCCAAATTATCTGAATTTATTTTAATGTGATGGTGAGAAACTAACGTTAGAGGGAATTAATTTAAATATGAAAGGACTAGTTTTTACCGAATTCCTTGAAATGGTTGAGGATAGATTCGGTTTTGAAGTTGCAAATAGGATAATTGAGAATTCAGATCTCTCTTCTGGTGGGGTTTATACCAGTGTTGGAGTTTATGATCATTCTGAGTTGTTCAAAATCGTCGGTGAACTCAGTAAAGAGACTGGAACAGAAGCTTCCAAATTAGTAAAAACTTTTGGCGAATATTTGTTTAGTAGATTTATCGATTTACATCCAAATATGATGGCAAAGTTCGCGGATACTTTTTCACTAATAGAAAGTGTTGAAAATATTATTCATGTTGAGGTCGAAAAAATTTATCCGGGTGCTCAACTGCCTACATTTAAGACGGACAGAATCAGCGATGAAGAAATGAAAGTCACCTATATATCAAACCGGAAAATGTCTGATTTCGCGGAAGGATTAATGATTGGCTGTAGTAATCATTTTAAAGAAAACTTGAATATAGAGAAAAAATCAAATGACGATGGTTCAGTTGTGGAATTCATGCTTACGAGGAATTAGCAATGTCAGAGCTTGATTCACTAAAGCAAATACTCATGAGAGAGCGCTCTGCCAGAAAACAAGCGGAAAAAATTCTTGAGGAAAAAAGTGCTGAACTCTATGAGCTCAACCAAAAACTCAAATCTTTGAATAATAGCCTCGAAGAACAAATTTCGGAAAGAACTAAAGAAATTCAACTTCTTGCAAAGTTTCCGGACGAGAACCCCAATCCGGTTTTGAGAGCATCTTATGCGGGAGTAATTATATATTGCAACTCAGCAAGTAAGGAGTTAATGAGAAATTTAAATTGCACTTTATATGACAAGTGTTCTAGTGAATTGGGGCAAATAATTTCCGAAACAGCGTTTCTAGGTGTTATTTATGAAAAGATACTAAAAATTGGTGCAAAGTATTTTTCATTCACTTTATGTCCTGTTGGTGAAGCTGGATATATTAATATTTATGGAAAGGATGTAACAGAAACTAAAATTAACCAGTTTGAATTTCAAAGAACGCACTCTCGTTTAATAGCTTTAATTAAGAATATTCAAGAAGGTATTTTGTTTGAGGATGAAAATCGCCGAGTGGTTTTAGCGAATTCCGGATTTTGTGAACTTCTGGGGATATCCAATTCTCATGAAGAGCTGGTTGGTATAAGTTTTTCAGAAATTTCAAAATTCTTTACTAACATTCTCACTAAGCCTCAAGTATTTGAAAATACTTCCGCCCAAATTGTTAATGAAAAACAAGCCACCTTTGGAGAAGAGCTGCATTTAAAAAATGGAAAGATTATTGAACAAGATTATATCCCGGTGTTTTCCAACGATCGATTTTTGGGGCATTTATGGAAATACAAAGATATTACTTTTAAAAAACAAGCTGAGCAGAGACTGAAAGAAAACGAAGAAAAATATAAAAATATAATTGAAAATATGGAGTTAGGTCTCGTGGAGGTTGATGGTAACTTTACCATTACTGATATTCACAATTGGTTCTCTAAAATGACAGGGTTCATGAAAGAAGAACTCATTGGAAGAGAATTGAGCAAGCTAATAACCGATCAAAAATCTCGAGATACTTTAGAAATTGAAAAGAAAAATAGATTAGAGGGTAAATCTGGGCTTTACGAAATACAAATAATAAAAAAAGATGGAAAACCAGCTTGGTTCTTGGTAAGTAGTACTCCAGTTTTTGGAATTAATAAAAATGTTCTTGGTGCAGTTTGTATTCATATGGATATAAGCAATCAAAAACGACTTGAACAGTCTTTAGAGAATGCCAGGTTTAAGGCCGAAACTGCCGCAAATTCTAAGCAGGAGTTTCTTGCAAATATGAGTCACGAAATTCGTACACCAATGAACGCAATTGTTGGAATGACTGATTTGTTGGAAGAAACGAATGTCAATGAGAAACAATCTTCCTATATAGAAGCAATTAAAGCCTCCGCTGATAACTTATTGGTTATTATCAACGATATTTTGGACTTTTCTAAAATAGAAGCTGGAAAAATCAATTTAGAATTTATTGATTTTAATCTTAAAAAAGTTATTGATTTGATTATCAATTCGCTTCAAGAAAAAGCCAAGAATAAGAATATTGAGCTTTTATGGGATCACGATGAAAGTATCTCTGAATTTTTAGTGGGAGATCCGGTGAGACTTTCACAAATTCTCACTAATTTGATTAACAATGCAATTAAATTTACTGAAGAAGGTTCTGTAAAGCTTATTTGCCGTTTGGTTAGTGATAACAACAATCATAACGTTATTAACTTTAAGGTTCTTGATACAGGAATTGGGATTGAACAGAGTAAGCTCAAAACAATTTTTGATAAGTTCACACAAGAAGATTCCAGTACAACTAGAAGATACGGCGGAACAGGCTTAGGTTTATCGATTAGCAAACAACTAGTTGAACTGTTCGGAGGTTACTTAGAAATTGAAAGTGAAAAAGGGTTTGGAACAATCTTATCTTTCAAATTGACTTTGAGAAAAGGGAAAGCCGGAAATGATGCTAAAGTCAACACAACTCTGCAATATGAAGAGAGTAAAAAAACTTTAAAGGGCAAGAAAATTTTGTTGGTTGAAGATCATGAGATAAATCAGTTCTTGGCAATTTCAATTTTAAAAGATTGGGGAGTGGAAGTTGATCTTGCTGAAAATGGACAGATTGCTATTAATAAAGTAGTTGCCAAAGATTACGATTTGATTTTAATGGATATGCAAATGCCGGTAATGGATGGTATCGAAGCGACTAGAGAGATAAGAAATACTTTAAAATCCTCAATTCCTATCATTGCTTTGACGGCAAATGCAATTAAGGGAGATGACATAAAGTGTAACGAGGCTGGTATGAACGATTATGTGTCCAAACCTTTTGACAAGAAAATATTGTTTAACAAAATAGTATCTTCGCTTGAACCTGGAGATAGAGAATCTTCAAAGATATCTAATGTTCCTTATAATTTATCTGGGATTGACTCTTTAACTGCTGGAGATGAGACTTTCAAGCAAAGAATTATTGAAATGTTCATTGATCAAGCACCTGATTCTCTAACTCAAATAAAACAGAGTCTCCTTACTTCCAATTTACCTGAATTGAAGTCTGCAGCACATAAACTAAAGCCATCTATTGACTTATTTGGAATTCAACCGTTACAGCAAAACATTCGTCAAATAGAAACCTTTGCTCAAGATCAACAGAATATCGAGCATTTACCATTGTTGGTTGATGAACTAGAACAAAACTTAGAAAAGGTAATTATTTACTTAAAATCTGAAATTCACGCTTAGAAAATCAGATTTATAAGCTTATTTATTTGTTTGTTTGTTTCTTTTTATTTTTTGCTGATGCCTTTCTTACCTTACGTTTTTTTGATTTTTTAGCTCTATGTTTTTTCTTAGTGGGTAGTTTAGGTCTTACTAAATCTAGATTTCCTCTAGCGGATTCGTAAGATGGATCCAGGGCTAAAGCCTGAGAATATGAAGCAGCAGCTTCCGAAAGCTTGCCATTATCGTAGTATGCAACTCCCAGGTTATTCCATATCTTGGGGTCGTTGGGGTTTAAATCTCTGGCTCTTTCGAGATATTCAATTGATGTAAGAATGTCTGATTGTTTGTAGTAAATGAGACCCAAATTATAATAGGCATATGGATTGTTTTGGTCTAAAGAAATTACCCTTTCATAGGATCTAATTGCTCTTACCATATCTCCCATATCCCCCAAAACGGTTCCTAATAGAAGATGTCCAGAAGCGTAATTTGGATCAAGTTTTAAAGCTTCAACTGCATACTTTAATGCCCTATGGGAATTACCCAGTCTAAAATGCGCATCAGCAATACTTGCATAAATTCTAGGATCCGGAGGGTTGTTAATTATGATACTTTCGTAGATTTGTATTGCATCTGCAAATCTTCCTGCTTGATGAAGGGATAAAGCTTGTGTTACCGGATCATTTGGGTCCGCTCCAGAGATACCCATTCCAATTGGGTCTCCCATCATTCCAGGTTGCATCTGTCCCATCATAGGATTTTGCGGCATAAAATTTTGTGGAGGATACGGATATCCTCCTTGTTGAGGAACCATTTGTCCTGGCATTGCCTGTTGATAACCAGGGGGGAAATACATTCCAGCATTCGGATTCATACTGGGAGTCATTGGAGACAATGCTGGTGAGCCATAATTACCAGGATAATAGGCTTTGAGAGAAATATTCTCACTTGCAGATTTATCTTGTTTTTGAAGAGTGTGAATCGATGAGCTTATACCAAATAAGAGAAGTAACGTTAAAGGTAAAATTGTTGAAGGTTTGTTTTTATTCAGCATTATAAGCAATGTTTACTGTCTATTTGATTTTATAATTTTATGCAAAAAACTAGAATAGTGCTTGCTTTGAGTTTTGGTTCAATACAACAAATAGACTGAGTGTCAATTGAATAAGTTCCAATTTATTTAACTGAGTTTTTACAAAAACTTGGAACGAATAAAGTTCCATATTCCGTGAGCGATTTCCGATTTTGCAGCCTTGGGAAGTATTTTTTCTTCGTTATCTTTGGAGGTTAGTAAGTACACCTCGTTATAATCCGATTGGAAGCCTATACCTTGTTTTGTAATTTCATTTGCAACAATTAAATCCAATTTTTTATTTTTTAATTTCTTTTTTGCATTTTTAATTAAGTCATCGGATTCAGCGGCAAACCCAATTAAGATTTGTTCAGGCTTTTTGATTCTTCCGAGAGTTTCTAATATATCCGGGTTTTTTGTAAGTGGTAATGTCCAGTCTGAATCTGAGTTTACTCCTTTTTTAATTTTTTTCTTTTGAAATTCTATTGGTCTAAAGTCGGATACTGCGGCTGACATAATTAATATTTGAGAATTATCAAAATGTTCTTCAACTGCTTGTTGTAAATCGTGGGCTGTTTCAACTTCAATAACTGTATATTCTTTTTGAAGATTGTTTTGGGTTGTTATTAGTACCACTTCAGCTCCCAAAGAATTGGCTTCCTCAGCCAACTCAAGACCCATTTTCCCGGAGCTTCTATTCCCAATAAATCTCACTGGATCGATAGGCTCTCTTGTTCCTCCAGCGGTTACTAATACTTTCAATCCACTTAGGGGTTCTTGCTCAATTTTTTTCTTATTTTTGCTCCCTTTTCCGCTTAACTTCTTTTTGCTTTCTTCAAAGATAGTTTCAATTTGCGCTAACTTGCCAATGCCTTTTGTTCGGCAGGCTAACTCACCCTCGATGGGTTCAATAATTTGGTAATTTAACTTATCCTTTAATTTGTTTATATTTTCTTGTAGAATCGAGTTCTCCCACATCTGAGTGTTCATAGCTGGTGCGAGTATTCTAGGGCCTTTATAAGCACAAGCGATAGTTGTAAGTAAATCATCACAAATCCCATTGGCTAATTTGGCTATTAAATTTGCAGTAGCCGGCACCAGCAATAATAAATTTGCTTCTTTGCAAAGCTCTATGTGAAGAGGCTCAACAATTTCATAATCGAATTGATCACAATAAACTTGATTGTACGTAATTGTCTTAAAAGCTAACGGCGTAATAAATTGCTTTGCTGATTCAGTGAGAATAGTGTGTACTTCTATATCCTCTTTAGTAAGTAATGAAGCTAGATCGCAAGCCTTGTAAGCTGCAATTCCACCACTAACTCCTAATATAACTTTTTTCTTTTCCATCTTAATTTAATTCAAAGTTTAATTGTTGTGAGGATGTAAGTCAATTATTTCAGCATTTCCTGCTTTATACATCTATGCTTCTGTGTAATTAATGCTTTGTAAGTGACTTTGGAAACCTCATAAACCGTTGAACTTGATTTTTATGCTAAATTGCTAATACAAGTTTGAGTTTTGTTAAAAATTGTTTTTGAGATGACCAGAATTTTACCAGTAATACGAGTTTTACATTCCCCTAAGAGACCGGGACGACATGCTTCTAGAAACAACCTTATTAAGAATTCGGAACAATATGCTCAATTAAGCGAAGATGATAAAAAGATGACTTTACTCAATTTAACGTGGAAACTTGACTTCGGAATATTAAATTCTAATCTTCAAAAGAGGCTAACAAGTAAACAAAAAGAGCAAGGAGAATTGGATGAAGGTTCACCTAAAATAGACATTTTAAAGCAAGAAATTAAACTTATTAACAAAGCAATTGGAATTTTGCAAGAAATCGGTAAAGAAGCGTGGAATGAGTTCAGCCTTGGAAAAAACAAATAATAAGCTCTAATCTTTTGTGCCTGTTTTTATTGCTTTAATACTAATTTGGTTTGGTTCTATAAGCAGCTTTAGTTAGGCAAACTCAATTTTTCCTATTAATTTCTATTTCTCTTTTAGAATCAGAGATGATTTTAAAAGTCAACTCATACACATTTCTGTCTTGTAAATTGTAAATTTCTTTCAATTCTTTGGACTCGTTAAGTTTATTGGCCCATTCAATGACAACAATAGCTTTTTCTTCGAATAATATTTCTTCTAATTCTTCATAAATTGGAAGTTCTCGATAAATATCCAAGTGAAAAATGTTTATTTCCCCACATTGATATTCGTGAACTTTAGCAAAAGTTGGGCTATTCACTTTGCCTGTAAATCCTAATTCTTTACAAAATGTTTGAACGAATGTAGTTTTTCCACTACCTAGCTCACCATTCATTAGCACCAGTAATGGTAACGATTGATTGCTGTTGTATAAAAGATTGCAAATCGGTTTCAGATCATCGATCGATTCTACAATGTAGCTTTTATTGGGCAATTTTCTCGTCATCTTAGAACAATATTTGCTGATTTGAACTTTGTTATATTATTCGGTGTATAAAATTAAGTTAACTGCTCAGTAATCAATAATGACACAAGATTTCAGTAAAGCAAAAGTAGCTGTGGTAATGGGAAGCAAATCGGATTGGGATACGATAAAAGAGTCTTGTGAAATACTTGAAGGTCTTAATATTCCCTTTCTATCAAAGGTGGTTTCCGCTCATAGAACACCGGACTTCATGTTTGAATTTGCGGAGAAAGCTAGTGAAAATGGAATTGAAGTGATTATTGCTGGAGCCGGTGGAGCTGCTCATTTACCTGGAATGATAGCTTCAAAAACTCATTTACCCGTTCTTGGAGTACCTGTTCAATCTAAAGCTCTAAATGGCATGGATTCTCTGTTATCTATTGTGCAAATGCCCGCTGGAATACCGGTTGGAACTTTGGCTATTGGAAAGTCAGGAGCGAAAAATGCCGCTCTATTGGCAGCATCAATATTATCTTTGAATGACGAGACCATAAAAAAAGCACTCATTAATTGGAGAAACAAACAAACTAAAAAGGTTTTAGAAGACAATTCGTAGCTGAAAAATTTTTAATGAAAACCTTAGGGATATCTTTACCTTCCATCATTAAATTGAGAATGAAGGGAGTAAAGGAAATTCAATGGATTTACCGGAAAAAAAGGAAGAGAATACAGGCAAGAATCTAAAAATCAGCAATTTTGATTTGTTGAGCCAGTATCTCAAAAGCTGTGGGAAATTAACTGAAACTTTATTATCTAAAGCGTTAAAAAATGAATTAACAATACATGAAAGTGAAATTGCTAAAGAGGTTAGCCATGTTGCTAATGTTCTTTGTGCAGTATATTTCTATAGACAAGATAAAGATTTAAGTATTGTTTTGAAAAAAATGCCTTTGAGTCAACGTAAAGTAATGGAGGACTCTTTAAGGATTATTTGGAAGCATTTAATAAAGTTAAATGAACAAGAAGTAGCAGATTTAGCTATTGAAGCTATCTGCAAAAGTAACGAGTTATCCGTAAAAATTGAGAACCTCGCTTCATAGCTGATTATTCAGAGAAAACTTTGCTGAAAGTTTCTTCTACATATTTCAAATCGTTGCTTATATCAAAAAGTTCGTCAATTATTTCTACAGAAAGATGTTGAATGATTTGGCTATCTTTCTTTAACGAGTCTTTAAAATTACCAAGGGGATTATTCCAGGCCTTCAATGCATGAGCTTGAACAAGCTCGTAGGCAGTTTCTCTTTTTAAGCCCTTTTCAATAAGGGCTAGCATTATTTTTTGCGAATGAACAACACCTCCATATAAAAACAGGTTCTTGTTCATATTTTGAGGATAAACCTTAAGGTCTTGGAGAATTGTATTCAGCCTTTTCAAACTAAAGTGAGCTAAATTGGCCGCGTCTGGGAAATAAATCCTTTCAGTAGAAGAATGGCTAATATCCCTTTCGTGCCAAAGAGTAACGTTCTCTAAGGCTGGAGTTAAATAGGAACGAAGCATTCTCGCTATTCCACAAAGGTTTTCTGAACGCCAAGGGTTACGTTTGTGGGGCATGGATGAAGAACCTTTTTGGCCTGAATAAAAAGGTTCTTCTATTTCTAGAACCTCAGTTCTTTGAAGATGCCTGAGTTCAGTAGCAACTTTCTCAATAATTGTGCCCAAACTTGCCAGAGAGTAAATGAAATCAGCGTGTCTTTCTCTAGAGATAATTTGAGTGGATATTGAGATTGGCTTGAGACCCAAATTCTCGCAAGCGCTTTGTTCAATTTCTGGGGTTAAGTTGGAGTAGGTTCCAACTGGACCGGAAAACATACCAACTGAAACTGCTTCTGTTGCTAGAGTTAACTTTTCTTTAACTCTTTGCAAATCTTGATAGAAATTAGCAATCTTAAGACCAAAAGTTGTTGGTTCTCCGTGCACACCGTGACTTCTTCCAATTGTCAGAGTGTTTTTATGTTCTAGGGCTAAGTTTTTGGTAGTTTGGAGCAATTCATTTAAACTGAACAATAAAATTTCGCCTGTTTCTTTCAGCATTAATGAAACCGCCGTATCAATTAGATCTGAACTTGTGAGCCCCAAATGGATGAAACGACCTGAATCTCCAAGCTCGCTTTGTTCTGACCAAGCGGTTAAAAAAGCTATAACATCATGGTGGACTTGTGCATCTAACTCTTTCACTCTTTCTGGATTAACAGGCTTTGATTTCTCTATTCTAGATAAATCTTCATTGGGTATTTTGCCTTTCTTATTCCATGCTTTGCAGACTGCTATCTCTACTTTTTGCCAGGTCAAAAATTTATTTTCTTCTGACCATAGCTTCCGCATTTCACGAGTGCTGTATCTATCTATCACGTTAATTGAATTTGTGGTTTCAAGTATTTAGTTTCTTCCTAAAAATAGACTCTAATTCTAAATTGAACTACAGATTTAATGTACATTGCCCGGGTTTTGAGATTAACTTTTGAATATGCCTGATTTACATGAAATCACTACCGTAATTGATTGAAACCAATATTTTCCTTACATAAGGAGCGGTTTCCGGTTTGAGAAGAGACGTCACTCGGTTAATATCAGTTGTTCCAGCTTTTTCCACTGCTCTTCTTACTGCACCCGGTCCAGCATTATAAGCTGCTATTGCCAGGTCTAATTTCTGAAAATACTTCATTTGCTTTTCAAGATAGCCAATTCCGCATCTAATGTTTTTGTCAACATCAAAAAGTTCATACTTGCTTAGACCGCACTCATAATGAGCTGTTTTTGGCATGAGTTGTGTTAACCCTCTTGCGCCGGATCTACTTACTGCATCTTTTCTAAAACCGGATTCTTTATTAATTAAAGACATAATAAGTTGTTGAGGAATTCCTGTTTCCCGACTAACTTTTTTTGTACTTATTACAATTTCTTTCCAATCTTGGAGATGGATATAATCCGGTCGTCTCCAAGTTGCTAAGACCATTTCGTCAATTTGTGCTTCAAATTGTCTTGAAGATCTAACTTTACTGATTTCTGGACTAATTTGTGGCTTGTAGCTAGTTTGTCTTGCTGCTTTATGAATATTTTGAGGTTGTTTTTTACTTAAAAAGACTGCATTCTGTGAAGCCTGATTATTTTTTAAATTATTATTTTTGAAATTATTTGGGTGGTATTTTCTCGAGTATCTGTGTTTTCTGGAAAACTTTGTTCTAAAATTTGCGAATTTATCTGATACTTTTGTTTTAAATCTTCTTGTAGGAGAAGTAATAGATTCTTCTACCTTATGCTCTATAAAAGAAGCTATTGGAAACTCGATTGCATCAACTGGTTTACCTAAACTGAACAGGTTAAAACTCAAACCAACTAAGCATAATGCTTTAAATGAATTTCTCATTTCTACCCTTGCGAATGTAAATCATCTGGTGGATGATTATTTATTCGACCGAATGATCTAGTCCTGAACCTCTTATTTTGGATTATAGGGAGATTACCTATTCAAACGGATCAGATTGTTGGAAACGTCATTGATTTACTAACCGCCGAAAGCTTTATCAACCCAACCTTTTACATTTGAATCTTGAGTCTGTTTAAAACTTTGGGCTAAATCTCTTTGTGTCCTAAAGCCAGAAATTGCATCTCTAATTTGTTGAGCAATTCTTGTAAGCTGAGCAATTATGTTTGTTCTTAAGGCTGCAAATACTTTATCCTGCTCTTTTCTTCCTTCTGGTGAATCCTGTCCATATGGAGGTCTTCCTGCAATGTAAGAAAAGTTTGGATTTGGTGCAGTGCCGCTGGGTTGTGTATTTAAGTAATTGATAATGGTGATTGTCTTTTGAAGTTGATTGTAAAGTCCTGCTTCAATATAAATAGAAGAATTTAAAAAAGCGCCGGTTTGATCTCCAAATCCTGGTGCTACACCTGATACATCAGTTGAACTAGTTCTAAGACCATGAGGTACCCCCAAAGCATCAAAAACCTGATTATTTGAACTGATTCGGGAGACTTCTTTTTGAACATCTGTTGAAGGAACGCTTCTATTGTTATTACTTGCAGACGAGGGCGTTAAATCTCCATTTTGACGATCTACGTCAATTTCTTGTATATTCCCGTTTGCATCCTTACGCTTTATATATAATCTGTCTCTATCTTGATCGTAGACTAGCTCGTCACCTGGTTTTAATAATTGTTGTAAATTCTGGCTATCTCTAGCTGGAGGAATTGAAGTTCCAGTGGCATTAAAAAACAGCTTTAATAGGTCCTGGTCCTGTGGGAGCTCTTCATAAACTAAGCCATTAGCAGTTTGTCTTACTAGATACAACTTACCATCATTCGGATTGTAAACGAATTCATCCGTTGGTTCAACAGAGTATATATACTCACCATTATCTCCTCTCTGTTTTTGTATTTTGTTTGCTGCAGAAACGTAGGTATCTGACTTGTTTGTTTTAAAGAGAGAATCTAGCGAAACGGATCTATTATTTCCTAAAAGATTATTCAGAGCATTTTTAATAGGATCATTGCCCTGATAATTATTAGGATTATTGATAAATATATTGACCATTTGCTGTCTTTATTTATTGGAAGAGCTCGGCAATCTTTGTGTTATTTTCGTTATCAGCTTTCACTTTACTTTCAGCAGAAGGTTTAATTAACTGCCTTAAAATTGATAGTTTTTGAGAAACCCGAAAAATTTGAGCACTTATATCCGCAATTTGAGTGTTTGGAAGACCAAATTGCTGAGCTCTGTTATAGACTGAGAGCCAATATTGGAGCTCTTTATAGTAGTCTCCTTCAAGTAATAAAGATTCTGTATAACGATTTATTCCAGAATTGTCTTTAGGAGAAAAATAACCAACACTGGGACTTCCGTAACTCATACAATTACTTTTTAGTTCTTTATATATATTTCTTGAACAGATTGAAGCTTTGTTTATCTCTTTTCAACTCTCTAAGTCAGAACTCTGGGGTTTACCCTCAAAATAATATTTACATTTTAAAAATACTTAAATCGCAAATTCAAGAGCGAAATGCAACCATTTGATAGAGAGGGAGATTAGAAATGAAGATCTCAGAATGGCAATTTGAGTGATTAAAATATACCTCATTAGGAGTTAAGA
>JAAUYI010047216.1_pt1 | contig 18113 bp, 20 predicted proteins | sample 7278041 | NCBI WGS metagenome assembly JAAUYI01 (sample SAMN14350216, study PRJNA611818) | marine sediment metagenome | isolation source: surface marine sediment (0.6m) | place: French Polynesia: Moorea | collected 2018-08
ATCACTACCACCTATACGAGAAATGGTTACTGCTTGTACGGGGGTTCCATCTTCGTTGACACTGTAGCTATTACTGCTAAATTCTAGTTCGCCATTGTTTATGGGTGGTGCTGCGGTGACAGCAATATTATCAAAAGCAAATCCATCAGTTGGTGTAGAAAAATTATCAAATTGTTGGAACTTAATTTGTACGTCAGAACCAAGGGTTAAACCGTTAGTTGTGGCAAACTGGCTCAGATTAATACTTTTATTTTGATAAGTATTTGTAGAATTAGTGCCGGTTAAATCAAATAAACGGAACCAGCTTGTACCATCAACACTAAGGGCAACACCATCAGCATTTACTGAACCAGTAAACGTTGCTGGCATCAAATTATCTTCATCATCAAATTCTTTCTGGGCAAAGCTAAGTTCTACGTTCGACCTACCAGTCGCATTAACGTGTAAGATTAATTCATTTAAAGAATTTATACCATCTTGAGAACTATCAAGCACCACATGACTTGTACCAATGGGAGCATTGCTTCCTGTTACCTGTATGCGTCCAGCACCTGTAGTTCTGGTTTCATAAGCAATGGGTAAATCTCCATCTTCAAAGTTATCATTGAAGTCTAGTGTCGCAGGTATAACATTACCGAAAACAGCATCATAGGCATTGATTAATCCCACCCCAGTTAAATCATCTCGACCTGGGATGCCAATATCTGTAGCAGTAGATTGTAGACGGTTGTAAATTTGTTGTGGTGTAAATGTGGGATTTGCTTGCTGAATTAATGCAGCAATAGCAGCAGCATGGGGTGCAGCAGCAGATGTACCACTAAAATTTGGAAAACCGTTTCCGTCAATATCGCTGCCAAAGAAGGTTGTATCAGTATCTTGAATTGCAGCAAAATCAGGTTTTAAGCGAACTTCAGGAGTTGCTTTGCGTGTGCCATCTGGATTAAATAAAATCGTTGTTGGACCAGCAGAGGTAAAATCCGCTGGATTCTGTTGGTCATAATAGTTCACTGCACCTACAGCCATAGCATTAACTGCGGCAGCATGAGGAACAATTGTTGAGCTATTAGTGCCAAACTCGTTGAAATTGATATCTTCTCCAAAGTTAACAAATTTAATTCGCCCTGGTGCTGGTCCATCAAATAAAGGAATTACTATCTCTGCCTGCAGCTCTGTAAAACCTGTATTGGTGTAACTAAGAATTTCTACAGGTGTTTGATTGGCAATATTATTAGTATTAATACCTTCCAATACATTGCCAGTACCAGGTTCTAATAGAAAAATACCTAAATCTGTATCAACACCATTAGTTGTATAAAACGGATCATCCCATTGAAGGGATAATCTGACAGTACTGAAGGGAGCAATAGTAATAAGTTGACGAGTATCTACCCCAGCACCTGGATTAAAATCATGAAAAATATCGGGAAAAATACCAGCAGAGTCGTTAGAAGGATTAAAATTAGTTGACTCATAGGCTTGTCTTGCCAGATTACCAGCAGCACTAAAGTAAGTCACTCCTTGATTGGTAACTACATCATCAACAGCCTGAGCAATAATACCATCCTGAAAGAAAGGTTCTGCCAAGTAAACAATATCATCAACTAAGACCTGTGCATTACCTATCGTCGGATTGGCAAGATCACGTATCTGCTGGGCAAAATTAGCTTCACCAAAGAATACAGAAGAGAATACTAAGGGAGAACCAGGTGCAAGGTCATGAACTAATTGCAGCATTGCTCGACCTTCATCAATTGAGTTATTGGGTCCTTCCTGCAATACAGTTACACCTGCTGCTGGTAAGTCTCCAGAGACTATATCTTGAGCTGCTGAACCATTACCAGAGGTGTTATAGCTATCGCTCATGACACCAATGCTGACCCCTGTACCGTCATAACCTGTGGGCAATGCAGCACGGACTCGTTCGGTTTCATGGACAAAATCAGCTTGACTTGTAACGGATCCGACATTAGAAATTGCTGTCCGAACAGGAAGCACACCCATCATTCCCTCTGATGTTAAGGATTCCATCTCGGATATTGCAGAAATAGGCATGAAACCTTCTACAAAGTGATACTCTGTTGCCTTCCCTTTGATATCGAAACCCATACTTTCGAGAGTTGGGATTAAGCTCTCAATATCTGTTGCAGTAATTCTCACAAGAACATTAGTGGATGTCTTGTCAAAAACTAAAGAGTCATTATTACTTTGAAAAATACTTGCATTATTAGTTGTGTACTGTACATACTCTTGTTGTAAATTTAATAACTCACTGGCAATCCCAGATTCATCTTTATTTAAACTAATTTTCACATTATCATTATTAATTTGGTCTGACATTTGATTTATCTCCAGATAGATTTTGTGAATTTTGAACAATTAATAAATTGAGCTAATCAGCCGAATTTGCACGTAAACCCCATCCATCTTGAAACCTGGAATTTTCATGTAGGTCGATTTGAAGCATATAGACGCAGTAGAAGAACGTAGTCAGGCTACCTTCGGAAGCCACTCCGTGTCTACGCAGAGTGCAACTTCTCGCAAAGTAAACCAACGACAGCAATGATTTGTTGAGTTATCCTGTTGCTTTTCTTGGATGCCGAAGGCTATACCCAACCTACGAAAATTACAAATATCAAGGTAATTTCGGTTTAAATATCTAGATAGACATTATGCATAAAAGATTGATCAAAAAAATTTATATTACGCTCTTGTTTTAATCCAAAGTTTCTATTTATGAGAACAAAATAGCTACTCATAAACTAATTATTATTCATGGCTTGATAAAGCATTGAACTCAGAAAAAAATTATTTATTACAATATAGCACCGTTTATTTTGTACTGAGAGTTAATTTATTATATATGTATAAATACTGAAAGGTACTTAATGTAATCTTTAAAATAATGGCAAATAATATAAATGTTAGTCTTATAGATTGACAAAAATTTTCATCCATGTAATTAATCTGTATAAATTCAGCCAACAGGTGCTAAAAAACAAAATATGCAACTATATTAATCATCCTGAGTGCAATTTATCAGGTGAGGTAGTGATACTAAGTTGCATTCTGTTGTAGTAGTTCGAGTTGGTGAGATTGCTTCCTTCCGCTCCGCTCCACTCGCAATGACAAAATACTATCTTTGAAAGCAACTTGGTATGAGATGTTAGTATTTAACATAAACCAATCCATCAGTATATCTAAAGGTGTGGTAATAAGCGTTTGGCTGAACCCGAAACCACAACACCCTACGATATTAACTTGATTGGCGAATACAATATTGCTGGGGAAATGTGGAACGTTCTACCCCTATTCAAAAAATTGGGGATTCGCGTTTTGGCAAAAATTACCGGCGATGCTCGCTATCAAGAAGTGGCTTATGCTCACCGTGCCAAGCTAAACGTGATGATTTGCTCCAAAGCCCTGTTAAATATGGGCAGAAAGATGGAGGAAAAATATGGGATTCCTTACATTGAAGAATCTTTCTATGGGGTTGAGGATGTAAATCGTTGCTTGCGTAATATTGCTGAGAAATTAGGCGATATAGATTTACAGTGGCGTACTGAGAAATTAATTGCTGAAGAAACTGCTGCTCTAGACGTGGCTTTAGCTCCATACCGCGATCGCCTGAAAGGTAAGAGAGTAGTTATCTATACTGGAGGAGTGAAGAGTTGGTCAATTGTCTCTGCTGCTAAGGACTTGGGTATGGAAGTTGTGGCTACCAGTACCAAGAAGAGTACAGAAGAGGATAAAGCTCGTATTAAGCAGTTATTGGGTAAAGATGGTATTACCTTAGAGAAAGGTAATCCCCAAGAAATTCTCCGAATTATTAGTGAGACTAACGCAGATATGCTTATTGCTGGTGGTCGTAACCAGTATACTGCACTTAAAGCCAGAATTCCTTTCCTAGACATTAACCAAGAACGCCATCACCGTTACGCAGGTTATGCAGGGATGATAGAGATGGCGAAGGAATTAGATGAAGCCCTCTACAGTCCCGTATGGGAGCAAATTCGTCAACCCGCTCCTTGGGGAGGAGTGAAGCAGTAGGGGCGGGGTTTCCCCGCCCGGAGGGAAGGAGGGAAAGAGGGAAGGAGGGAAGGAGTGAAGGAGGGAAGGAGAAAAAATCCTAAATTTACATTAGGTATTTCCATAGCTGTAGACGCACAGTGTCTACACTTCCCCACTCCCTCACTCTCTCACTCTCTCACTCCCTCACTCCCCCACTCCCTCACTCCATCACTCCCCCACTCCCTCACTCCTCACCCATCAGTCTCTGAAGTAAAAACATGGCGATAGTCACGACTCCCAATAAAGCAGTTGTAGTAAATCCTCTCAAACAAAGCCAAGCTTTAGGTGCAACTTTAGCCTTTTTAGGATTAAAGGGAACAATGCCTTTGTTACATGGTTCTCAAGGTTGTACTGCTTTTGCTAAGGTAATTTTGGTACGTCATTTCCGGGAGGTAATTCCCCTTTCCACCACAGCAATGACGGAAGTTACAACCATTTTGGGTGGTGAGGATAATGTGGAAGAAGCAATCCTTACCCTAGTAGAAAAAGTCAAGCCGGAAGCGATTGGTTTGTGTACCACTGGACTGACGGAAACTAGGGGGGATGATATGCAAGGTATCCTCAAAGATTTTCGCAAGCGACACCCAGAACTAAATGATTTACCTATCTTATTAGTCTCTGCACCGGATTTTAAAGGTGCATTGCAAGATGGCTATGCAGCAGCAGTAGAGAGTATGGTGAGGGAACTCCCCCAAGCTGGAGATACTAAGCCACAACAAATTAATATTTTGGTGGGTTCGGCGTTTACCCCTGGGGATGTTCAACATATTAAAGAGATTGTCTCTAGCTTTGGGTTAGTACCTATTTGCGTGCCAGATTTGTCATTATCGATGGATGGACACCTAGATGATTCTTGGAGTCCCATTACTGTGGGTGGTACTACTGTAGAACAACTACAAAATGTGGGTAGTTCTGCTTTTACCCTAGCATTTGGTGAAAGTATGCGGGGTGCGGCGCAAATTTTATCAGAACGGTGTGGTATTCCCTATGAGGTGTTTGGGGAACTTACGGGTTTACAACCAGTAGATGAGTTTATTATGGCACTGTCTGATATTAGTGGTCATCCTGTTCCAGAAAGATACAACCGCGAGCGCCGACAGTTACAAGATGCCATGCTGGACAGTCACTTCTATTTTGGTCGGAAACAAATATCTCTGGCATTAGAACCAGATTTACTCTGGTCTACGGTTAATTTTCTCCAGTCTATGGGGGCAGAAATTCACGCTGCTGTGACCACTACCCGTTCGCCCGTGTTAGAAAAACTACCAGTAGAAACTGTCACCATTGGTGACTTTGAAGACTTTGAAAAGTTAGCGGTGGGTTCCGATTTGTTAATTGGTAACTCTCATACCCATGCGATCGCAAAACGTTTACATATCCCTCTTTATCGCCACGGCTTCCCCATTTTTGACCGTTTAGGTAATGGTCAAGTCACAAGAGTTGGCTACCGAGGCACCATGCAAATGTTATTTGACATTGGTAACAAATTTTTAGATGTGGAGGAAGCAAAAGCCAAACATATTAATGGTGATTTGTAATTTATACTATCCCTTTCCGTTTTTATCCGTAAATTCTACAGTTATTCAGTATCATCACAACAATGAAAATTGCCTTCACGACGAGCGATAGAGTACATATAAATGCTCACTTTGGGTGGGCGAAAGAGATTGATGTTTATGAAGTCTCCCCAGAAGGGTATAAGTTCTTAGAAACCCTGAAGTTTGATGGAGACTTAAAACAAGATGGCAAGGACGATAAATTAGTGCCAAAACTTGATGCATTAAACGATTGTACAATTGTTTATGTCTCAGCGATTGGTGGTATTGCCGCAGCACGTCTGATCAAAAAACGCGTCACTCCAGTCAAGGCGAAATCAGACAGTGATGAGATTATTACTATATTAAATAAATTAGTACAAACCCTTAAGGGTAATCCTCCCCCTTGGTTGCGGAAAGCTTTGAAAAAAGATCAGTCAAGTTTCTTAGAAGAAGAATTGGAGGATTAATTATACAATGACCAGCACAAATAGTGTCAATAATGCAGCTAAAAATGAAGCCGTAAGTTCACCTTTTCTGAAAGCGATCGTGCAACAAATTCGCGGTCAGGATGTTTATGGTGTTTATCGTAATTGGTCTGATGAATTAATTTTAAAGCCCTATGTAGTTAGCAAACAAAAAAAGCGGGAAATTTCTCTGGAAGGTGAGGTAGATCCAGTAACTGTAGGGCGGATTATGGCTTTTTATCGAGCGGTTGCAGCTTGTATTGAACAGGAAACTGGTTTGTTATCACAAGTTGTAGTTGATTTAAGCCATGAAGGTTTTGGTTGGGCGTTAGTATTTTCTGGTCGATTATTACTAGCGAAAAAATCTCTACGTGATGCTCACAGATTTGGCTTTGAATCTTTGGAAAAGGTTGCCGAAGAGGGTGAAAATTTTGTGCAAAAAGGCATTGATTTAGCTAAACGTTTTCCAGAAGTAGGCAAGCTCTAAGAAGAGTTCGGAGTTCGGAGTTCGGAATCATAAAATAAATATTCATGCTAGATAAATGAATTAATGAGTAGTTTATAATTCTGAATTCTGAATTCTGAATTCTTAATAGTACAACAGACTTACCGAACCTCGGTATTATCCAAATTTACGTGTGGGTTAATCCAAAATCTCAAATCTCAAATCCAAAATTGTATGACTCAAACAGAGCAAACAAATATTGAAGAGCTAAAAACAAAAATTAAGCGATTGAATAGTAAAGCAGGTCAAATGAAAATGGATCTGCATGACTTGGCAGAGGGTTTACCAACAGATTATAAAACCCTGATGGATGTTGCCCAAGCAACATATGATATATATCAACAGTTGGATGAATTGAAGCAACAACTGAAAAAGATGGAGCAGGGAAAATGACTTGGGATATAGATAAATTTCAACAACTTGTGGATGCAGAAGAGTATTTTGAATTCTTTCAAATGCCCTACGAGCAAGAAATTGTAAATGTTAATCGCCTACATATATTGAAAAAATTTTCCCAATATATTCAAGAAATTGATGAGAAATATTCTGACTTAAGTTTGTCAGATAAACTAACTCATTATCGTGATGCTTTAGAAAGGGCATATCAGGTTTTTATTGAATCAACACCCCATGAACAAAAGTTGTTCAAAGTATTTCATGACAAGCCGAAAAATGTAGTAACGCTGACAGAAATCAATTCTGATTAGGAGGTAAAAATTGGTTAACCTAACACCTACCGAGTTAGAACGTTATCGTCGTCAAATTATGCTCCCCAATTTTGGTGAGTTAGCACAGAAGCGATTAAAGTCAGCGACGGTTTTAGTTACTGGTGTGGGAGGATTAGGAGGTACGGCCGCGCTCTATTTAGCCGTAGCAGGCGTTGGGCGACTTGTCCTAGTCCGGGGTGGCGATTTGCGACGTGATGATATGAATCGCCAAATTCTGATGACTGATGATTGGATAGGTAAGCCAAGGGTTTTCAAAGCTAAGGAAACTCTAGAAGCCATCAATCCTGATGTCCAGATAGATGCAGTTCATGAGTACATCACTGCTGAAAATGTGGATTCCCTAGTACAGTCAGCCGATATGGCTTTAGACTGTGCCCACAATTTTGAGGAACGCAACTTATTAAACGAGGCTTGCGTGCGTTGGCGCAAGCCAATGGTAGAAGCAGCAATGGATGGGATGGAGGCTTACCTGACTACGATTATTCCGGGGGTGACTCCTTGCTTATCTTGCTTATTTCCAGAAAAGCCTGATTGGGATCGACGGGGTTTTTCTGTGCTGGGTGCAGTATCCGGGACATTGGCTTGTTTAACAGCAATGGAAGCGATCAAGCTGATTACTGGATTTAGTCAACCCCTGTTATCACAACTGTTGACAATAGATCTGGCGCGGATGGAATTTGCCAAACGCCGTTCTCACCGCGATCGCTCTTGTCCAGTTTGTGGTAATAATGCTCCTTGGCGATATTCCCAATCTGATTCGATGGAAGCAACTAGTAATTGCTCTCAATAATTCTTTGTCAGGTTAAGTTTCGGTTGTCTTGTTGTTGCTAGCGAACTGCTAATTATTTTTGCTTTTCCATCAACCATCACGGAACTTCTAACCTTTTCCTAAATATTCATCATCCCAAAGATTCAGGAGGTCGAATGACTCTTACTTTGACAGAAAAAGCAGAATTTCGTCTGCGAGCATTTCTAGCGAGTTCTGCTGCCGATGCTAATGGCAACACTAAGGGTATCCGCATCTCTGTTAAAGATGGTGGTTGCAGTGGCTATGAGTATGGCATGGATATCACCAGTAAGCCAAAGCCAGATGATTTGGTGATTGAACAAGGTAAGGTGACATTGTATGTCGATGCCAAAAGTGCGCCTTTACTAGAAGGAGTGGTGATTGATTTTGTTGATGGTGTGATGGATAGCGGCTTTAAATTTACCAATCCCAACGCTACTGATACCTGTGGTTGTGGCAAATCCTTTAAAACCAGTGACTGTAATTCCCCAGGTGTTCCTTGCAACTAAGGTTAGTAGTGCAAGTATGCATTTACTCACCTAAAAGCTATTAGCTTTATCCAACCTAACTCTATTAAGTTTGAGGAGAATCGGAAAATGGCAACTTATCAAGTCAGACTCATCAGTAAAAAAGAGAATCTGGACACCACCATTGAGGTAGATGAAGAAACTACCATCTTAGAAGCAGCAGAAGACCTAGGTATTGACTTACCTTCTTCTTGTCGCGCCGGTTCTTGCTCTAGTTGCGTTGGTAAGGTGGTTGAGGGCGAAGTCGATCAATCTGACCAAAACTTTCTAGATGATGAGCAGGTAGAAAAAGGGTTTGCTCTACTTTGTGTTACCTATCCCCGCTCTAATTGCACCATTAAAACTCATCAAGAACCTTATCTCGTCTAAATTTTTTATTTCTGCCCTTAGCCAACAGCAATAAAGTCGTAGCTGGCAATCGGTTACGACTTTTTTTATTTAGTAGTGCATATGAAAATAATTCTTCTCCACTCTTAACTCCTCACTATTTTCAAGCTAGCTCCTCACGAGAAAATCTCGCAACCAAGTATGAAAAGGCTTTGTGACTCACTTCTCAAGGGCGCACGCAATGCGCCCCTACTGGGCGCTGATTAACTATTTTCAAGTTAGCTCCTCACGAGAAAATCTCGCAACCAAGCCATGAAAATAATTCCTTCCCTCCTTCACTCCTTCCCTCCTTCACTCCTTCCCTCCTTCACTCCTTCCCTCCCTAACTTTCAACAGCAACCATAACCTCAGTGGCTTTCATTACCGCATAAACCTCTTTGCCTATGGTCAAATGCAAATTATCGGCTGAGGATTTTGTAATTACTGAGACTACTTCTATCCCAGGAGCAATTTCTATTGTTACTTCTGTGCTTACTACTCCAGGAATAATTTTTTTGACTGTGCCTTTGAGACTGTTACGAGCACTAATTTTCATATGTGACCGGGAGATTTAGTATTTTTAACATTCCAAATCTTATCAATATAGGATAATATTAAGGATTTTCTTCAGGTTTTGTTCAGGTTTAACTAAATAAATGTGTCACAGATGTCACAATCAGCAAATTTTCAGTTTGACAACCAAACTTGTAAACATAATTGGTCTGCTTATTACAAAGCAGTGAAAGGTCGCCCACCACGGGACACTTTACTAACAGCTTTGGCAAATTTTGATAGTGAAATTACTGATAAGAATAGTTCCTTATTTGCAGTTGATTTGGGATGTGGAGAAGGGCGAGATACTGGGGAAATTTTGCGTCGTGGCTGGCGGGTGTTGGCAATTGATGGGGAACAAGAAGCGATTAACCTTTTGTTGAATAATCCGGAGATTAACCACCAAGGTTTACAAACTTGTGTGATGCAATTTGAAAATTTAGTATTGCCAGAATCAGTAGATTTAATCAATGCCAGTTTTTCCCTACCTTTTTGTCCACCCGAATATTTTCCTAGATTGTGGGACATAATTATTACATCTTTGCGTGTTGGAGGACGTTTTTGCGGACAGTTATTTGGTAATAGGGACTCGTGGGCAATTGATTCTTCTATGAATCATCATACCCGCCAGCAGATAGAAGAATTGCTGCAAAGCCTTGTGATTGAGATGTTAGAGGAAGAAGAATATCCCGGTAAGACTGCACTGGGAGAAGATAAACATTGGCATATGTTTCATATTGTGGCTCGGAAGAAATGAGTCAATCAATTTTGGATTTTGGATTTTAGATTTTAGATTGACACCCATGCAGATTCAGGCTTTGTAACATTAAGAAATTAGCGATCGCAATAATTTTATTTGAGCAAAACCAGTAGATTAGGGTCTTTCTGGTTAAGTAATACTGGCTTATAAATGATGAGTGATAGATATTTATACGGAGAGAGTTTATACTTTCTTTAAATAATTGATATCATAAATTGTCAGATACTTACTTATCAGTTTAACTACTGAGAGATTCAACAGGTTATAAATTGAATTAAGGAAATAAACCAGTTGATTTAATTTTCTAATTCATATAAATATGCATCTGAAAAAATTATCTATAGCGGCTGCGATCGCAGTAACTACAACCATCGGTACTGTTAGTTTAAATCCTAGCGGAGCAGCAGCAGTTAATTTTACAGGAAAAATCAAGGTAGATTTTGATGAAAATGTTGGTGATACTAGTAAGAACCCTTTAGATGGTGGGCAAGAATTGGATAATCTTTGGGCTGACTATGGCTTAAAAATGGATGCTCAAAAATGGGATAAAAAGAATAAGAAGTATGAAAAGGCGGAATTATGGTTATATAACAGCAATTGTATAGCTCCAGGTGAAGCTGAATCTACGAATAAATTCACCGAGCCATGTACTGGTGGTGATAGAGATTTAGCCACAGGAAAAGGTAAATATAAGAAGAATGGCAAATGGTATAAATATAACTCAGATCCTCAAGAAAAAGTCTTAATTATTCAAGAACATGGGGGTGACCCAGATGATGCAGTACGTGGTATAATCACTTTTGATTTTACTGATGAGTTGGGGGTTGATTTCCATGAAATTGGTTTGCTAGATTTAGACGAACCTGAACACCCAAAATTTAAGTTCTATTTTGCAAATGGTACTGAGAGTGAGCTATTAGACTCTAATGATTCTGAGGTCGATGTCACTCTTTTAAGTACAAAATGGAATGGTAATCCACTCAAAAAAGATAACTCCCTGAGAAAATATAATTTCAATTTTAAGGATGTGAAAAAATTAGAAGTCAGTTTGCCTGGAAGTGGTGCAGTTACTCACCTGAAATACACCAGAGTTCCTGAGCCTACTTCTGCTTTAGGTTTATTAGTTGGTGCTTTCGGTATGGTTTCTTTCATCAAACGCAAGGCATCGTAATATTATTTTGGATTTTGGATTGTATATTTTAGATCGGGAATTTACCTTTGCTAGTCAAAATTTGCCTTTTGGAGTCATAGTACGTCGCGGCGGAAAGGCCGCAACCATTTATAAAAGGTCAAAGCTATAAAACACAGTACTTTTGACTTTTGACTTCCAAGGCAACGGTACTAGTGTTCCACCACATTGATTTATAAGGCTAGGTAAGAGATCCCCGACTTCTGAATAAATATCCGCACATCATAGGGATTCATAAGAGAGAAATCGGGTATCTAAACGCCGGGATGTAAGTAAAACCAGTGGAGCAACTATTTTAAATCCATCAATGAACAGTAGTTTTTTCCTCCACTAAGTCTTGAAACATGGGGGTACTGAGATAACGCTCACCAAAGGAAGGCTGAATCATCACAATTAAACGACCTTGATTTTCTGGACGTTTTCCTACTTGTATGGCTGCATCTAAAGCTGCACCAGAGGATATCCCAGATAATAATCCTTCTTCTTTTGCCAAGCGCCTGCCTAAAGCCATAGCGTCTTCATCTTTAACTGTCACCACCTCGTCAATTAAATCTGTACGCAGCACCTCTGGAACAAATCCGGCTCCAATTCCCTGGATTTTATGGGGTCCTGGTTCACCACCAGACAATATTGGACTATTGCTCGGTTCAACTGCGATCGCTTGTAATGTTTCTTTACGTGGTTTTAGTACTTCGGCGATTCCGGTAATTGTACCACCAGTACCCACCCCAGCTACCACAATATCTACTTTGCCATCGGTATCTGCCCAAATTTCCTCGGCGGTGGTTTGTCGATGAATTTGGGGGTTAGCAGGATTGCGAAACTGTTGCAACATATATGCATTAGCTGTATTTGCTACTATTTCCTCAGCCTTGCTAATGGCACCTTTCATCCCCTGGCTTCCTGGGGTTAACTCTAACCTGGCACCGTAAGCACGCAACATGGCACGGCGTTCCATACTCATGGTTTCTGGCATTGTCAAAATCAAACTGTAGCCTTTAGCTGCGGCTACCATAGCTAAAGCAATGCCTGTATTCCCTGATGTTGGTTCTACTAATATGGTTTTCCCTGGCTGAATCAAACCGGATTTTTCCGCCTCCAGCACCATATTTACCCCAATCCTGTCTTTGACTGAAGCCGCTGGGTTCATTCCCTCCAATTTGACCACAATATTGGCAACACATCCCTCTGATTGGGGAATCTTATTCAATTTTACTAAAGGAGTTCTGCCAATCAGTTCTGTTACATTTTCAGCTATTTGCATTAGTTAACTCCTAAAAACGTCTATGGAAATTCTTTGACAGGATATACTTCTGGATAATTTTTTATTCTATGGGAATATCTTTGCTGATTTATTTTGCCTAGTAATAATATCTCCAAAATCAACATAAATAGATGTTCTGTTATAACCAATTGTTGACAAAAGTTAAATTTTGTATCCATAAATTCATATTCTAGCAAACTAAGGTCACAGATCCCCGACTTCTTAAAGAAGTCGGGGATCTAAACTCCGCGACTCGTCAAAATTAATGTGGTGGAACACTAGCTTATGTCTTGCTTAATTGCCACCAAAATTTATCTAATCCATGAGTACATAAATGCTAGTCCCCCATCTTCTTAATGCCAGTACCCCCTACTAGAAATACTAGAACCCAATACCCAATATTTTTTGGGAATGGCTATGACATAGATGATTTGCTGCTGTGAGTACAACCTTAATTAATTTAATAATCTCGATCCGGCTGGCAATAACTACTATCAACGAAAGCTTCTGATATAAAACTTATAGGATTTACGCAGAGATTCCCCTCTACCCCCCTAGATTCTCAAGTGAAAACTTGGAAGCGAGGGGGGACTTCTTAATTATCAGGGCATCAATAATGGTATGAAAATAGCTCCACAAGTCAATTATTTCAGTTATGTAAAAGACTATTTCTACCAACATTCATTATCTAGGAGAAAATCGGCTAGATGAGGTTAAAGCTGTTAAACTTGCTTTCAGTATCTTTAGTTACTGTAGTAATCCTTTATCCTGCGCTATTAGTATTGAGTGTGGTTTGGCAAGAGCATCTACAAATGGTTTTGGACAAACAAAATAATATGTTCAAAATGATTCATTGGCTGTTATTTCTCATTCCTATTTGCCTGGAGCTAGTAATTCTTGGGTATGACAGGTATAGGAATCATCATACTATTACTGTGCAACAACAAGTCAAAATGCTAGAAAAACTATGGCATCAAAGCTGAAAACCCTGAGGGGTCACAGATCCCCGACTTCTTAAAGAAGTCGGGGATCGCTCACACCGCGACTAGATTTTTCCATAAAAATAGAATTGCTCCCTACTTTAATTGCTAAATATAAACAAACATGGCAGAAGAACAGAAAATCACGATTACAGAAGAGCGGCAAAACTTATATTTCAGTCTTATCGATAGGCTGTTGAAGTGTCCTAATGGTCAAGAACCAGAAATATTAGAAGCTGAACCTGAATTACTCGATGCAGGCTTTATCCATACTATCCTTCAAGTATCAGCAGCGTTTGCACACCAGGGAAATTCTGATGGTGCGGAGTTTTTAGTTCATATTGCTCGTGAATTATCTAAGCAATTAGGACTTTATCCTCAGGTGCCAAATCAGGAGTAAGGGATGCAATTGACTTCAACTGATGCTGGAAACATTGCCTTAGATTTTATTATGGCTGAGTGGAATATTCCAGAAGGTGACAAAGACTGGTTTGTCATTATCAGTTCTCGGTTGCTTGGTGAAAGCTGGTATATTGTAGAATTAGGAATTCCTGGATTTCCCGATCGCTGGTATATTCAAGTCTATGACACTGGAGAGTGTGACCCTAATTATACATTTACTTCTCCTATCGGTGGTAATGAAGGATATGTCGATCTAGAGAGTCTACCTCATTTACTGGGAGAAGTACTCATTTGTGAGCGTAATACTAGATGAATTTAGTCATTCAATTTTAGATTTTGGATTTTGGATTTTGGATTGGTCAATTTGTCAGTCAGATATAACTCACATAATTAAAAATTCCAATTGCTTATAGTCTAAAAACATTTAAGTATTTGAACTCGTTGCCAAAATTGAGATACCCGACTTATTCTAATAAGTCGGGTATTTGAATAACAACTTTATTTTTTCAAATTATTAGGACTTACGCACTCGTGATGAAAAATAAGGCTTAGCTATGCCGTAGGCTTTACGTAATGACGTAAATACGTAGCTTGTGTGTAAGTCCTGATTATATCTCGTAAACAAATAGGAAATATTAGTTTAACTTATGTTTGATATAAAAATATTTTTACTTGGTGTTAATCTCAATAATAATTATTAATTAAATAACTATAAATAGCTATATTAGTAGGAAATTTTCCTCGAAAATGCCAAATATTGAACAATTTTAGATTTTAGATTTTAGACCTCAGAAGTACTCCACAGATAGAGATTTGCAAATAAAAAATAAATTGTTGTATTGTTATGTAAGCATAACAAATGTATGTTATATTAAAATAGTGAAGAGTTCTACAAAGAGATGTTTTGTGATGTTAACTGAAGACATCCTAGCTAGAGAATTCACCAGAATTGTTAGCCAGTATTACCCCCAAGTTGGAGAATTATTAAAATCTTGTCATGTAAAAATCATTCGTGGTCAATGGGGAAGACCAGCCAAACATTTCCAATATGTAGGAATTTATTGCTCTGAAGAAATGATGATGTATCTACAGGCTCATCACAATCTTCTCAGAGACATAGCAGAAAACATGGGATTAGTTCAGGTAGTGTTCCTCAATGCTACGCGACTGTTGCGCGATCCCATGTCGAAGCTCAAACAATCTGATCCGCGTTTGTGGTTAGAGTTACATTTGCTTGCAGCATGATGAAAATCATAATTACTAGAAGTAGTTGAAGTAATTTGTAATTACAATTAGTAGGGGTTTGTACCCTCTTCGTTACGAATTAGTAATTATGTGGGCATATCCTGCAAGTTGTGAGATTAAACGCAAAGCCCAAAACGATTCATTTTATATGAGGAGAGCGCCATTTTCTTTACAGAGATTGTGATTACCCTAATACCCCTCAACATCTGTACGATCGCCACCTGTCGAACTAAAATTCAACTTTCCATGACAAATAGAATCTCGGCACATTGGCGCTCAAATCCTCATTTTGTGATCTCTTCAGACAGAAGAATTTGAAGTGCTACAACTAGGAGGTATCCGAATCGATGCATAAAAAACCATTCCTTCCTCCCGATGATATGCCTCCGAATGAGACAACTCAAGCTGATGGCATATTGCGTCGAGAATTAGAGCAATCAACCTCTAGATGCTTTTATGAAGCTTGCGATCGCATCACCCAAACATTATTATCTATGTGTCAGTGGCATATAACCACCAATTTTGGTCCTCCCATATTGATTGTTGAATGTCCTGATATGCCTACCTACTGGAATATCATCAGCGATATTTCCCAATTAGGTAATAGGCTACAAAGGTTCGCCAATCGGGCAAAAATTCGCGTTTGTCCTCCTCCAGATAATGGTGCGCCCTTTGAAATTCGAGTTAATGAAATCTCTATGTACCGAGATTGGTTTTAACTGGAGTTTCACAGAGCGATGGTAAAAGGGAATCAATCTTTCTGCTTCCTTTTGCCTGGTGATTTAAATTCAGGAAGCGATCGCTACAGGTAAATGATAACTCCCCATACTCCAACATCTTCAGATCCTCCTATGATTAATAGGGGGATTTTGTTGTTTTTGGGGTCTATTTCAACACTACTCGGTTAAGCATTTTGAACTGGCCAGAACAGTGCGGTCTTGGGTTACACTCGAATGGCACTAAGAAAAGCTCTAAGCTAGAATACATTATACAATAATTATCATTTTCACTAATTGATTGTTTTTTGGAAGTCCCCAACAAGAGTGAGGTGTACCTCACTAGCCTAGGAAGGGCTATATATAGTTATTATGGGTATTTAAGAATTCAAGCTAGTTCTTCTACTTGGTTAACTATTGACCTAAAAAACCCTGACTAGCTCCTACATTTATCTCACTAAAAAGTGTCTTATCATCACAACTCACAATCATAGCTACTGTTCTTACTATATCTTCTACAGGCATAGCTTTTTGATATGATTCACTGGAACTATTTTTCTTCAGTAAGGAAGTTGCTACAGATCTTGGATTAATTAAACATACTCGAATTCCTAAACCGGCAAGCTCTTCGGCTAGACTTAAACTGAATCCTCGGATAGCATGTTTCACGGAAGAGCTGAGAACTCGATTTGACTTTGGATGGTATGACAGAGATGATCCTATATTTATTATTAGACTGCCAGGTTCCAAATAACATACCAAGCTAGAAATGATTTGCATTGGTCTAATTACATTAATCAAAAAATCCTTAGTAATATTTTCATAAGTTAATGTCGCAAATTCTTTTGAGATATAAGTTCCAACACAATTAACTAAAATCCCAACATTTTTTTGAAGATTTAACGATTCTATTTTCGCTTTTATGACCAGATCGTTATCCTCAAAATTCATTTGCTCTGTATAAATCTGTAGATTTTCAATTTGACTAAGTTCATTTTTCAGAGCAGATAATTTTTCCAAATTAGTGCCGAAGATATATATTTTTTTGACTTGATTAATTAATTCATATGAAATACCAGAACCAATTCCACCTGTTGCACCGAGTATTATTGCAAAGTCGTAAGATTTAAACCTTTTCCTCATTATACAATTGCTTTCTCATATATTTTTACTTGAAAACCTTGAGGATATTCACATATGATCACACTACTGTAATTATCAAGGTCAGTCTCTCCCTGATAAACAACTTTAAACCCTTTGGGTAAGGCTTTTAACGAATTTTCAATATTTTCTGATTCAACAAATAATATAGTGTAAACATCTTCCTTCTCTTTAGAATAAAACTCTAAATAACCATGATTGATCTCAATAACCTGATGCTCTTGGTAACCATCATGAAGACTATTTCTAAATTTAATTCCCAGATTTTTAAGGACATCAAGCATTAACTGAGAAGCTGGTAATTGTAAAGCCAAACCAAGAAAACTAGTATTTGACAGCTCAGTGTTTACAGTCATTTTGAATACTTACATCTATATTTTTGAATCAAAACTACCACAATTGTGTAGACAACTAATATTTATCATATAGTCAGGACTTACGCAATTGTCACAATCGGTGATTGGTACGTGAGGTTACAAGCCTGATAACTACGTTCAAGTATTCTCGCAGTGTCACGCACCCTACAGAAAAAATATGCCAGTTGCGTAAGTCCTAATAGTAATTCTCTGCATATCTACAAAGGTTTAGAGGTGAATGGCACTAAGAAAAACGGAAAGCTATACTATACTAGGTAAGCATTCCAACTTGTGATCAATGAGCAGTGAGTGATTAGGGAACCAGCGATCGCTACAATACTCCAACATCTTCAGATCCCCCACTCGTAACGGGGGATTTTGTTGTTTCTGGAGCCTATCAAGGCATGGTGGGAGCGTGAGAACCCCTACGCTGTCTTCGAGGGGATGAAACGCGACTCAAGGGGATTTATCCCCAAGTTTTCTGATATAATGATACTAGCGGTAA
>JAAUYI010107999.1_pt1 | contig 18113 bp, 11 predicted proteins | sample 7278041 | NCBI WGS metagenome assembly JAAUYI01 (sample SAMN14350216, study PRJNA611818) | marine sediment metagenome | isolation source: surface marine sediment (0.6m) | place: French Polynesia: Moorea | collected 2018-08
CTCGGGCTCAGGGGCCGACAACGGGTTGAACAGCACTCCATGGATGAGGCTGAAGATCGCCGTATTGCCGCCAATGCCCAATGCCAGGGTGGCGAGAGCCGCTAAAGTGACCACCGGAGCACGGCGCAGCGTGCGCAACGCGAACTTGAGATCCTGGACGGACTGCATGGGGGGCCTCCTTGTCTGCCATATCGAGCCAGTTGCCTGACACCGATTACGGCAGATCCGGAGTGAGGTTGCGGGTGTGCTAGAACCTCATCCAGGCCCGCAGCTACCGTCTACGGCAGACTCTCAGCCCGCGGTCGCCGCCGGTGCAGGAAGGGACATACGCAAGATCTTCAAAAACTGCACCCGATCGACCGGCTTCTGGAATACGCCGGCCAGGCCCAGGCTGGCGTAGTCGGTGGTCATGCTCAGGTTGTCGCCGACCGATGAGAGCAGAAAGATCGGCGCCTGATTGCCGAGCAGCCTCAGCTCTTTGACCATACCGGTGCCGGCGTCGACCTCCTCCATCATCAGATCCAGGATGAGGAGATCCGGGGGCTGGCGCTGATAGACCTGCAGGCCCTCTTCGGCGCTAGCCGCGCCCGCGAACGCGAAGCCTTCGGCCTCGAGCACGATCTGCAGAAACTCGAGAATGTCCGGATCATCATCGACGCAAAGGATGAGAGGTTTATCCACGCTCATGGTGCACCTTCCAGTTCGCTAAAGGTCGGCCGACCTCGCGGAACCAGCGGAGCCGGCGGCATCTCGAAGAAATGCTGGGTCGAAAAAGCAGCGGCCAGGAAATCGGCTGCCGCGACCAGGTTGTCGCGCGCCTTTTCGCTCAGACTGGACTCGAAGCGATCGAAGTCGTAACCGCGAATGCCCAGCAGCCAGGCCTCAGGTTCAGAACCGAAGAGCTCGCGAGTCAAGGCCAGCACGCCGCCAGGAGTGACGCTGTGGGAGCTGAAGCTCAGGCCCTGAGGGGTGGGGGCGAGACGCTGGAATGAAAACGGTTCAGGCCCCGAACGGTCGGCGTCGACGAAGATCACCCGCGGGTAACGCGCCACGTCATAAGCGTCCTCGACCTGCAGCTGATAGTTCGAGCCTACCGTCAGGCCCGGGAGCCGACGCTCGGCGAGAAGCCGTACCAGCGCCGGACCCAGGCCGTCGTCCCGGCGACCGTCGTTGCCCCAACCGAGCAGAAGCGTCGCGGGACCTGCCGCGGAATCGATCATGGCCGTGTCCTGCGGTCGACGGTTTCACCGGCTGCGTCGATCAGAGTCACCTCGAGCGGCATCTGCCCGAGAGCGTGAGTGGCACAGGACAGGCAGGGGTCGTAGGCCCGAACCCCGACCTCGATGTGATTGAGCAGACCTTCGGTGATTTCCGGCACGCCGGAGATGTGGTCTTCGGCGATCTTGCGCACCGAGCGATTCATCGGCTCGTTGTTGCAGGTGGTCGAGACGATCAGGTTGGCCATCGTCACCTGGTCGTCCTCGTTGACCCGGTAGTGATGAGTCAAGGTGCCGCGTGGCGCCTCGATCATGGCCACGTACTCCTCCCGACGCTCGCCCGCCGGCGCCACCCGATCGTCGCTCTGGAGGTCGGCGTCATGGAGCAGCTCGCGAATCTTCTCAGCCGCGTGCAGGAGCTCGATCATCCGCGTCCAGTGGTAGGCCATGGTGACGTTATTGGGCTTGCCGTCCGTCAGCTTCATGAACTCCTGGCGGGCTGCCTCGGCTTCCGGAGTGTCGATAAAGTCGCAGGTATTGATCCGCGACAGCGGTCCGACCCGATACCAGCCCTCCTCGGGGCCGAGCTCTTTCAGGAACGGAAACTTCATGTAGGACCAGGGCTTGACCTCCTCGGCGATCACCTCCAGGTAGTCCAGGGGATCGACGTGATCGATCAGCGTCCTACCGTCGGCGGTCACCGCTCTCATGCCGCCGTGGTAGAGGTCCATGGCGCCGTCGGCACGGATGATCGACAGGTGGTTGGAATCGAAAGAGCCGAAATCCGCCACCTGCTCGAGGTTCTCAAGGGTGTAGTCGCGGGCGACCGCCACCGCGGAAGCGCTCCACTCCATCATCTGATCCATGTCGGCGAGCAGGACGTCACGCTCCTCGAGGCTCAGGCTTTTGTTGATGCCGCCGGGAATGGCGCCGGTGCCGTGCACCTTCTTCCCCGCGGTGGCCCGAATGATCTCCTGCCCGAACTTGCGCATCATCACGCCCTGGATCGCCAGATCGCGATGTTCACCGATCACCGCGATGACGTTGCGCTTCTCGGCCGGCGCATCGAAGCCGAACAGCAGATCCGGCGACGCCAGGTGGAAGAAGTGCAGGGCATGAGACTGGAAGATCTGACCGTAGTGCATCAATCGACGCATCTTTTCGCCCGTGGGCGTCAGTTGCTCGGCACCGATGATGCCATCGACCGCCTTGGCCGCGCACAGGTGGTGGCTGACCGGGCAGATGCCGCACAGGCGCTGCACCAACACCGGCAGCTCCCAGAACGGCCGTCCCTGAATGAAACGCTCGAAGCCGCGAAACTCGACGATGTGGAGTCGCGCCTGAGAGACCCGATTCTCCTCGTCGAGCAAAATCGATACTTTGCCGTGCCCTTCAACCCGGGTCAGGGGCTCGATCACGACGCGTCTCGCGGGGGAATCCGCGGTATTTGTGACAGCTGTTGACATGAGTCTCTCCTAGTCTTGGACTCTTCAGTCGTACTTGACCAATTCGTAGGGCAACTCGAGCGGCTGATCGGTGAGTAGCGCTGTCAGCGCCGACCACAGGGTGTCCGCCGACGGCGGGCACCCCGGCAGGTGATAGTCGACCTTGACCACCTCGTGGCAAGGATAGACCTTGTCGAGCAGCAGCGGGATCTCCTCGTCGTCCGGCACCTTGCCCCGCGGGTTGACCACCGTCGGGCCTTCGAGAAAAGCCTCCCGGTAACACTCGTCGAGCGGCACCATGTTACGGAGCGCGGGAATGCCGCCGTTGATCGCGCAGTCGCCGACCGAAATCAGGACTTTGCAGCGCTTGCGGAAGTCCTGGAGGACCTTGACGTTCTCCTCGTTGGCGCAGCCGCCTTCGACCAGGCCGACGGCGACGTCCTCCTGGATCTCCTTGAAATCGTTGATCGGCGAACGGTCGAAGTCCACCAGCTCGACCAGCTCGAGGATGCGGTCATCGATGTCGAGAAAGGACATGTGGCAGCCGAAGCAGCCACACAGGGACGTGGTCGCGATTCTTGGTTTGCTCATGATCTGCCTCCGCATGAACCCCGTGAGGTCGATCTGGCTGATCGTTTGCTGCTCATGGTTCTGCCTCGATGTCGGAACCGATGGGCTCATGGTCGAACCGACGTCGGCCCACCGGCACGGCATAACCCGTGCGTTTCTTGAGTAGGCAGCCGACCGGACAGGCGGCAACCGCCTGATCGGTGACCTCGACGTCGGTGGCGCCAAGACCCTGCTCGGCGTCCACAGCCAGACTCTTGTCTTTGCCGCGGCCGACAAAGTTGAAAGCCTGCTTGTCGTCGAGCTCGTCCGAGGCGCGCACGCAGCGGCTGCACAGGATGCAGCGATTGCGATCGATGAAAACATCCGGGTGCGTCGCGTCGAGCTCGCGTTCCGGAAAAATAAAAGGATATTTCGGCGCCGTGATGCCGAAGCGATAGGCCAGGGCCTGAAGCTCGCAGTTGCCGCTCTTCTCGCAGAACATGCAGAAGTGGTTGCCCTCGACGAACAGCATGTCGATCAGGTTGCGGCGCAGACGCCGCAGCTCGTCGGTGTCGTTTTCGACGATCATCCCGGGCGCGACCGGTTGGGTGCAGGCTGCCTGTGGACGACCGCCGACCCTCACCGTGCAAACCCGGCACGAGCCTGCCGGAGTGAGCTCCTTCATCCAGCAGAGTCGCGGAATGTAGATGCCGGCGGCCTCGGCAGCCTCCAGGATAGTCTGACCCGGCTCGGCTTCGATTTGGCGTCCGTCGATGGAAAGCGTGATCTTCTGAGGGTTCATGAGGAGCCCCTCTCCGCGGAAAAGTGGACCGATGAGCGGCCGGTCAGGCTCTGCGCCTCACCCAAGGCCGCGCGGATGTCGAAGGTGGCAAGCTGGCCGTCCGTCGGCTCGATCAGCAGCTTTTCGTATTCCGATCGGAAGTTCTCGAGCGTCGACATCACCGGATGCGGTGCGGTTTGACCCAGGCCGCAGCGGCTGGCGGTCTTCACCGTCAACGCCAACTCGTCCAGGTATTCAAGGTCAGCGGCTTCGCCCTGTCCGGCGAGGATCTTGTCCAGCCGCTCCTTGATCAACACGTTGCCCACTCGGCAGGGCGTGCAGTAGCCACAGCTTTCGTGGATGAAAAAGCGCATGAACTCGGGGGCGATCTGGACCACGTCGCGACGCGAGTTGAACACCATCAAGGCACCGCCTGTGGCCAGATCGTCGAAGCAGATGGTGCGGTCGAAGTCCTTCTCGCCCACCATCTGGCCGCTCGGGCCGCCGACTTGAACCGCGAACGGATCGGTGGCGCTGCACATCTCGAGCACCTCCCGAAGCGGCGTGCCGAACGGCACCTCGAAAACGCCTGGGCGGCTGCAATCGCCGGAGATCGAGAGCAGCTTGGTACCGGTGGACGCCGGCGTACCCATCTGGGAAAACCAGCCCGATCCCTTCTCCAGGATGCGCGCCGCACAGCACAGGGTCTCGACGTTGTTGACCGACGTCGGCTTGCCCAGATACCCCTCCTGCGCCGGGAACGGCGGACGGGTCTTGGGATCGCCGCGCCGCCCTTCCATCGAGGAGATCAGGGCGGTTTCTTCGCCGCAGATGTAAGCGCCGGCACCCATTTGAATGCGAATATCGAAGTCGACGCTTTCCTTTCCCAGGATACCCTTGCCCAGCCGGCCCTGCGCGCGACGCTCTTCGAGCACATGCTCGAGGAAGGGTTTGAGGTAGCGATACTCGGCGCGCAGGTAAACGATGCCGCCCTTCGCGCCAATCGCATAGCCGGCCACGGTCATGCCTTCAAACAGCAGATCCGGGCGCTCGGTGAGGATCACCCGATCCTTGAACGTACCCGGTTCGCCCTCGTCGGCATTGCATACCAAGTAGCGTTTTTCATCGCCCGCAGCGCGCGTGTATTCCCACTTCATGCCGGTCGGGAAACCGGCGCCGCCGCGACCGCGCAGCCGAGCGGTCTTGATCTCGCGAATCACCTCCGCCGGGCTCATCGCCAGGGCACGCTCCAGGGCTTTGCACGGTCTTTCTTCGGCGAAGATCACCGGGCCGGGCCGGCGCAGGTTGTTGTGCACCGCTGCCCGGACCAGGTCGTGCGCGTTGTTGCCGTCGCCGTAGTCGCGAATCAACAACGCGTTGATATCGTCAACGCCACCGTTTTCCCGGAGCACGCGGACGCCGCGCAGCGCTCGGCCAAGCCCGAGTCGAGGCACCACCAGGTCGTTGACCAACGCCGCCGGCGCCTGATCCGACATGCCGATGCACGACGCGTATTCGAGGCTGAAGCGACCATCGGCAGTCGTCTCGCCGAAGCGGATGCCCAGCTCTTCCTCGAGGCCCTGGGCAATCCGATCAGCGCCCTTGATCCGGTCAACCACATCGTCGCACAGTCGGATAACCACCTTGCCTTTGGGCTCGGAGTAGAGGAAGGCGTAGAACGAGACCACGCCCTCAACCTCTACCCGAGGCACGTCGAGCACCTCGGCGATCCTACTCATCGCCTCGCCACTGACGTAGCCGGCGTCTTTCTGAACCGCGAGCAAGACGTCGAGCAGGCGCGTTCGATCGTTGTTGAAGGATTCGCAAATCTCTGGGATCGATCTTCTGTCAACACTGCTCATCGCGCACCTCGTAGTCCTCTGCTTTGAGCGAACATGGCGTTCTCAGTCCTCGCTCTTGTAGAAGATCCTAGGAGGAAGGCGCCGTCACCACACGACCCCAACGTGGGGATTTTTCTGCCCTGTCTTGGGGTGGGATCGCGGCGGAGAATCCCATCCCGCCACGCCTGCAACGACGAGCCAGCTGGTCTGCATGAGCGACATCGAGTCAGCCAAACCGCTGGCGGGCTGAGTTGAACCCGGTAGGGTGCGCACAGCGCACCACGATCTGCACGCTGGCGAAGAAGGTGCGCGATACCGCACCCTGCATTGAGTCCGTAGCTCTCAGTCTGCCCGTAGACTAGACGCTGGATCCACTCGCCCCGCTCGACGAGCGGGGACCAGCAACGCCGGCAGGGCTAACAAGAAGAGAAGCAGCATGGCGGTACTGAGCGCCACCGGTTCGAAGACGCGGATCGAATAAAGGAAGCCCGACAAGAGTTTGCTCAGGCCGACCGCCAGCGGCAAGCCGATGGCCAGGCCGAGCAGCATCAAGCGAGCTCCCTGCCGCAGAATCATCGCTGTGACCTGGCCACGGCCGGCGCCCAGGGCCATGCGGATGCCGACCTCCGAGGTCCTCTGGGATACCGCATAGGCCATCACTCCGTAGACGCCGATCACCGCCAGGACCAGGGCCACGGCACCGAATAGCCAAGCGATCGAGGTGAAGAAACGCCATTGCCACACCGAGGCTTCAACCACCTGGCCGGTGCTCATGATCTCGTGCAGGGGTTGATGGGGATCCATCTCGGCGGCGGCAGCACGAACCGTGGCGGCCATGCTGGCCGGGTCACCGGAGTGGCGAATGATGACCGTCATTCGAGCCGGTGCGAAGGTCCAGTAAGGCAGGTAGAGATGAGGCTGGCGCTCGCGGTCGAGACCACGGTGTCGAATGTCGCCGGCGATGCCGATCACCGTCCACCAACGCGGATCGCTGTCGCCGATCCGCAGCCGATGCCCGATCGCTTCCTCCCCCGGCCATAGAGCCTGAGCCAGATCCTGGGAAACGATCACCTCATCGGCACCCTCGACGTCCAGCAAGCTGTCGAAGTCGGCGCCACGAAGAAATGGAATCCCCATCGCCTGGAAGTAGTCGGGAGTGACCAGGCTTATCTGCGGTGCTGGGTTTCGACGCGCGTCCTCCGGACTCTGGCCGTCGAGCGACACCGAGACCGCGCCCGAACGGCGCTTGAGCGGGAAATGGTTGATGCCGGCGACCGACTCGACGCCGGGCAGGCTCTCGAAGCGACGGAGAAAACGGTCGAAGAGGACCGCCCGCTCGGCCGGCTCAGCGTCGACCTCGCTCAGCAGGTCGAGCCCCACCGTCAGACCGCCGCGGGCCTCGAACCCAGGGTCGACAGAGGTCAGTCTGAGCAGACTCTTGATCATCAAGCCGGCACCGACCAGGAGCACCAGCGACAGCGCGACTTCGGAGATCACCAGTAAGGACCTCAGCCGACCGCCGCGCACCCCGACGCCCTGCCGCTGGCCGCCCTCGGGCAGAGCGCTCGAAAGCGAAAAACGAAAGTTCTGGAGCATCGGGAAAAGGCTGAAAAGAAAGCCCGCGAACACGGTGATGGCCAGCGTGTAGGCGACGATTCTCAGATCCATGGAGGTGCTGACCCAGGGCGGGATGCGGTCGCTGATCGCGGCAGCAAGCCGATCGATGCCGATCCACCCGAGTCCGAAACCGACCACCCCCCCGGCAAAGGCCAGGAGCGACGCCTCGGCCAGAAGCAGCTGCACCAGCCGTCGGTTGGAGGCGCCGAGGGCGCGACGGATCGCGACCTCACGCTCGCGGGTGGCACCGCGCGCCAACAGCAGGTTGGCGACGTTGGCGCAGACGATCAACAGCACGAAGGTGACGATGCCCAGCATCGAGAGAGTGATCGGCTCGACGTCGCTGGTCAGCACATCGCGCAGCGAGATCGCGCGATAGACGCGGTCGCGGTTGGCTTGCGGGTAATCGCTGGCGAGACGCTGGCCGAGGGTCTCGATCTCGACGTCGAGCGCCGCCATCTCGACACCCGGCCGCAGGCGCCCGATCGAGCCGAGAAAGTTGGAGCCCCGGGGCGCCGATTCCAGATCGAGCCTCATCGGCACCCACAGTCGGGTCTGGTCGGGATACTCGGTGCCGGCCGGCATGATGCCGATAATGGTGGTCGGCGCGGCATTGATCAGGACGGTTTCACCGACCACGTCCTCACCGCCGAAGTAGGACTTCCAGAGCCCTTCGGAGAGCACGACCACCCGCTCGGCCCCCGGCTGATCTTCACCCACCCGGAAGGTCCTGCCGTCCAGGGGCGCGACGCCGAGGACGTCGAAGAACTCAGCCGTCACCCTGGTGCCGCCGACCCGGATCGGTTGATCGCCGCCACTCAGACCGTAGGGTTCCCAATCCCAAGCGGCGAAGCTCTCGAGCAACTCGGACTCACTTCCGATGTCGCGAGCGTCGGGTAGCGAAATGTTGCTCCAGCGCAAACCCCGTTCGGAGTTGGCGCTCTGAACCACCACCAGACGTTCGTCATCATGGTAGGGGAAGGGCTTCCACAGCACGGCGTCGACGAGCGAGAAAAGGGCGGTATTCGAGCCGATGCCTATCGCCAATGTCAGGATCGCGGCGAAAGTGAAAGTCGGACTGCGCAGCAGACCGCGGGCGGCGTAACGGAGGTCGTGGAAAAGGGTGCTCATGGCGTTGTCTCCTGGCGCTCGCCCGGGGCTCTCGATCGGGCGGTCGCGGGAAGCGTCGACAAAGCGCGTCGGTTCAGCCGGCTTCTTCGGCACCGACGTCCGAGCCACCGGCTGATGGATCTCGAATAGCTCCTCGAACGGCAAATCGAGGCCATCGAGCAGCTTGCGCCGTGTTCCTTCAGCAGGGTACTTTCGCCGGCCGCTCAGCAGATCCGACAGGTGGCCGCTCGACAGTCCGAGCGTCTGCGCCCACCGGTTGTGGCTGATCGGCCGGCGGGCCAGTACTTCGGCCAACCGTCGGTGTTTGAGTCGAACGCGCATCGTTTTGCGTTGGCGCCCCGGGAGTCTGTCCCGGGGGGCCGAGAACCTTTTCCAGTGTTACGAGTCTGGCCAGGGGGCGGCCAGCGGTCAAGCCGAGAAAGTGCTCGCACTTGCTCGCGGTAGCCATCCCTACCGCGTTTTTGACGGTTTCTAGCGCCGAATGTTGCGATATTGCTTCGGGTGTGCCGTCTTGTTACTCGGCCTCTATCCAGCCGGCGGCCTGAACTTCGACCGAAGCGGCGAGTGGATCTCCGGCTCCGAGAGAGCTCGCCAAGCGCTCGAGTATCTGGCTTGAACGCCGGGCGAAGACGTCGGCCTCCGCGTCGTGACCGCGTTGACGATGACAGCGAGCGGCGGTGGCGTAAAGGCGCCACGCCGCCAGCGGGGTGTGCTCGACATCGAGCTCGTCGAGCGCCTGTTCGAGCAGCGCGTGTGCTTTCTCAGGCTGGCCTTCTGCCAGGGTCACCTCGAGGAGCGCCGAGCGCCCGAGCGCCAGATAGGTCTGCTCACCGGGGCCCGAGGCCACGAGGCACAGGTGATCCGCCGCGCGCCGCGCCGCATCCAGATCAGAGGCATTGAGAGCACTACGCGCGAGCCCGTGGTACAGCGGCATCTCGAGAATGCGATCCATCAAGATGCCACTATCGATGGCTTCCAGCATCTCCTGGAAGCATGAGTCCGCGTCGCGATGGAAGCCTTGACCTAGCCGTGCGTGGCCGAGCACAACCAAACCTTTGAAAAGCAACTGGCCGGTCTCGAGTGGCTCTCGCCTCGCCTGCTCGACCGCCGGCGCGCACAGCTCCTCGGCCTTGGTGTAATCGAACGCCTCGACGTGCAGCCAGGCGAGCTCGACTCGAAAGAGGTGCGCCCACAGATGGTGCCCGTTGCGCTCCGCCATCTCGATGCCCTGTCTGAGCAACGAGCCGATCCGGCTCCAGTCTCCGCTATGCAACAGCGCCCAGACGCGAAAGAATTCACACACCATGTAGTCGAAGGCGTCGCCCACCTCGAGCGCCAACTCGAAGGCCTGTTCCGCCACCCTGGCAGCACCAAGATAGTCGGATTGCCAACAACGGAGATAGACGTCGCGGACCAGGTACAGGCTGCGCGCCGCCGTGTCACCGCGTTCTCCCACCATGGCCAGCGCGTGCTTGAAGGCTCTCGCGTCCTCACTCTTCCAGCCGCGAAGATTGAGGTTCCAGTGAGCACAGTAACCGCGGGCATGGGCGCGAGACAGGGGGTCCGTCAACTCCGCGCTACGCTCGGAGGCCCGGTCGACGATCTCTGAGCAACGCTCGCGACGCAGCCAGTAGATAGCGCTGGCGAGCAGCAGCAGAGCCTGGACTTCCCGCTCCCCGTCGCTGCGCTCACCTGCGAGAGTGACGAGGGCTTCAAAATCGGCCGCGGCACCGGACATGTCGCCCGACGCCCGACGCACCAGCCCGCGACTTTCGAACAGTTGCTCGCGGGTCGCCCTGTGCTCTGCCGCAGGTCTCAAGCTCGCAAGCTCGAGCGCTCGGGTCAGATAGTCTGCCGCCTCGCGATTGGCGTAGCGCCGGAAGGCGGTCGCCGCGGCCTGCTTGAGGTAGCGCACTGCCCGCCAGACGTCGAGCGCTTCTTCGAAGTGCACGGCGAGCTCCGCTGCCAGCTCCCGCGCGCCGGCGCCGAAAATCCTCTCGCCACCTTCGCCGATTCGGCGATGGTATCGGCGGCGCCTGGCCTCCGGCAGGCGCTGATAGAGCACCTGCTGATAAAGCGCGTGAATGAAAGCGTAGCGTGCCGTCACCGTACCGTCCGCCAGCGTGCTGGCACCGGTGTGGCGCAGAAACTGGCGCAGGTCGACCAACCGATCGCAACGCTCTTCGACCTCGATCAAGTCCGCTCCCAGAGCGTCCGCCAGGGCCGTTGCCGACAGCTCGATGCCAACGACGCTGGCGGCCGCCAGCAACTGTCGGTCACTTTCCTCGAGACGATCGATTTGCCGCTCGACCAGCTGCCGGACGCTTTCCGGCACCCGCAGCTGTAGATCCTCGACCTGGCCTTCGAGCCGCCAGCGATCGCCGCGCTGCACCAGTTGACCCTCGGCGACCAGCCATTCCGCGACGTTGACCATGAAGAGCGGATTGCCGTCGGTATAGCGGTGAATCGCCGTGGCCAAGCCGGCGATTCGCTCCGCGCCGGCAAAGCGGCGGCTCAAGTACTCGGCGATCGCATCCTCCCCCAGCTCCGTGAGACGCAGGCGCCGACACTGCCGGCGAGACTCCAGCTCCCGCCGAACGTGGTGCAGCGGGTGCTCGCTCCAGCGCGCGTCCGCGGGGCGATAGGTGCCGATCAGCAACAATCGGGCTGGCTCCGGCCGTCGGGCCAACAGCGTGATCAGATCGAGGGTGGCGTAGTCGCTCCAGTGTAGATCTTCGAGCACCAGGACCAGAGGCGACTCGGCACTCAGCGCCTCGAGCGCCTCGCCCATCTCCCGCAGCATCCGTTCGGGAGTGGCGCCGAGGGTCTCGCGCTCAAGGGCAGTCCGGTCCTGAGCACTCTGGAGCGCCGGCATCTGCTGCAGCCAGGTAGGTGCGTAACGCCGCAGCACTGCCAACAGGCGCTCACGCCTGGGTTCGGTGCACAGGCGCTGGAGCGCTTGGAGCACCGGTAGGTAGGGTTCACCTGCACCGAAGTGCTCGAGACAGTGCCCGGTGGCCGCCCAGCAGCCGCGGTCGGCGGCTTCGGTCTCGAGGAAATCTTCGACCAGGGTGGTCTTGCCGATCCCGGGCTCGCCGGAGATGAAGACGACCTGCCGATCTCCGTCCGAGGCCCGGTCAAGCCAGCCACGGAGCTCTCCGAGCGCGTGGGCCCGACCGACCGGAGCGCCGCCGGCGCTGATCTCTTCAGAAGCGGCGCGCAATTCGGCGATGAAACGGTAACCCTTGCGATGCACGGTCTCGAGGTAACGCGGTCGCCGCGCATCGTCACCGAGTCTCTTGCGGATCTCCCGCACCGCCACCTTGAGCACCGCATCGCTGACGTAGCGTTCGCTCCACACCGCGTCCAGCAGATCCTGCTTGCTCACCAGCCGCCCGCCGTTTCGCGCCAGGTGGGCGAGCACCGCAAACGCCTTCGGCGTCAAGGGCAGCGCGGCGTCGCCGTCGAGGAGCCGCTCGTCCTCGAGATCGAGACGGAATCGGTCGAATCGGATCTGTAGAACGTCGGACACGTCGACGACGCTATCACTGCCGCCTGATCCGCTCTTACCTTTCTCTTACTTCTTTCTAAGGACTATGCCCCGATTTTTGATGGATTCTGACGCCCCATCACATCAGGAGGAGCAGCATTGTGACGAAGACAGCACTGGTACGTGAGTCCATCGCGGTACGTGAGTCCATAACAAGACCGAAATCCGTCGGCCTGTGCCTCGCCCTGACTGTTGTGGCTTGGCTGGCGGCAGGTCCCAACCTCTCGGCCCGGGAGATCGCACCCGAGGCCCTGGAGCAGATCGCGTCTCTGATGGAAGAGAAGAGGAACCGCCCGGCGGTGCAACAGAAGATCGACTCCCGGCTGCTCTACGAGCTCTCGCAGCGCCGTGGCGACGAGTTGCTACAGCAGCTACCCCAGCTGAGAATCGAGCGCTATGCCGACGACGGCGGCGCGGTGCTTCTCGACCTCGATGCGACCGTCGACGAGGCTCTCTTGATCTCCATCGAGACGCTCGGCGGCACGGTGCACAGCGCCTTCCCGCGCTGGGACGCGGTGCGGGCGACGCTGCCGATCGATCGCGTCGAAGAGCTCGCCGGTCTGGCCCAGGTACGGACACTGCGGCCGGCGGACGCCTACATGACCCAGGGGATGGATACCACCGAAGGCGATGTCGCCCACGCCGCGGACGACGCCCGTGCGACCTTCAACGTCGATGGCAGCGGAGTCAACGTCGGTGCGATGTCAGACAGCGTCGACGCCCTGGCCGATCTGATCGCGTCCGGCGACCTGCCGCCGGACGTCACCGTGCTGCCCGGCCAATCGGGAAACCCCGGCACCAGCGAAGGCACCGCTCTCATGGAGATCATCTTCGACATGGCCCCCGGCGCTGGCCTGTTCTTCGCCACCGGTCAGGGGGGTCAGGCTCAGATGGCCCAGAACATTCTCGACCTCGCCGCCGCCGGCTGCACCGTCATCGTCGACGACGTGCTCTACTTCTCAGAACCTGTCTTCCAGGACGGCGTGATCGCCCAGGCGGTCGACGAGGTCGCGGCGCAGGGCGTGGCCTACTTCTCCGCTGCCGGCAACTCCGGCAACCTCGCCGCCGGAACCGCCGGAGTCTGGGAAGGCGACTACTCGGGCATCGCGCTGCCGCCGCCGCTGAACGGCGTCGGCGTCTCTGCCCACGACTTCGGCGGCGGTTCAAACTCCAATGAATTGACCCTCGATACGCCGTTCTTCATCACCCTCCAGTGGTCGGATCCCCAGGACGCCTCGGACAACGACTACGACCTCTTTCTTCTCAACCCCACTTTGACCACGGTGATCGGCGCTTCGACCAACGTCCAGAACGGCACTCAGGATCCCTTCGAGTTCCTCGACTCCCTCACCACCGACGATCTTGGCAACCGGATCGTCGTGGTCAAGTTTGGCGGTGAGGATCGCTTCATCCATCTCAACACCCACCGCGGCCGTCTAGGCTTGGCCACCGACGGTCAGATCTTCGGCCATCCCGCCGCCGAGGGCGCGATCGCGGTCGCCGCGGTTAACGTCGCCACCGCCGGCGGTGGCGAATTCACCGGCGGGCCTGCCAATCCGGCCGAGCCGTTTACCTCCGATGGTCCCAGGCGAATCTTCTTCGAAGCCGATGGTACGCCGGTCGGCGGCTCCTCGCGGGGAGTTCAACAGAGCGAGGTCCGCGAGACACCCGACATCACCGCTGCCGACGGCGTCTCCACCGCCACCCCCGGCTTCGAAACGTTCTTCGGTACCTCGGCCGCGGCGCCCCACGCCGCCGGCATTGCCGCTCTGATCAAAGAGTTCCTGTCGTCGCTCGACGCGATCGGCGTCAGTCAACGTCAGAAGCGGGACGCCCTAGATATCGAGGATCCGGGCTCGGACAAAGTCTCCGGCTCCGGAATCCCGATGGCCGATGACGCCGTCGAGGGCAAGATGGGGTTCCAGAACGACAGCTTTTCGGCCAAGACGTCGCTGGCGACCAATGACGGCAAATGCGCCGATCCGCATACTTCCGGGACGGGCAGCAACACGACGACCTTCGACGGACTCCCCGAATTCCTCGACTCCTATACCGATGGCACCCAGCCCTTCATCTTCGAGTTCGAAACCGACCCCGACAATCTGGGGAGTGACCCCCTCGGCGAGCCGGAGTCGAACTTCGAGGCGGAACTCAACATCGGCGCGGAGCCAGGCACCGATCTTTTTCCCGAAGGCTTCGAGGACCCCGAGACCGGCACTCCGCTCTCCGCCGCTTGCATCGAGATCGGCATCGACGACGCCCTCGACGGCGATTGCCCGGTCGACGTCACCTCCGCCGTCTTGCAGTTCAACACCCCTGACGGCCCGCTCTTCGACGAGCCGCTCGACGTCACCAGCGCTTTCCCGGCCAACTTGTTCAATGGCCAGGTGAGCATCCCCATCTCGGGCCTCACCGGTATGGGAATCAACGGGGTGACCATCCGGCTGACGATGCAACAGGGCGATCCCAATGTCTTTGCCGACGGCTTTGAGACCGGCGACACCAGTGCCTGGTCAGGGCAAGTTCCCTGATCTTCTGTGCCCGGAACAGCCCTTGCCGCACGATGCGTCTGCTCGATCGCAGACGCATCGTGCTTTTCATGTCAGAAAATCAGCGCCGTCCGCGAATACCAGAGCACAAGCCGGCGCTCGGATCTTCTCGCATGATCTGTCGCCGCTGGAATCGATTCCTGTGACCAGGCAGACGCGGGAGCTAGCTAGATCTCATCCAGAAACACCTAATTCTCCACTTCAGAGGTCGCGCGGGTGGAGCGAGCACGGGCGAGGATGTCTGAGCGCTCCGGCGAACGCTAGGGCGTAAGCCGGTGTTTAACTGCGGCTTACAGTTTCTCGCCGAGAATCAGGCGAGTTACGCAGCGCCGCGCGCAGCCCACCCGCGCGACCGGCCCGCCAGCGTTTCTGGATGAGATCCAGCTAGGGTCGCGCCAGAGCTGGCCGACTGTTCGACAAGCTGCCAGACCGAAAACTCGAGGTGATGAGCAGATTCGACCCCACGGCTGCCGCTGCCGTATACTCTGGCCGAACACGGATCTTTCGGTCACATCTGGAGGACCCTCGCCAACTCGTCCGGCTGCGCGGGCCCATCGCTCCTCGGTCAGCTCCTGCCGGCTCCGAGGTGGCGCAGAGCCAGGCGTCGCTGCGCCAGGCGAGCGAGATCGATCGTATGCGCGACCCGCTAACGCCCGCAGATGTCGCCGGCGCCCTGGCTGGCGAAGAAGACGCTCTCAACCGCCTGGTCGAACGGTTGACCCCGGTCATCCAGTCGCGAGTCGCGTCGGCCTTGCTGCGCGGCTCGGCAAGCGGCGGCCTGCGACCGCAGGTTGAGGACATGGTGCAGGAAGTGTTCATCGCGCTCTTCGACAAGGGTGGCGCGACGCTACGGAACTGGGATCCGGAGCGGGGTACGTCGCTCGAGAGCTTCGTCGCCGTCGTCGCCGAGCGCCGAACGATCTCCTTCCTGCGCAGCGGTCGCAAAAACCCGTGGAAAGAAGAGGCGACATTGCCCGAGGAGCTGGATGGGCTGGGCTCAGACGCCGGCTCCGAGAGGCTGACGGCCTCGCGCGAGCTGCTGGGCGAGATTCTGCGACGCCTCGAGGCGGAGCTTAGCCCGCAGGGCTGGCAAGTCTTTCGTCTGCTCTTCATCGAGCAGCTGTCGGTGGCTGAGATTCGCCGTCGCGTAGATCTCAGCGCTGACGCGATCTATGCTTGGCGCAGCCGGTTGCGCCGTCTCGCGCGCCGGTTGCGGCAGGAGATCGAGTCGGAGAGAAAACCCAAACGACTGAGGACGTCGTCGAGGGGGAGGCGCATGATGAGGTCCATATCGAGGTTGATCCGATGACCGACAGACTGATGCGATCCCTGGGACAGGTCGCGCGCGAGAAGGACGACCACGACACCGACGACGACCGCTGGTTAGCGCTCTGCAACGGCGAGCTGTCCGCCGACGAGGAAGAAGACCTGCGGGCAGAGGCGCGGACTTCGGAGTCGGCGCGCCGAGCGCTCGAGGCTTTCGAACCCCTGGGGCCGGATTTCCAGAGTCGGATCGTCAGCCGACTTCAAGATCAGATCCAAACCGAGGTCAGGGCCTCGGAACCTACAGACGCTCGAGACACCCGTTCCCAGACGGACGAGACCGAACCGGCGGTTTCAACCGCGGCGACCTGGTGGCGCTGGCCGACGGCCGCCACCATGGTCGCCGCGGCTGCCGTCCTCTTGATCCTGATCTGGCCGTCGGCTGATCTATCCCCGTTGCCGATCTACCACTCCGCCCGGACCGGAGGTCTCGCCAGCTCGCGAGCCACCGAACCGACGGCAACACCGCGCTGGGTCGTCGGCAGCCCCTTCGAGCTCGTGCTGCGTCCCGAGACCGAGGTCAAGGATCAGCTCGCGGTTCGCGCTTTCCGCGGCCACGGTTCGAGTCTCGAACCTTGGAATATTTCGCCGGAAATCTCCGAGACGGGCTCGGTCCGGATCGCGGGCACGTTGGGCAACGAAGTACAGCTGAGCGCGGGTCACAACATCCTGTCGATCATGATCGGCCGGCCCGGCAAGCTGGCGAAGGCAGAAGCCCTGCGCGACATCCCGCCCGACGACTTGACGCCGCGCCGAGACCGAGATTGGGTTCTCGTGCGGTTCGCGGTTTTCCTCGAGGAGGATCCATAGGCTTTGAGTCGGCAAGGCGTCTCGCGGGGCACGGTTGGCCGATTGCCCGAAATCGCGTTGGCGTTCGTGGCTGCCTGCGCACCGCCGCCGCCCTTGCCGCCGGCCGAACCTCCACCTCGGCCACTGCCCCTGGAGGTCGAGTACGCCGGCTGCCACACGGTCCTCGAGGACTCCGTGTGCGTCCCTATTAGCGGCGAGGACCTGCGCCTCTGGGTCCGTTCCGAGCCTGACGTCGAGCTCACCGTTACCGGCGGCAGCCACCAACTGAAACCCGGCGAAGAGATCCAAGGCGGTCGCCGCTTCCGCGTCGAGCTCGATGAGGCAGCAAAAGAGCTGGTGCTGCAAGCCTCGTCGGCCGACAGCCGCACTGCAACCTGGAGCTTGCTCCTGCGTGACGATGACGAACCCTCCTGGCTGATCGAGATGAGAAGGTCAGGTTCTGATCCGGGGCTCACCCAGGAAGAGATCGATTCCACCAGACAGCTGTTGCGCGAGAGACTCGCCAGTCTTGAGCCCGGCGTGCAGGCCCTCGCCCTACGAGTTCTATCGCTTTTCGCCGCGCGCGCCGGTGATCACGAGGCAGCCCGACGCAACATCGAAGAAGCGCTCGTGGCCGCGAGTTCCTCCGGTCGCTACCTGGACGAAGTCAGATGCCGTGCGAACCTCGCTCGCCAGCTATACGGAGACAACAGGCTCAGCGATGCCCGCGCGATGCTCGAAGGCATGCCCACCGCGCTGCGCGCCCCGGGTGAGGCTCTCTTCCAGCAAGCTTATTCAGAGGCCACCCTGGCCTACTACGTCGGTGATCACCAAACAGTCCTTCGCCTTCTACACGAGGCCATCCGCACGGTCGAACGTCTTGAGCTAGAGGAACGGCTCGGCCGAGCCGCGCGGCTACTACAAGCGCTTCAACTGATGGAAATCGGACGCAACATCGAAGCGACGACCCTGCTGGATCAGCTCTGGGACTCGGCTCCTGAAAATGAAGATGCTTGCTTTCGAGCCTCGATCGCGACCAACATCGCCTGGAGCCGACTGCTGACCCTGGAATCCGGAGGCCAGGCCACTCGGGAGGCTCGTGAACGGAGCTCCGCTGCAGCGGTTACCCGCGGGCAGGGTTCTTTAGACGCCCCGAAAACCCACGCGCGTGATCTTGGCGTACCGGAGGGGCGCTCTAGCGACCTCGTGCAGTGGCTCAAGATGACGCTGAAGCTCTATGAGAACGAATGTCGCCTATTCGGCGACAAGCCCGCCAACATCCATACCAATCTGGCGCTCGCGTATCTCCACGTCGGGCAGC
>JAAUYI010183628.1_pt1 | contig 18090 bp, 27 predicted proteins | sample 7278041 | NCBI WGS metagenome assembly JAAUYI01 (sample SAMN14350216, study PRJNA611818) | marine sediment metagenome | isolation source: surface marine sediment (0.6m) | place: French Polynesia: Moorea | collected 2018-08
CAAAGAAGCAACAAAAAGCCGTGAAAAGTTTAATAAATGGCTAAACGATAACATTGACGCTTTTTTAAATAATGAAAAAAAAGGAATTTAATGCCCTTGTAAAGGGCGATGTGGTTTGGCACGTTAGATATGGCCGTTGTGAAGTGGTGGATTCTATACCTGACTTTGGTCCTGTTTTAAGCCCCTTTAGTCAAAATATGAAGGGCTTGTTAGTGTATGATTCAGGAGCGGAATTTGACACTCCATATTTGGAAACCGAAAAAAAAGCATTGAAAAGTCTAAAAAACTTGGACGAGGAAACTTTGGAGCGGATTCTGGCCAATGAAAATTAACTGCAAAATGAAAAGAAAATTGGTACAACGGTACACTTTTAAAGACCCTGCCACGGGCGAACGCTTCATTCGTGAGAAATATGAAATAATCAAACCAAACCAAACAGCTATGAACGATGTTAAAATAAAAGGGTATTACAATCCCGAAAACCATGAAAGAACGGTGTACGTGAACGGTGATTTATTGAATCCCGTCACTTCTTTGTTGGTAAGAAAACATTCCCCAGATGGTTTTAACTGGGGCTACGGTGGTTCAGGTCCTTCACAATTGGCCTTAGCAATATGTTTGCACCTTTTACCAAAAAAAGACGCTCTACGGGCTTATATGAAGTTCAAGGAAAGGTATTTGGTCAATTTGGAGCAAAGTGCTGGTTTTGAACTTGAAATTCTGGGTAGGGAATTTGCCGAACTGGTGGGAGCAGAATATCTACAACCATAAGGTGAAATGAAAAAACCCTTGTTTGTTATTATAGTTGTTCTTGCCGTATTTATTGGCTATGCAGTTTACAATGAGACGGGTAAGTTTCCTTATTTCTACACCTTCATTGCAACAATAATTATTATCTACAACTACCTTGATTGGATAAGAAAAGAAGATTAGGTATGGATATACTTGCAAACTATAAAGACTACGTAGATTTCTTGGACAACCTAAGACATATTGCAGGGGTAATCTGTTTTATTCTAATCTACAATAGATACCGTAAAACAGGCCAGCAGCCGTCAAAAATGGATTTGGCTGCATTGATGCTGATGTTTTATTAAGCTAAAAAATCTACTAATTTTTGCTTAATTAGTACATTTTAGTAGAAATAAGGTCAACACTTTGGTTCTATTTAGGCAAATAACTGGTGTTTAAGGGTGTTTCTTTAACCGTATTATCAGCACCGATACAACCAACAGTTGTGGGATGTGGCTGGAAATATACAATGGTTAAGGCCACCTTTTGGTGAAACGCCCTTTCTTGACTTTTGCCCCAGCCAAAAAAATATTCCCGAATTAAAATTTCGTACATCCATCCATCCATACCCCTTTTGTAGATGGTGCATTCGGCTACGTGCGGTCCCTGATTGCTTTTTTCTATTCTATAATTGGGGTATTTTGGAATATCGTCGTACATAGTCGTTATAAAGGTGATTTTGGCAAATCCAGCCAATGCGTTACTTCGTCGCCAGTTGGATAATCTATTATATCCCCAAATATCTGCCAAAAAATTCCTGATGCATCTTTCGTTCTATACGCAACCGTCATATATCCCGATTTAAGATGCACCAAAACACATTTTCCCAATTCGGGCTTTTTGGTGTCAATATCTATCCATTCCATCGTAAAGCATGGTCAAAAAGTCGGCCATTTTTCTATTAGTATAGTAACTTTATCTTAGTCTAGGGCTTCTTACTCTTGTGGCTAATTTGATTTTTGCAAGGCTTAGATTTAGATTCGATTAAGCAGAGGTAGCCCTAGTGTGCCACCTCTTTGATTTTTGCATCGGTTGAGTTTGAGTTCTCTTTTCGCCCCGAAAATCGGTGTCCAAGTTCTTTGGCAAATTCCGTCTTGGATTAGGTTGGAATTGTGGTTCAAAGTTGCCTCCCATTCTGCCACCTTAAGAGAAAAGCCGAACCGTGTTTTCAGACGCTTAAACTTCTCAATCCGCCATGGTAAAAAAGCGGACGACTAAAGTATCAAGTAGACGAATATCCGTCAAGATGGGGAGTTCTACCGATGTAGAACCAGAACCAAAATTTTAACAATTGAAAGTATATTTTTGTAAGTAACTGTAATATTTATCAACAGTTAGTTATAGTGTGATGTGGGGGTAATGTGGGCGCACGTTTTAAAAACAAAACCCCTAACTACTTAGTAATTAGAGGCTTTGTCACGAGAACACTATATGAAAATGATTAAGAATTTGTTGTAATGAACTATTAGGGTTATTAACAATTAGCAACAGCGAAACCCTTGAATTTAGGGGCTTTTGATGATATTATTACAATTCTTTACATTATATTTGTAAAAACAAATTACTAAAAGTAACAGTTGATTACAACAAAATGTGGGTGCAATGTGGGTGCATGAGGTGGGAGTAATGTGGGTGTAAACTTTATGAGAACGATAGGAATTTAAAGGGCTAAGAACCCATCAAAATACATAGGTGTCAAGTATAGCAATAATCGACACTTTATGGGCTGATTTTTTAACGGAAGTTTAACTAAAATAAGGAAAAATGAGAGTAGTCTTTCGGGTGGTTCCACACCGTAAAAAAGGAAAAATCCACAAGAACGAAAAAGGGTCATTGCACGTCAGGTTGAGGGGCGGTAGAAAGGACCCCGACTTTAGCGCAAGAACACCGATACGGATTGCGCCGATCGAATGGGATTCAAAACGTGAAATCTTCAAAACCACACTTCAAAACCCGAACGTTAGGGAAATGAACATTGCGCTCGGCAAGTTCAAAAACTACATCGAGAACAAATTGAACCTATTGGAATTTTCAGGAGAGGAACCCGATAAGGAAGTACTTAACCAATGGGTTGACGAGTATTTCAACAAAACTTCAAAAGGCACCAAAAAGAAGGCCAGCCATAAAATCTACATCAGCGACTATGTAGATTACTTTATCGAGAACCGACTGCCCAAGGCCATGGGTCGAAACGGCAAGGAAATGGGCAAAGCTTCAAAAGAGCAATTAAAGTCCAATATGAAGAAGTTTAAGCAGTACGAAAAAGACAGGGGCATTCGATTAAAGTGGAAGAATTTTGATGCCAGCCGACAGCGTGACATGATTCATTGGTTGAGCGTCGAACTGGGTAAGGAAGTTGGTACGGTCAACAATTTCATTTCAAAGACAATCAACGTATTCAACAACTTTGCCAAGGAACTTGACCAAATCACGATTCACGAAAGCTTTCCGAGCAACGCCTTTCGGCAACTTAAGAAAGACGATAACCTTCCCACGCCATTTTTAACCCTTGAGGAGCAAGAAACCATTGCTGGCCTTGATTTGGTATTGCAGCCCGAACTGGATGCGGTACGTGACTGGCTGCTATGGTCATGTGATAGCGGCATGGCATGGTCGGATATGGATAGGTTCAATCCTGAAAAACAGGTGGATTGGGAAGATAAGATCATTCGGGGCATCCGAAAGAAAACAAATACCGAGTTTGCCTTTAGATACCAAGAACTGAAATGGGTGAACTACGTGTTCAACAAATACCGTGACGGTGTGCCACCAATGCCAAACTACAAAGATTTTAGCGTGAGACGGCACCATTTCAACGTTATGCTAAGAGAGGTTTGCAAGCTGGCCGGTATCAATGAACCGCTAACGGTAGGGTACAGTAAGAGCGGCCAACCGATTACCGAACCTAAATGGCAACTGGCAAGTTCACATATTGGCCGTATTTCGTGCGCCACCAACAACGACGGACTATATGAACGACAAACCCTTTTGATGTGGATGGGCTGGAAGGACAGTAAGCAGTTGGAGCATTACATCAAGTCCACGACATACCAGAGGGTCAAGAAGATGGGAAGGTTAAAAGCGGTATAGTATGAAGGCAGCAGATAGAATCAACTTGATTTGCGAAACGTTCAATACAAATCCGAAACGTTTGGCCGAAGAAATGGGCTACGATAGCCCCAGTACGTTGTATATGGTCGTGAACGGCCACACGAAAGACTTAAGCCCGAAAATGGTTACAGGGCTTGAAAAACTCTATCCAACGCTTTCTAAGGACTTTTTAATCGGTTTGAGTGATAACCCCATCAAAGAGATAGAAAGCCTATCTCCGTCCACCGCTGCACTCATACTGGGCGAATTAGCAGAGATTAAAAAGATGTTGCAAATACTTATGAATGATAAAGCCCCTAAAAGATAGGGGCTTTCTTAAAACAGAATTCGTGGGGCAAAAATTGGATTCTGTTCAAATATACTTGTTTAAATGAAAAAACCGCTAGGCAACTAGCGGTTTTTAAGTTTAACAAAAAAGGTGGCTGAAAACCTTTTTGCAAAATAAGGAGTTCAAATATACTACTCTTCGCTCAAATGCCGAATGTTGCCTCCTGCTTTGTCGTTTACATAATCAATGATTTCATCCACTTTGCTGGATATATCCTTTTCCTTTCTGTTTTTCAATATGATTTGTTCAAATAAAACATAGGTAGGGTCTTTTTCAAAAGCTTCTAGGTTTTTTACGATGTGGGTCATTATGGTTCCGCAATCATAGTCCGATAGCGTGACATCCTTACTCTTGTTCCCGTAGTTATCGATCATGTACTTGTAGATAAGATCGACGGTACGTTTTTGAGGGTTCTTTGTTTCTTTTTTCACAATTTTCAGCACTCCGTAGGGTCCCATATTCACCCCCACGGCGATACTGTTTGCACTTACATCATGTTCTTCGATAAGCCGCAATATCGTTGCCAGCTTCTCTTGTTTGGTCTTTGCCATAATTCGATTTTTTCGCTTTGTTACTATTCATTGTTAATCTTCTTTTTTGTTGAAAAAGTCACCAATATCAACAATCCGTTTTGTAAAATTTAGTGCTACTTTTAGACACTTATTTACAAAAACGAATACTAAAATAACTCTTTTTTGTTAGTAATTGTATAAAGTAGTAACAATTTATTACAACTACTACATCAAATTAATGTTATGGAGAGCGAGAACATGGAGATAAAATTGAGTGAAGATTCCATTACGGCAATAAAAAACGCCATTTTGCCCGAGGTAATTCTTGGGCTGGAAAGAATAAACAGAAAAACCGAAACCCACCATCAAAGGGTAATGGAAGAGTTTAAGTTGCACAAACAAAAAACCTTCTTTTCCATCAAGGAATTTTCAGAACGCCATAACGTGCATATCAATACCGTTCGCCATTGGATTAGAACGGGTGTTCTCATTGCAGAACGCCAAGGCAAACAGTACGCCATTTCATTGGAGCAGGAAGAGAGATTTTTAAACCGAGGGAAACAACATACCATTGACCATGCCGACAGCCAAGACAACCAATAAAGCGGTTTTTGAAACCCTACGCAAAATCAACGTAGAGAAGTACACCGAGCAGCGCAATAGACTTACCTACCTAAGTTGGTCCCATGCGTGGGAAGAACTTAAAAAAGCCTTCCCAGACGCTACCTATGAAATCAAAAAGTTCACCAATGAAGTGACTGGCGTAACGCTCCCCTATCTGGTAGATGACGCTTTGGGCTATATGGTGTTCACCGAGGTAACGGTACAGGGCGAAACCTTGGAAATGTGGCTGCCCGTTATGGACGGTGCCAACAATGCCATGAAGCCCTTTAAGTACAGTTATGAGGTAAAGAAATACCATCAAGGTAGGCCAACGGGCGAAATGATTGAAAAGTGGGTACAACCAGCCACCATGTTCGATGTCAACAAGACAATCATGCGCTGCCTTACCAAAAATATAGGAATGTTTGGCCTTGGCCTAAACATTTACACGGGTGAGGACTTCCCAGAAGAAGAAACGCACGAAGCACCAGAAACACCAGCCAAAAAAGAGGCTCCGAAAAAAGAAGCCCCGACTGCTAAAAAAGAAACGCCAACCAAAAAAGTACCATCTGAAAATCAAGCAGTTAAGAAGAAACTAACCAGTAGCCAGTTTGAAAGCGCAAAAACCTTCACGCCCGATAAAATCAGGCAAGTGTTGGATATGTACGAGTTGACCGAAACACAGCGCAAACTACTGGAATCAAAACTGAAACCAAATGGGTAGGACAAAAGAAATATTTCAACAATATCAAGAAGCAATTGCATTTCAGGCAGAACGATGCGATAACGGTGACGTGAACGTACTTGATACACTTCTTTACATGAGGGAGAACAAATCACGTCTTAAGGAAGCCATTGAACTCATTGATGCGTGGGTGGAAGGAAACCAAGATGAAATTGTGGCCGAAGCTGAAAACTACGAGGATGGCTACAAGGGGTTTATGATCGAGGTTCGCAATGGTTCCCGTCGGTTTGACTTTAAGCACATTCCTGAATGGCAGGAGGTGGACAAACTGAAAAAAGACGTTGAATCCAAGTACAAGTCAATGTTCATAGCACGTCAAAATGGGGCGGTTCATGCTGGGGTCAGTGAAGATGGTGAAGAACTGCCCATGCCTGAAATCAATTACACAAAATCCAGTATAGTGGTGAAGCCCATGAAGCGATGATTCCAAATGAAAGAATCAAACGCATCCTTAAAGCGAAAGTATGCCCGTATTGCAAGGGGAATACTGTTAGGACCAATGAGGAAGAGATATATGGAAGGGTATTTAAGGGCAGGGACATCATACGATGCGAGAACTGGCCGCAATGTGATTCGTATGTCGGGTGCCACGACGACGGAAGGCCGCTGGGTCGGCTTGCGGGCTGGGGATTACGAATTGATAAGAGAAAAGCGCACGAAGCACTAGATAGGCTATGGAAAGAGAAGCTAATGACACGTTCGGAAACCTATCGTGAACTATCGGTTCATTTAGAGTTGCCCGTTGCGTACACACATATCGGTTTTTTTAATGAAGCGGCCTGCAAAAAGGCGAGAACATGGGCGATAGAGCGGTATTTCAGTCTCAAAGGGAACAAATCTTAAGGGCGATTACCGAGAAAACCGAAAAAAGTGGTGGCCATGGGGTATATACCGCCGTTAAACTGGCCTATGACCTTAACATAGAATTGAATACGGTAAAACAGGTGTTGAACCAGTTGTACCCAGAGAAAAAGATAATCGTGTCGCCCACGATTCACGGACTTGGGGCAAGGCTCCGAGAGTTGGTTTAGTTTTTTTAATGAATGGAAATCTACTTAATCAATACGATTAATGGCTTTGTACCCATGACTGACAATGATTATGAGGCAAAGCAAAAATTAAAGCTTGGTGAAGCGTACAAAGCCAAGATTTCCATGCCAAGGAACATCAGGTTCCACCGAAAGTTTTTTGCGCTCATAAAGCTGGTTTTTGAGAACCAAGAGCAGTTTGACAATATGGAGTATATGCGCAAGGAAATCATAAAGGCCGCTGGTTTTTATGAGGCGTACTACGGTATCGACGGGGTTGAGATAATTGAGGCCAAGAGCATCAAGTTCGGCAAAATGGATGAAGCTGAATTTTCGGAATTGTATGATAGGGTTTTGGATGTGGTGGTAGATCATTTTGGGCATAACCGTCAGGCACTTAAAGATGAAATCGAACAATATTTTTAACAATTAAACAGTAGCATCATGGAGAATTTTAAAGTAGGACAACTGTATTCAGAAAGCATGGCCACCATGCCAGCAAAAGAAATCAAGGACAACCTTGAGATGCAAGCCTATAAAATGGAAGAGCGTGAATATACCCATGCCTTGAGCGATAAAGAGGTAGCCCAACGTGAACGTGAACTCGGTCAGGTACGCATCAAAATCAAGAGCATTGAGGACGAAAAAAAGGAAATGGTCGATGAATTCAAACAACGGCTAAAAGGTCCGAACGATCAAGAGGAAACCCTTTTGGATGCCATCAAATTCCGTTCGGAAAGGAAGTTTGGCAAGCTGTACCTAATCGACGACCAAGAAAGCGGAAATATGTATTCGTTCGACGAGAACGGCGTGTGTGTCGATGTACGGCCATTAAGCCCACAGGAAAAGCAAACCATTATAAGGTCATTAAACATGGCGCAAGGTGAGTGATATAACACTAGGAGGTTACACCCCCGAATTTTTGGATAGCAATTTGGATAGCAATACCGTGTTCTACACCAGCAACGATACTGGTAGCAGCACAATTACCTTGGGTGAAGTAGCCCATAAATTACAGCAATTAACTTTTAAAAATAGAATACCATTGGAAAATTTGGATAATACCATAGCAGCGGCCACCAAAAGCGATGGCCAGATAAAAGAACTCATAATACGTCAAGGTGAGGCTAAAGAGGTGGCCAACAAGCCCAACGTAACCATTAAAGGCAATATCGACGCTCCCAGTCGTTTTGTGGAACACCGAACCACTACACCTCAAAACAGCTATTGTTATTATAGCCAAACCAACGGCGAAATCGTATTGCACACCAACGACGGTGAACCTTTTGGCCAATATAGTGTGATAGGAAAAATTGCTATCAATAAAAAATATTTGGCCTTGGGCATCAATAACCCAGAAGCAACCTTGGCACCCAAGGTACTGGCCAGAAAGTTCAAGATGTTGCGAAGAATGTTCCCCAGTAGGGACGATCACATGAAAATCTGCAATACCCTGAACAAGTTCGAGGCCAATGTAAAAAAGGAATTGGAGGAAAGCCAGAACGATCGCGGCGATTATACCAGCCTTAGAAACCAGATCGTTGAATCGAACATTCCTGAAAGCTTTTTGATGAAAGTGCCGATCATCGAGGGAGAAGAGGCTGTTGAAATTCTGGTGCATACCGTGATAACCGCCGATGGCAATACGTTGAAGTGCGCATTGGAGAGTGTCGATGCAGCCGAGTACATTGAAGATTTCTTTGAAACCAAGGTGCTTGAAGAGGTAGCAAAACTTGAAGGTAAAACCACGCTAATTTCTAGGTAAATGGAAAATAAGATTAAAGGTGTCGTTCTCGAAATATTTGACACCAAAGAACACAAAAACGATTTCAAAACCAGAGAGTTGGTCATTAAAACCGAAGAGCAGTACCCTCAAGAACTTTTGTTTCAGTTTGTCAATAAAATGACTGGGGTACTTGAGAACTATGCCATAGGTGAAATGGTAGAAATATCGTACAACCTACGGGGTAGTTCATGGACCCAGCAAGACGGTACAAAACGATGGTTCAATACTTTGCAGGGGTGGCGTATTGAAAGCTTGGGGGGCGGTTCGGCACCCAGCGATGACGATGACCCCTTTGCATAATGCGGTACTCTAAAGAAAAAAAGGCAGAAATCTTTGAAGAGTTTTGGAAAACTTACGATAAGCGGATAAGAAAGAAGGCTTGTCTTGCCAAATGGCTAAAAATAAGCAGTAAGAACATTGATTTAATAATGAAACACGTGCCGCTATATGTCGCAGCTACCCCCGACAAAGAATATCGTAAACACCCAAAAACCTATTTAAACCAAGAAACGTGGCATGATGAAATCATCAGCAAAAAGACCAAGGATAGAAAGGGACTTAATGAAAAAGTACAAGGAAAACTTAGCAAGTACGGATAAAGCCCCCTATCCGAAGCACCGAATACCGTCAGGTAGCTATAAAAAGTATGTTGAAGAGGCCATTCGTGAATGTATGCCCAAACATGAACCGTTCGAGGTGGATGACAATTTCAAAACCATCGCCAATTATTTCTATGGCACCGAAGATTTTGACCAGTACAAATCGGTATTGAACACCCCAAGTTTGGAGAAAGGGCTGTACATCTACGGCGATGTGGGTACGGGCAAAACCCTGACCATGAAAATCATGCAAACGGTAGCCCGTAAGCTGATGTTGTACCATGGCAATAGTTCCATGTGGTTCAGTAGCCGCATAGCCCCGTATTTTCCAGAACAGTACATGGAGGCCGCCAACGATAAAAGGGGCGAACACACCTTTAGGCTTGGGGCGTACTACAAGGGTAAACTGTACATAGACGATGTGGGCATGGAGCGGCCAGCCTTTACCGATTTTGATACGATTGGCGAACTGTTGTTCTACCGGCACCGAGAAGAACAAAAAACGTTCATTACCACCAATCTGACCCCCAGCCAGTTTGGTGAAAAGTACGGTATGCGAATGGGCGATCGGTTGCCCGAATCGTACAATATCATTCACTTTAAGGGTGAAAGCAAACGTAAAGAGTAATGGAAAAGAAAGATATAGACCAAATCAATTTGGAATGGTATAAGTTGAAGAAACTCATTGATAAATACCCACGACAATTCGGGTTGATTTATACGGAGCGTGAAGGGTATCTGCTGTATATAAACGTTGACTGATGGCCTTTGAAAAATACCCATCGGAAGCCCTATATTCCATGGAAACACACTTGCGCATGACAAAGTTGTACATGGGCAGTTGGACCCTTCAAGAGTTGGTTGAGATTGAGGCAGGTTGGAAAGGGCAATCGGCACCCGAAGATTACTTAAAGGCCATTACCGATGAAATTAAAAAACGTAATATAAGAAATGGCGTTTGACTTCAAATGTTACTTGGTTGCCCATAAGGTTAGGACGGTTTACGGAATGGTGACGGAAAATGAAAAAGGGGTTGGGTTGGTGCCGCTTTATTACAGAAGTGGAACGGTTGGAATAGGCCAAGTTTTCATTGAAACCAAGGAGCGTATTGAAAAGTGGGACGTTGAAGTTGTTGCTGATTTAAAGGAAGCTATGGAGTACTTAGAACAGTTTAAAATTTTGAGGGGAATGTAATGGGTGGTGGATTAATGCGTATTTGTAAAATGTACGGTCAAATGACCGTTGTTGGTGAAGATGGAACCAAAGTGATTTGGTTTTGGGACTACCATCTTGACCTACCCGTACTGCAAAAAGACTTTACCCCAGAGCGAAGAAAATTGAGCGATAAAGCAAAACGGCTGCAATTGGCCAAGAAACGACGAAAATAATGGCAATACCACGAGAACAGAAAGAGGCTGAAATCAACTTTATGTTAGGCCATGGTCCCAAACCAAACGTTAAGCGTTTGATGTATTATGAAATACCAATCTTTTGGGGTTTGATAAAGTTGAAAATTAAGCCAAAATACGGCTATCCAATTGATTGGGATGAACTTAAAGATGTTCAAGAAGGGGGAGGCCGAAAACCCTGATTAGAGTAGGCACAAACCATTGAAAACAAGAAAAATGGTGACATATTTTAATCGTATAGATTTAGTAGAATTCGGAAAATATCTATTGTCCGAAGAACGCCTAGAGCGAATTGAAAAAAATTATTTCCAGCAAAAAGAAGAAGGCTTAAACCCATTGCCCATGGAAGATGCCTATAACATGGTGTACCATGCCGACATCGAAAACTGGATGCACAACCAAAAAAATGGATAAAATTTTAGATAACCGTGCCGTCGATACGCTACTTGCCTTGACAACGGTTATGCAACAAAAAGGCAGTCACGGTACTATCGAATGCCCAAGGTGTGGAGCCTATCTTCATTGGAGAAGGGTTGCGAACGGGCATACCAGAGGGGTTTGTAGTACCGATGATTGCTTGGAATGGCTAGAGTAATCAACAATGAAAGTTCAGCTTACAAAAGAAATCATTGATTTTTTGGACTATTGGGGAACCATAGTCAATATAGGGGATAACAAATACCAGTATATGCCGCTATGGTTCAAAACCAATAACAGCGAAAACGTGCATGAGGTATTGACTTTTGAGAACTTACCCAAAGAACTTAAGGACTGGATTGATATAGATCGTCAAAGTCACATGACACCTCTATTATTGGAACAAGAGATACGTCTATTGTTGCACGGCATTGATATGGACGAATGCGAAAATGATGAAGGCTGGTGGGAAACATCTACCGGTGCCGAATTTGGCGAGAAGAAATTGGAACAGCTACTTGCTTTGATTAAAAAAAGGTGCGGCGAAAGCAGTTTCCGCTAAGTTACACGTTCGGGGATGTGAAAAGCATAAGAACCGATTTGCGCTAACGTCGTGCCTTAATTTACTTTAATGATGGAAGAAAAGATTCAACACTTATTGAAATACTTAAAAGAACAAGAAAAAAAAGCAGAACACGAAATGTCAAAAAACCCTAGAGTTGGTAAAACCGCTCATCATTTTTATCAGTATGGTCTTTCGGTGGCTTTTGCTGACGCACAACTCAAAGTTGTGAAAATTTTTGAAGTGTAGCACATGAGGCATAAAAGCAAAAAAGTACAAGAGGCTGAAAAATGGGTTGATGATTTTATCGCAGGAAATGGTGTACCGCCAACTTATGAGGAATTAGCTTTTGGATTGAATATTTCAAAAACTGCCGCTTATCATAGATGCACCAAGTTTAGGGACAAAATGAAACTATCCGACGGCAAATTTTCTCAAATAAACAAAACCGTTAAAATGTCCTTGACCTTTGTGATACCTAACAATAAGTTCAAAGAGTTTTCCCTATTGTTAAGACATCTTGAGCAGTTTTTAGAGGCTTAGTTCAAGCTGCTGACATTGCTTTTTTTCTTCTCCTTATCCTTTGTTTTTTTACGCTCTTTTTTCTTGTCCTCATTACGGGTAAAGCGTTGTGCGCCAATACCAAAAAAGTTGGCACCGAACATTGACAATGCTTCACCAAGGGTTCCCTCGGTTTCATAAATCTCAATCATATCGCCTACCCACAACGGTAACGCCATTTGACCAATGCTACCTAACAGATCAAACTCATTGCCGACCACATCTTCGCCCAATGACCAATTCAAAAAAAACGAACTTGTAGGCGACATTTTTGAGCGTAAGAACCGCAACGAAACCGTACCCGTATTCTGCTTAAAATAGCCCTCATTGCTGAATTCCATTATCTTGCCCGTGTTCACGCTCTTGCTGCTTTGGCTCAATATCCTCGCACCGAGAACAGCCCATTGCTGAAACCCTGCCCAAATATCAAAGCGCATATCGTCGATTCTGATTTTACCGAAGTCAGAACTACGGGGGTCGTCCTCGACATCGGCACCCATCAGCTTGGCCAATTGCAATAACATCAGCCCCGTGGTGGTATAGGCCACCAATGACTTTACGGCCTCCATTCTAACGGTTGGGTCAAGGCCGGGCTTAAACGGCGTGGCCAATACGTTGAACCTACTGATAACGTACCTAGGGCTAAAGAACATGGCGTTCAAGGCTGGACCCCATTCTTCAATGGGTCCCAAACCACCTCTACCCGTGGCGTTATTAATCCAACTGGCCGCTTGCTGAAATTTCTTCAAATCCTCTTCGTTGCGTGGGTCCAGCCCTTTTTTCTCCAATTTATTGGCCAAGTGCATAAAGCTTTCGGCACGTAGCTTGTTCAAATAGGCTTGGTACGCCCTTTCCGACATACGTACCCATGGCATTTTAGAGGCCAGTTTTGACATAAACCGTTCTTCACGGGCGTTGAGTTCCGCTGTGGGTTCCGATAAGTAGAGTTTACTATCGTTCATCAAAACATATTCATTGGTTTGCCTTAAGGCATTCAGCCAATCATCATGCGCCTTTTGGCTCCCTGCTGCCCGAATCATGTACTTGAACGAACGAACGGCGGTTCTGGGGTTCCGTACCGACAATAAAAAGCCTTGGCGCAATGGTGCCGATAAATCAGCAGAAGCCATGAGCGAACGGGGTATGTTCAAAACATCGTACATGGTTTCCCGTGCCTTTTCCCAACGGTTCATATTGTCGTATGCCCATTTCGCCTGTTCTTCGTCGAACTTCATCTTCCATCTGGCTTTGTCGAGTTCCAAACGCCTGATTTCTTCGGTAATGTTCTGAATTTTGCTACGCTGCTTTCTCGGTGCAAAATCCTTCTGGGCAATGCGATCTTGATAGTTCTGTATGCTACGCTTCAAGTTCTTTTCGTAGTTGGCCAGCTTCTTTCTTTCAAGAATGCCCTCGGCCTCCCTTAACCGCTCCAACTCTTGCTTTTGTTGGTCAATGATTTTTTGGGTGGCCTCTATTTCGGGGCTAGTGACTTCCTTGGCCTTACGGACCTTAAATTCTAAATCCTTGTTGCGTATTTTTTCATTAAGCTTCTCAAGCTGTGTCTTAAGGCGTTTTAGCTTTTTCTGCCGTTCACGTTCCTCCTTGGCGCTCTTAGGCTCAAAATCATTCTTCAATTTATCGTACTCGGCTTTCTTGGCCTTAAAGTCTGCCCGTGCCTTTTTCAAGGCTGGGGTTTCAGGAATAGGCTCACCTTTAATGCTACTAAAGTCAAGGTTCTTAATACGATCGTCGTACATATCGATGTTACGCTGCAACTGGGCGATAGCCGTTTTTACACGCTGCTCGTTGCTCCTGTCGGGCTTGCCCACTATGGCCTCAAGTTCTTCACGCTTCAACTTGGCCAACTCTTTCAACCGTTCGGCCTCGGCATCCAACTCTACTGGTTTGCTGGGCTTTTTCTTTTCACGGTTCTGTATTTGAAGTTCCAAGTCCTCAATTTGGTTTCGGTATCGGCTCTTGATACCGTCCAAAACACTTTTTTGCTGCCGTTCAAGGTCGGCATTGTCAATGGGTACATCCTTAAGGGCTTCCCTAAGTTCACGCTGCATCTTCCTCTCTTGCGCCGTGGGCTTATCTCGCTGCAATCCCGAACGTTTTGGCCTTCTTCCTGCCTGTGCTTCCTCCATGCCAGAAATTAACTTACCGACACGCTTTAAACGCCTCAATTTCACGTCGATTTCCTTATCGCTTAAGGTAGATGTTTTGCCATAATCGGTAATCAAGTCCCGTACCTGTCTTGTAGTGGCGTTCGGTTCAATTTTCTGAACGTGGTTTTCAATGATTTCGGTCAATTCCTCAATGGTATCGACACCGGTTATCTCAAGGGTGTCCTTGATGTATTTCTGTGGAATGTGCAATATGCCATCAGCATCCAAATAGGGTTCTGATTTTCGGTTGTTCGACTTTGTTACCTTACCACCAGCATCGGTATAGAGTTCACGCAACTGCTGAACGTTGCTAAAGCCACCGCCAGCCATCATCTTGGCCTTGAAGTCGGCAAAATTATCCGACATCTTAAGCACGATTCGAGATAGTTCCTGTAACTCCTGTAAGTCACTATCCTCTTGGAACACGTCAATTTCCTGAACCGCACGATTTCGCTTTCTGAACTTGGCCAACAGTTCGGCTGCCCGTGCCATTTCTTGCTTGGTGGGCTGGCCTCTCTTTCCTGCTTTCGGATTGTTCACCCGTGCCTCGTTACGTGCATCGGAAAGCTTGTTTTGAAGCTTCTCGATTTCGTTGTCCAGTTTCTTGATTTGCTTATCGTACTCTTTGAACTTTTGCTCGACCTCTTTCGAGATTTTGCCACCGCCAACGGCCTTGGCCTTCATTACCTGTCGTGCCAGTTCATACTCGCTGGTCAACATCATACGGCGCACATATAGGGCTAAACCTTGTTCGTATGCCGTTTTCTGCTGCATCACTTGATAGTCCTCAAGCTTCTTCTCGGTAACGGCAAGCTGTAATTCCAATCGGCTTATTTTACTGGAATCATTGTCCTCATAGGCTTTGTCCAGTTTTTCCGAAATATCAAAGGCTTGGTTATCGAGTTGGGTTTTGTAGTAGACCATGGCAGCCGTTTCCTCGGCATTGAGGCTACGGGGGTTCCTCGACATCAGCGCAACAAAATCTTCGGGGTTTATCGTACCGCCTTCAATCATGTTTTTGCCACTTTCCAAAAGGTCGTTCATGTCACGCCTTTGAATTGGGGTATCGGCCTTAATACGTTCGGGAACCAATTCTTTTTTAATGCCCGAAACCTGATTCTTTCGGGTGGGGGCAATGGGGTTGCCCTGCAATACCTTCAAAATGTTTCTACGGGCAAATTCTTTTTGAGGTGGCAACAGTTCCTCATAGAACAAGGTTTGCTCCAATGCCAGTTTACCAGCGGCTATGGCCTGTTTGGTGTCCTTGGTTTTGGCACCCTCGGCCTTCATAGCGTTCACGACAATATCACGAACGGGCTTTGGCATATACACCTCATTGATACCAACGCCCTCGCCGTTCGGGTAAGGTTCATAGTTCGGGGCATCTTCAAACAGCACCTTTACCGCACTACGTTCGGCGGTTGCTTTTGTCCTACCTACTTTACCTGGACCCGTCAGTTTGGCCGTGTTGCCCGAAATCTCAATAAAATCAAGCTTTCCACGAATGGGCTTGTTTTTAAGTGCGTTGATTTTAGGGGTTTTGCCATCGGTAACGACGACGAAATTACGTGCGCCAAACTCCGAAAGCTGCTTCTCGATATAGTTCTCAAGATTGCCCTCTGTACCATCGATCAATTCATCGGCATTGATATGGCCGTCAGATGATAGGTAAATAATGTGGTTCGGTGCGCCTCCTTTGGTCAATGCCGTACCTATCTCCATAAGGCCACTTTTGTCGGCACCTATCTTGGTGCGCTTTTTGAACAGGGGCTTGGGCTTTTTTTTGTAGTCCTGTTCGGTAACGTTGCCTTGGCCATCAATCAAACTGAACTTATCACCGTTGATTATCAAATGCTCAAGGGCTACGTTTGAAGCATTGGCCGCTTCTTGGGTAATCTGTACATCGGCATTACTGGGGGTATGGTTGCCCGATGGGTGGTTGTGGAGCAGATATATTTTATCGGCCTTCAAGGTGTTGGCCACCTCGTTCATTTTAGCCCAGTTGTTGCCATAGGCAATGGTGGTGCTATATGACAAACCAAGGGTTTCGGCATTGGCCTGTACCACTTGACCGTTTTTGGTGTAAATCACCATGCCCTTTTCAATCTTTGGGCTTCTGAACAGTAGGGCTATATCGGCCACGTCTTGGGCATTGTCTACCCGTTCGCCTACAATTTCAATACTGTCGGCCTCTTCAAAGTTGTCAATTATTCGGGTGTTGATTTGCTTGTTGCTACTACCTTCAAAGGTAACGGCCTTGACATCTTCAATTGCTTCGGCATGGGCTTCTTTTACGGCTGCCTGACTACCATACGATGTATCAACGTGTTCGAGAACCGCTGGTTCCAAAACCTGATCTAAACTCTTAAGAAAAGTGTCAATTTCTTGCTCTTCGGAAAGTTCTACCTTCGATTTTTCTTGAGCGTCGGATATTTTTCTTCCATCTTCTTGCGAAACTTCGGGCTGTCCTTCATTAGTCTCGCCCATCGTAGGAACAGGGCTGACTTCTGCGCCTCGCTGAATGTCGCCTCCGTAGATTTCTTGTTCTGCCTGTTCAATTTCACGCTGTAAATCTAACAATTCTTTGTCGGATTTGATGCCTAAACTACCAGAACGTTCAAAAATGTCCTCTAATTGTTCGGCTTTTACCTGTTGTTCTATGGCCTTTTTCAAGAACCTATCGGAGTTGGGCAAACCGGTCAATTCGGTAAATCGCTGCTTCGCTTGGTTGCTGGCAAGGTCACGAACCTCTTTAAGTACGCTATCCATACCATTGGGGTAACGCTTCATCAAATCAACCAGTTCTTGAGGTTCGACCTCCCTGCCAACTTCTTCCGAAACCTCTTGGGCAATGACATCAATGCCCCTAGGTTTCAACCTACCTTTTTGGTTTCCAAAGTAGGTTAAGGCCATTTGTTGGCCAATATTGTTCGCATCGTCAAAGTTGATGAACGAATTACGATCTACCTTCCCAACCATTGCGCTTACAATGGCCGATGTACTGGGTTCGGTATTCTCTTGAACATATTGGTCAGATTTCGTGCGTAGGGCTATCTCGGCCAGTTCCGCTGGGTTCTGGCTCTGCGTGGCCGCTTCGACATCCACATCCCTTGGCCTTTGTTCTGGCTGTGGCTCGTATCGTTTACCTTTGGTTAGATTAACTTCATCGGCATATTTAAAAAGCACATCGTTGGGGCGGCTTACCTTTTTGCCCCTAGAGGCGGTAACTTCCAAAATACCCTTATCATTTTTCTTAACGGTATAGGTACGTGCGCCTTTGGTTTTGCCAAGTTTTATTTTGGTTCCTGTTGCCTTTGGTTTTGGTTGTTGTTTTTTAGGTGTAGATTTTTTTTCGATAAGTGAAATGGCAACTGGTTCCGAATCTTGTTTAAAGGTTTTCTTTCTACCTTGAGAAAAAGCCTTTCCTAAATCGGTTTGCTCGGTTGACGGGCTAAGATTTTTTCCTATA
>JAAUYI010085434.1_pt1 | contig 18073 bp, 11 predicted proteins | sample 7278041 | NCBI WGS metagenome assembly JAAUYI01 (sample SAMN14350216, study PRJNA611818) | marine sediment metagenome | isolation source: surface marine sediment (0.6m) | place: French Polynesia: Moorea | collected 2018-08
CGTTCCAGGCTTTCTGCCCGTTAGAGTGGTAAATAGGCCATCCAGGTTTACCGTTCCAGGCTTTCTGCCCGTTAGAGTGGTAAATAGGCCATCCAGGTTTACCGTTCCAGACTTTCTGCCCGTTAGAGTGGTAAATAGCCGCTCCGAGGTTAGCTTCGGCTGAGATTACAGTTAACATTAGGGCTGAAGTCAGAACTGCTGTACTCACAAGTCGTTTCAAAGACATCTCAATCACCTACCAGCAACTCAAATCTGCATAGAGTCAGCGTTACTCCACCGTAAAATGACGGAGCCTGCGCTGACCGCATTCCGCGGTCACAAGATAGCCTCACCTACCCTCATTCTACTTTGAATCTTGTGACGAGAATTTCTCAATCCAACCTTGAAGAATTACAATGTTAAGTAGAGTTGATATTAAATTACGCCTTCTTTCCTTGCTTCAACTAAAGACCAAACTGTTAGGCTTGGTTGTTCTAATCTTAATCATAGTAGTGGGAAGTGGAGTATACTACTTTTCTAAGCAAAGGACAGCAACTGTCCAGAAAAAGTATGAAGACTGCTTTAATCCAGCCTCGTCAATTGCTTCTCCTAGAGAAATAGAACTGATTGAGAAATGCCTTACAGTAGCAGCTCAAGCACTAGAAGCAGAAGCTGAGTTTTCTCACCCGATAGAAATTGCCCAAAAAATTCCTCAAGATAGTTCTCGCTATAACAGAGCTCAGAAATATATTAATGTTCGGTCTGTCGGGATATTAAAGAAAGCGACAGAAGTTTACCAGAAAGAGGCTAATCTTTCGGGAGCTTTAAAGATGATCGACTTAATTCCTGCCACCAGTCCAGTGAAACAAGAAGCCACAAAGCGTTCTCAGGAATGGGAAGAAGAATATCAGAAAAATTTACCTCTGATTCAATTGGCTGAACGAGCACTGGTTAAACAACAATGGCAACAGGCAATAGACTCGGCTAAACAAGTGACTGGTCCGGTAAACTGGGAAAATTGGGCTAGACAAATTATTAACATAGCTACACAAAAAAACATTACACCAACAGTTGGAGACTTAGAGTCTCAACCAGAATGTCCCGAAGGTGTTATTTGCCTTTGCCCTGGACCTTTTTGTAGCGAATAGGAGGAGTATAGATCGTGAAAAATCTACCACTAGTTCAACTTAGTCTAGCAATGGCTACTATCTTAGGAGGCATTCTTGCCTTAGCCGAACTCACTTCAGCCCAAACTTCCTCTTCAACCAATCAATATCGCTGTGAAGAGGTCAATGGGGAACCAACTACAGTTGTGTATACGCCTCAAAAACGAATTGCTATGATTGTCTGGCGGAGCAAATACTTCGGGTCACAGTGGAATCCTAGAAAACGTTGCGAGGAGGTATCTAGACGCTTCCAATACCACCAAAATCAAAAAAATCTCAGGTATATTACAACTGGTCTGAGCAACGGTTACAATATTATCTGCGTTGCTAATCGCAATTTGACTTGTAGAGCGGATGGCATTCTAATTACACTAGAATCCAAAGACGATCCTAAGCAAGTGGCTAACGAGTTATTTTCTGTAGGACAAAAAGAGGGAAGTAGTCCTCTATCTAGAAGCGCAGGTTCGGGAAAATTTTTGCTGAATTTTGAGAAATATTTACAAGAGCATCCTCCTATCGAAGAGGTTCCACATTCCTCTGAGCAAAGAGATGACATTATCGATCTTTGCACTCCAGGGAGACCATTTTGCAGTCAGTAAACATAAAATTAAAATTTTTGTGCAACTATCTAGTCGATCGAGTGCTAGAAGCTGGAATTATAATTCTTGCTTGCCGATATCATTATTAACTGTAGCGATCGCCTATCTTAAAAATTAAAATATTTTATCTTACTCGTCTTTTTTCTCAGTTTCTTGTATAGCTTCCTTTTCTGATTGTTCTGAATTGTCTTTTTGATTTTCTGCTAAACGATCGGACTTATTTTCTATATTTTTTTCTGGTTTATCTTGCTCATTTTGTGATTTTTTTTCTCCAACTTTTTCTGATTTATCTTCTTTCTTCTGTCTCTTTTCTTTTGATTTCTTGGGACTTAGTTCTGCTATTTTGTCTGATTTTTTTGGTTGTTTTTCTACCAGTTTTTCTGGAGCTTTAAATTGAGCATCGTGGGTAATAGCATCTTGTAAAATAGTGCGATTCAAATTAGAGCCAATCAAATTAGCTTTTGTTAAATTGGCTTTGGCTAAATCAGTATCTTCTAAATTACTGTTAGTTAAAATAGCTTCTTGTAAATTAGCTTGGGTTAAACTTGCACCACTTAAAATTGCATCATGGAGCATAGTTTTGGTTAAATTAGAATTTCTCAAGTCGGCATCTTCTAAATTAGCTTTTGTCAAATTAGCTTCTTTAAAATTCGCTTTTTGTAAATTGGCTTGTCGGAAACTAGCATTAGTCAAGTTAGCTCCTTCTAAGTTGATTTGCTCTAAATTAGTATAATCTAAATTAATTCCTGTAAAATCTCTTTGACCTGAATTATAGCGTTGGATTAATTCTTGCGGTTTCATTGTCTTATTTTCTCTATTACCAAGCTTTAAAATTAAGAATATGGCTACATCAGACTACTTTTAGCTTGTTGCAATAATTCTTTAACTGCGATCGCGGTTTGGGGTCGATTTTTAGGAGCAAATTCGGTTAATTTCTCAACTACTTCTACTAGTGGTTTGGGAATTCCAATTGCTTCTAAACCAACAAACCTTTTTTGATGGAGATCGTAGAAGTGAGTAGGAAGTCGTTTGGTTACAAAATAAATTAAGGTTGCACCAAGAGCATAAAAATCTGATTGAATACAGGGGTTTCCCGTACTTTGTTCTGGTGCGCCAAAACCAGGAGTAGCAATCCGAGTACCTGGGGGAGTAGTGGCTTCTTTTACTGCACCAAAATCAATTAAAACAATCTGACGAGGATTATATCTGAGGATGAGATTTGCGGGTTTAATATCCCGATGAATTACAGGTTCTTGGAGATTCTGGAGGTATCTGAGAATATCGCATAATTCTATCATCCAATCAATTACTTGTAAGGTAGTATAAGTTTGAATTTGCTCCAAATTTTGACCGTGAATTAACTCCATTACTAGAGAATAACGTTCACTGGTATAAAAAAAATCATAATATCTGGGAATACCAGAATGTTCCAGAGAACTAAGAATTCTGGCTTCTCGTTGAAACATCTCTCTTGCTTTGGCTTTTTTAGCTAGTTCGGTGCTAATCTCTTTAAGAACTGCTAGCTTGTGATGGTAGTAACTGTAAACTAGATAAGAGGTACTCATCCCTCCAATCGCTAAAGTTTCTAAAACTTCGTATTCCCAACCTGTTTCGGGATTAACAATAACTCCCTTTCCTTTAATTAAACGTCCATCAAGACGACAAAAATATAAACAGGGAGGATTTGGACGACAGCATTCCACGCTTATTTTTCCTTTATAAATTCAACAAAGTATGTCTAGTAAAATTTAGAGCGTTACAACATAACAATTAACGCTTGATGTGAATTAGACTCTGAAAGCTCGCGGTTTCGTTGAAATTATCAGAATAGTTTTTTCACACAATTTGTGAAAACCTTGATTTAGCAAGGCTAATTTTAATTCATACTAGACGTAATTAAATTTTACATATTTTGGTTAGCTGTTTTCCCTGGAACTTATAAATTGTTATTACAGATGGCAAATTCTGACTGCTATCATTGAACCTTCATTTGCTTCGATCATGCCTAATATTGGTAGTACCATCTCCACTACAGCTTTACACTTTAGCAATTCTCCTGTTTCCTTTGAGGTAACGGTTGAGAATTTAAGTAATGACTTTGCTTCGTTTAAGGTCAATCTTACTGCTGCTGGTGCTGACCCCAATATTGGAGATAGTTGGTATAGTCTTGAACCTAAACTTAGCCGTATCCCATCAGGAGATATCACTAAGTTTAGCGTTACGATTCTGACAGCACCTATCTTGGGAATGGATTTAATTAATGTAACAGTAAAAGTTTCTTCTTTAGAGTTACCAGATATTATCTTTCATAGTTTAAGGTTGCTTGTTTCTTCAGTGCCTCCTAAACTGTTAAAAGTCGATCTCCCTGTCAATTCTTTTGCTATCTATCCCCGTAAGATTTTAGATATTCCTGTCCGTGTCAGTAATCCTAATCATTATCAAGTAGATGTTGTGCTGAGATTAATCGGTTTAGAATCTCGCTGGTTAGAAAGGGGAACTGAGAGAAGGTTATTAATTGGCGCAGGAAGGGAAGGGGAAACAACTTTTACTTGTCAACCACCCATTGTTAAATACACTCCTTGCGGAATTTATCCTTTTACGATTAAAGCCTATGTCAACAATGAAGAACGGGGTAAAACTAAAGAAGGAAAAATTGACATTTTACCCATAGGCACAGTTTTTTTCTCTATTACTCCTGAGTACCATGTTTTACCTAGTAAGGCTTCTTGGCTACCTCAATTCCAGATTAAACCAGCAACTTATCAATTAGAATTCAAAAATGTCAGTAATGTCGCTCAGAACCATATCACTATTGCTGTAGAAGAGTCAAAGTGCGACTGTAAAGTAATTCCTCCTTATGGAGAAGCTAAACCAGGAGAAACTCTAAATCTCAAACTAGAAGCTACTAAAAAACGCCATTGGTGGGGTTTAAAGCGCAAATATCCTTTGAAAATTACTCCTTCCCTTAGCGATCTGCGTTTAAATACTACTGAACCTAGTAGCCAAAATGTAGAGTTATGGGTACATCCATTATTACCATTATGGTTGCAATTGGGATTTAGCGCGATCGCCTTAGTAATTATCTTATGGTTACTATCTATCACGGGACACAGCGATCGAGTTAATTCTGTAACATTTAGTAGTGATATTAATCCCATTTTAAGTGGTTCAAAAGATGGGACTGTCCGCAAGTGGAAGGCAACCCCAGATCGTGTTTTTTGTAAATGGTTACAATGGCAAAGATTTTGTTTGCAGCATGAAAATGTATTATGGGATAACAAGAAAGAAACTGGTAAATCCGATCGGGTTAATGTGGTTAAGTTTCGTTCCGATCGTAATGTGTCAGGAAAGTTTGCTTTTTTAGGGTTCGATAGCGGTAAAGCTATTAAGTTAAACGTTCTGACGGAAGAAAAGACAATAATTATAGACGATCGATATTCATCAAATCGGATTTTAGATATTACTACTTCAGATTTTAAGACAATTTTTTGGGGACGAGGCACAAAATTATTACAATTAAATATAGAGAATAATAGTTCCCAGGATTTAATCCCCCAGAATATATCAATTCATGTTCTCACCTTAACTCCAGACAATAAAAACATCATAGCTGGAGGTCAGTCTAATAAAATTTTTCTAGTTAATCTAAATGGTAAGAGCAGATATAAAAGTCTTAATCTCCATCCTGTATATGATAAAGACGCTGACCAAATTACGGGACTTAAAATTACCGAAAATAATATCTTAATTAGTACAGACAATCGAGGATTAATGCAAATTTGGAATTTTAATAAGTGTCTTCAGGGAGAGTGTGATGAGCCTCTTTATAGTAATGAAGGAGCAAAAGACAGGGGGATTAATGCGATCGCTTTAACTAAATACAAACAAAATAAATATTATTTAGTAACAGGAGATACCGAGGGAAAAATTAATATTTGGTCATTTATAGCAGATGTTAATTCTGTGAATTTGAACTTCGTAAAAACCATCGGCAACTATCCTCAACAAATTACCAGTATCGATCTCATTCATCAAAAAACTAGTTCTCATAACAGATTGCTAATTCTGAGTGGCAGTCAAGATAGTCGGGTGAGATTAGATATTTTCAATCTCACTCCATAAATTCTTAAATTTAAGCCTAATCCTCTAACTTAAGATGAGTTTTCAAGAAAATGGACTTTATATTAGTATCTTCCCTCCAGACGGGGAAGAAATTAAACCTGATAGAAACAGTACAACTAGGGTAACAACTAGGGTAAATATTACGAATCAAAAACATGAAACAGGAGTAAGATTAGAAGTTTCCTTAGACTTAAACCCTGAATTACAACAGTGGTGTAAAAAGCATAGTTATAAAATTAGTCTAGGCTATCAACAATATCAAGAAATAGAATTTCTTTGGGACATTCCTCCTGACGCTACTTCAGATACTTATGATTACGACTTAAAAATTGAATTTCTCCGCTCTGACTATTTTCGTTATTTTCAGCCGAAGCGTCGTCAATTAACAATACTTCCCACATTCAAACCTCAACCAATCCCGTTTAGTTTTGACATAACTCCTGCCAGTAATTCTACTCAACCAATTACTTTATCTCCAGGAATACCTTTAAATCTAGAAATTGATGTTCATAATCGTTCTAATAGAGTAGATAACTTTCGTATTAGTAGCGACTTAGAAGATGCTTGGTATAGGATTCGTTATCCTGAAGCTATCGAACGAGAAGGAGCTATTGACGGAATGGATGCACTAAACTTGCTCCCTGGAGAGAAAGCTGGAGAGACAGGCAAAATTATTTACCTTAGTATCCATCCTCCTGCTGATACCGTGGCTGGTAACTATAAACCAGAAATTCAACTGCATTCTCTTAACTCTCCCGATCTTTTTAGCAAGAAAATAGTTTATTTAAACATTCCGCCTCAATATCTTTTACAAGCGGAATTACAAACTATTCTGAATAAAGTTAGTTATAAGAAAGGTCAGTATAAAATAATTTTAACTAATCAAGGAAATACGTTTCGTATAATTAATCCTAAAGTTCAAAGTAGTGATGAAGATGAATGCTGTGAATACTTTTTAGAACCATCTTCTGTGCGAATTCCTCCTAATAAAACTGTCGAAGTAAAGTTAGAAGTCAAGCCTGACTCTAAACAAAAAAGACCTTTATTAACAACCAAGCAATTTAATTTTCAAGTTGATTTAATAGATCGAAACAACTATACTTTACCTCAAAATTTACCGCTCAAAACTAGTTTATTTTGGCGATCTCGTCCTTTATGGCAATTAGTATTATTATTTGTTTTGGCTCTAGGTTTTATCGGTGGTTGTGCCTGGGGAATATGGTGGCTCTTTTTCAAACCAAAGCCCGAGGCGACAATTACGCTAAAACCAGAAAGAACTGAATATCCCTATGGGAAAAGTATTGCTGTTGATTGGACGGTAGAAAATCCTGAAACTATAGATAAAATGATTATCTTTGATAGTGAGCTAGGAGCAAATCATATTAATACTCAATGTTATTCTTTTAGTGACAAACCTAGCAACGGTAACTGTATTCAAATTAATCAAGATAATCTACCTAATAATTGCCGAATAAATAATAATATCATTAGTTGCTCTAATGTTATATTTCGTCATACTAAAGATATTAAACAATATACTTTTAAGCTGAGAGCTATTACCAATAAAGGAGGAACTATTGAAAGGGAGACTGAACCCATAGCTATCTTAGAAAAACCTATTCTAAAAGTATTTGAACCTTTAAAAACATCTTCCAGGAAATATAAACCAACAGACCGAATAAAATTTACTTTTGAGGTGTCTAATATAAAGCATTTTACAGGAGAAGATAAGATGCTTTTGCTAATTAATAACGAACGGCAAAAAATGCCTATTATATCTCAACAAAATATTGGTGAATTTTGTTCTAGAAGTGTTAGCGATCGCTATTTGTGTACACTTAATATTCCTAAACTTGCCGATGGAGAATACACTTTAGGGATTGAGCTACAATATGATGATGATGGACGAATAGATAAAGAAACAAAACGATTTGCTATCCAAGAACCCATCACAGTGCAAACACCAATTAAACTAAATTATTTTAAGATCAATGGTAGAAGTACCAGTCCTATAGTAGTAGAACCAGATAAGCCAATTACAATTAGTTGGTTAGTTACAGGAAAAGATGTCAATGTTACTATCGACTGCATTGGGGAAACTCTAGGTAATTCTGGTACAAAATATCTTACAGTACCAGAAGGAGAAAGCCAGTCATGTACTATAACAGCATCCGATACGCATAGTAATAATATTCAACCAAGAACGTTAAGAGTTAAAGTAAAAGAACGCCCTAAACTAGAAGAATCTGAAACACAAAAAACAATCATAAAAAATCCTTTCGGGTTATAGAATAGAATTCTTAGTTACTTAAATCCACCCTTTGACTTCATTATCAGTTAAAGGTTTTTCTAACTTAGAATATTCACTTTGAGCAGCTTGTAAGATATGCTTCATTTGAACTGACTCTTGACTATTTGCAGCCAAAAAAGCAGCATTAATCGCAATATTACGAATGTTCCCTCCAGCAACATTTAATTTAGCTAACTTCTCAAAATTTAAATCTTGAGTAGGAGTATTAAGAGGAAAAATACGTTGCCAAATTGCCGATCGCTGACTAAAATCAGGAAAAGGAAACTGGGCAATAAAACGAATACGACGTAAAAAAGCGCGATCGAGATCGTCTTTTAAATTTGTAGTTAAAATTGCTAATCCTTGATAAGATTCTATTCTTTGTAAGAGATAACTTACTTCCATATTTGCATAGCGGTCATGGCTATCTTTTACTTCCGATCTTTTACCAAATAAAGCATCAGCTTCATCGAATAAAAGAATCGCCCCACAACCTTCTGCTGCATCAAATATTTTTTTGAGATTTTTTTCTGTTTCCCCAATATATTTACTCACAACAGCACTTAAATCAATACGATAAACATCTAACTGTAATTCATTCCCTAATACCTCTGCTGCTAAAGTTTTTCCTGTACCACTAGCACCAGCAAATAAAGCACTAATACCTAAACCTCTAGCATTTTTCTGGGCAAATCCCCAGTGATGATATACTTTCTCTTTATGACGAACATGAGTCGCTAATTCCCGCAATATATTTAACTCTGATTCTGGTAAAATTAAATCTTCCCAAGTAACATTAGAGTCAATTCTTTGTGCCAATTGTTCTAAGTGAGGACGGGCTTGGGTACGGCACATCTGCCATAATCGATCGTTAAGATCGCTGTGATTATAACCGTTATTTTCTGTACTTTTTAACTGCAAACATACACTTTCAATTGCAGGTAAATTAAGATTAAAGTAAGAGACTAAAGTGTCAATCTTTCCATTATATTCGGGAATGATATCTCCTAAAGACTCTGACCATAACAATCTTTGTTCTTGAGTAGTGGGTTTTTTTACTTCAACAGTAATTAGAGATTTATGTCTTTCGCGACGACGTTCTTGACTAGAAATAGTCAAGGGACAACGAAGATTATCTAGTAATAAAGATACGAGAATATCTTTACTGCGCTCGTTATTTTCCCAGTAATCACAGTCCAGAAAAAAAGCACTTTGATTGAGCAGCCAATCTCTTTCTAATAAGCATTTGAATAAGTATAATTGACTGGTATCGCTCGGTAGTATTTCCGCAGAAATTGTATAAAGATCGAGTTGTAATTTTTCGCTAATAGCAGCAGCGATCGCTTTTTTACTAGAACTGTCTTGACCATAGAGATTAATAATCGGAATTCCTGCTGTTTGCAACCAAATTTGGGCTAACTTATCCACAATCTTTTGATGAGATGGAACTAGACTAGGAGTGTTAGTAACTAAATCTAATAATCCAGTCAATCTTTCATCTAAATGTCTAATTCCTAATAAGTAATGCAAAATTTGTTCGTCGATAACTAACTCTTTAGTAGTCAAACTATTACTATTATTTTGTAGTTCGATTAATCGCCAATGGCGCAAAGGAGCATTAGGAGTGAGTGCGTCCCAATGAGCGGAATCTAGGGTTGACAAAGCTAAGCTAAAAGTAGGATAATTAGTAGCATCGCTCCCTTGTGCTTGTCCGCAAAGTAACCCCCAAGCGCGGTCTAATTCCATTCCCGCACAAAGTAATAAAATATCTTTTTCAAAAGGAGATAAGTCAAAGCGATCGCTTATAATTTCAACTGCAAAAGATGAAATAAGTTTCGATAATTCTATCTCGTCTAAATCAAAACTTTGAGCTTTAATACTCGGCTGTTCTGTACTAGCTATTTTGTCATAAAGTTTTTTTTGAATCCTAGCTAATTCTTGCATCAAGTAGTTCTTATTTAATTCTTGCCAATTGTCGGCGATCGTTTCTAATTTCATTAGCAATAAAATGAATTTTCTCTACAAAAAGTAAACTATTTTAAAATTCTGTCTAATTCAGGTAATTTTAAGCTAAAAACTAAGTACATTAAGGTATAGATATTCAAGTTTTTTTCGTTACAGATAAATTTATAAATTTTACTGGAGGTAATAATACTTATGAGCTTCGATTACAAAGTAGAAAAGCCATTACTGAATTCGAGCTTAATCTCTACCTCTTCTAACTTACAAACAAAATCTCGATTACGAGACAATTCTCCCGAAAAATTGTCAGATAGTAAACTATCTACTCCCAATCTTCAAGCTAGAGCCAAGCTGACACAATACGGACACAACCTAAGTAAAATCGCTATTTCCTATCATCAACCCTCAATACAAACTAAATTAACTATTGGACAGCCAGGAGACAAATACGAACAAGAAGCAGATAAAGTTTCTGACCAAGTAATGAATATGTCTCAACCCGTACAACGTCAAGAAACTGCGGAAGAAGAGATGCAGATGAAACCCGAAATACAACGTCAGGAAAAAGAAGAAGAAGAAAAAGAAGAGGAAACAGCCCAAGCCAAACCCCTAGCTAATGCTATTACTCCCCTAGTACAGCGTCAAGAAACGCCAGAAGAAGAAGAAGAGATGCAAATGAAACCCGAAATACAGCGTCAGGAAAAAGAAGAAGAAGAGGAATTACAGACTAAATCTTCTGGAAACAGTTCAACTGCAAATATGGAAGGTTTGGAACAACAACTAAGTAATAGTCAAGGTGGCGGTAGTAGCCTATCGGACGAAGCGCGTTCTTTTATGGAGCCTCGTTTTGGGACAGATTTTAGTAATGTAAAAGTACACACTGATAGTAGTGCCGTACAAATGAATCAATCCATTCAAGCTCAAGCTTTTACCCACGGTCAAGATATCTATTTCAACTCTGGTAAATATAGTCCCGATACTAATGAGGGTAAATCTTTATTGGCCCACGAATTAACTCACGTAGTTCAACAGCGAGGAGGGGATTGACTGCTCACGAATACTTTACACCCAACCTCTGGTTTCCGATTCATTCAGCGATCGCTCTAACTTCAGATATTCGCTTTTAGCCCCCTGGAGAAGGTGTTTCATCATCACAGGCTTTCCCCCATCAGCGGCCAAAACAGCAGCATTCAAGGCAATATTGCGGATGTTTCCCCCAGCGACATTCAGTTTGCCCAGCTTCTTGAAGTCTAGTCCCTCAGTGGGGGTCTGACGGGGGAAGATACGCCGCCAAATTTCGGTCCGCGCTGCTGTATCTGGGAAGGGGAAGGGAACCACAAAGCGGATGCGACGCAGAAACGCACTATCAAGGGCATCTTTGAGATTGGTGGTCAGAATTGCCAGACCCTGATAGGCTTCCATGCGCTGGAGCAGGTAGCTGACTTCTACATTGGCGTGGCGGTCGTGGCTGTCTCTGACTTGAGTGCGCTTGCTAAAGAGGGCATCAGCTTCGTCGAAAAGTAAAATTGCCCCTCCACTTTCTGCGGCCTCAAATATGCGCCGCAGGTTCTTCTCCGTCTCGCCGATGTACTTACTCACTACTGCACTGAGATCGATGCGATAGAGGTCCAGGTGCAATTCCTTCGCCAGCACTTCTGCTGCCATGGTTTTCCCCGTACCGCTCGATCCAGAAAAGAGAGCACTAATACCCAATCCGCGACTCTCCTTGCGAGCAAAGCCCCATTCCTCGTAAACCTTAGCCCGCTGTCGCAGGTGAGCAACCATGTCCTGTAGAGTCTGGCGTTCTCGCTCTGGTAGCACCAAATCTGACCAGGTGGCAGCGGATTCAATACGCTGAGCCAGAGCGTCGAGGCGAGGGCGGGCTTGAACGCGACACAAATCCCATAATTGATTTTGGATTGGGGATGGGGAATTTTTCCCATCAATTTTGACTTGATGACAGGCGACTTGGATTGCAGCAGCGTTGAGGTTAAACTGAGCGACTAGTGCCTCCACTTCACCGTTGAGTTCGGCGGCGGCTGTGCCTAAGTGAGAATGCCAGATGTCTAACTGTTCGCTGTAGGTAGGCTGAGGAACGTCGAAGGCGATCGAGGGTCGCTGGCGCAGACTATATCTTTCTCGGCTGCTGATAATTAACGGGGTGCTTAACCCCTCGACGAACTGGGAGAGGGCCAATTCTCCCAGAGCATCCCCTGGATTTAATCGATCGTAATCGAGTAAGAGGGTGCTATTGGTCAAGAGGGCTTCTCGTTCCCACCGTCTCATCAAATGGTTGAGTTCGTTGGGTTGGCGGGGGAGAATAGCACCAGAGATGACATTCAACTTACATCCAATGGCAGCACAGGCAACAGCAGCGATCGCTCTTTTGGCAGTAACTTCTGAACCGCACAATTGTACCACTGGCATGGTAGAGTGACTGAATGCCTGAGACCAAGTGACTACCATCTGGTCTGCGAGCTTTTGGTGGGAGGGGGGGAGAGTAATGGAAGCTGAATGGGGTAGCTGCTGGACTATCCCTGCTAGTTGGTCATCCAGGGAGGGTTCGGCTAGGAGATAGCAGAGGATGCGGCGATCGAGTCGGATGGGAGATTGAGTCAGGAGCAGTCCCGTGCCAATTTCAATCAGTCCCCAATGCTGCAAGGGGTTTTGCGCCGAGAGAACGTTCCAACTTCCTCCCAGCAAGGCAGAGACGGCTAATCCCAAGGTGGGGTAATTTTGTTCGGGGTTTTCTTGGGCTTCGGCGCAGAGAAGGGGAAAATAGGGGTCTAATTCACAGCCCAAACACAAGAGGAGGATATCTCGCTCAAAGGGGGAGAGGTTGAAGAGAGTGCAGATTTGGTGTAGGGCTGAGGTTTCTGAGTCGAGTGGGCACTCCGTAGCGGAGTCCTGGGGGAGTGCCGTGTCGGGGGAGTCTAGTGGGTTTTCTGCCGAAGCAATATAAGCTTCTAAAAGCTGGCGAATTCGCTTTACTGATGCCAGCAAATATTGGTAATTGGCTTGGTGCCAGTTAGAGAGCAGTTGCATATTACGATTTAGAAATTTTGATTTAGAAATTTTGATTTAGAAATTTGCTCAGGATATTTACAATAATAAAGTGTACTCAGTTAGATCCTAATTACTTTTAGCTTATCTGGCAGAAGCCCAGCTTTCTGTGCGATAGCACGAAAGTCTGGACGGGGCATTTAAACTGCGCGGGAAACCCACGCAGTCAGTCCCTCATGAATGCCAGTCAGAACTAAGTAGGAGTGTCTTGATTCTCGATATATTTCTTTAAAATAGAGATAGTAACTCCACCACAAGACGCAATAAAATAAGACTCGTTCCAAAATACTTTTTTCCAATAAAATTTACTGTACTTGATTTTAACAACAGTGATTATGCTGTACAACTATCAATATCGACTAAGACCCACTACAGAGCAAAAGCTAGTACTCAATGACTGGCTTCGGATTTGTCGCTATTGGTATAACCGACAATTAGGAGAAAGATTTAATTGGTGGGAGTATAATCGTAGCTACATTGATAGATGTCCTCTAGTTTGTCATTTACCAGAATTAAAAGATAAACCAGATTACTACAATCAAAAGAAGCAGTTACCTGTCAGAAAAAAGAAATTGGTAGAAGTTGCTTGGAGTGGGGAATCCTTAGATTTTGCCTCTGTTCCCTCTCAAACTCTACAAGAGGTGTGTCAAAGAGTAGAGTTAGCATTTAAACGTTATATCGCTGGAGACACAAAAGGTAAGCGTAGCGGAAAACCCAGATTCAAAAATGAGGCTCGTTTCAGGTCAATGGTTTTTGAGGGGGCAAAGTTACACTCTTGTTCCGTTGGTGGAAAATGGTTGTATCTAGCCTTACCTAAGATGGGCATAATTAAGATACGACATCATCGATCATTGCCTAGTGGTGCAATCCTTAAGTCAGTACAAATAATCAAAAAGGCTGATGGTTGGTATATCAATCTGAGGCTTTTTGATGATAGTGTTCCTGATTTTAAAGCTGATATCATTCCAACTTGGGAAAATTCCCTAGGAATGGATGCAGTACTGCATGAAGATGATTATCTAGCTATATCGGAAGGGTTTAAGTTACAAGCTCTCAAGTCATTTCGCAAGTCTCAAAATAAATTAGCCAAAGTAGCAAGGCGTAAAGCCAACAAAAACAAAGGTAGTAAGGCTAGAAGACTCTTAGCCAAACGGGAAGCCAAAATTCATCAAAAAATAGCTCGTTCCAGGAAAGACCATGCTTATAATACAGCCCAAAAATTACTGGATACGGGTAAAAAAGCTTTCTTTCATGAAAAACTCAATCTCAAAGGATTGAGCAGGAAGAATCAACCAAAGACAGACGAACAAGGAAATTATCTGCCTAACGGTCAATCTGCCAGGTCAGGTCTTAATAAATCCTGGGCTGACGCTGGATTCGGTCAGTTTTTCGAGATACTAAAGTACAAAGCTGAAAAAGCTGGTGCTGTAGTAATTCCAGTTAATCCACAATATACTTCTCAACTGCTCCCATACAAAGATGAATTGGTCTTTACTGATGTAAGCATCAGAAGTTATTGGGATCAAGAATTAAAGCTCTTAATAGACCGCGACATTTCAAGTTCGGTAAATATTAAGAGAGTGGGGCTGGACTTGTTCCCCACTATAAAACGCCGTAAAGGTAGGATTGTTATAACTCGTTCTTGTACCAATCTTACCTCCAAGGAAGTTCTCTCTACTCTTCAAGGTGTGGGGAAGCCCGCGTTGTATGCGTAGCATCAACGTCGGGAGAAGTCACATTAAGAGATATTGCCAGCTAAAGTTACAGCAACGAGCGAAAACTTATAATTTTGGTATTACCGAGGCTCGACGCAGGCAACGCAGGTGAGATATGGCAACTCACACTCACACCCAAAAACCTAGTTCTTCTTGGACTCCAGCAGCTACCAAAATTAAAGGCTTCACTGGCCCCCATCCGTTTCCTGACTTGGTCAAACCGAATTCCCAGTCAGTCTCCTCGAAGGAAATCCCTGCCTACTCCAGCAAGGCATTCGATCGGCTCAATGCCAATGTGATGGATACACTACAAGCCAAGGCGCAGGAGGAAGCCAATCTCAGACCTATCCCAGAAAAGGGTAAGGAAGACTTAGATTCCTCTCATGCTACAGAACTAGGTCAGGGGGAAAGTGAATTTTGGCAGCGAATTACTCGACAAGCAGTCAAGGCATCAGTTCCTAACGTGCAAGCGGATTTTGAAACTTTCTTAAATCGTGCTAGGGGAGGAGGTTCGCCTTTAGATAATGCTTTTCGAGCGAAAGTAGAACCTGCAATGGGAGAAGATTTTGGTGGGGTGAAGGTGCATACTAATGCTGAGGCAGATCGGTTAAGTCAGTCCATACAGGCGAAGGCGTTTACCACAGGGCAGGATATTTTCTTTCGGCAGGGGGAATATAATCCTGGAAGTCAGCAGGGAAAGGAGTTGTTGGCGCATGAGTCGACTCATGTGGTACAGCAAGAAGGGAAGCAATCCGCAATATTACCTATCAACGAGAAATTCCTTCAGTTTCAGCAAGACAGACCGCCAAGCAGATGGACGCCAGAGGGCAAGCCAGCAAAGCCAAAGAGCTTGCCTAATCAGCTTTACCGAATCATTGGTCCACAACGTCGACGAAACATCCCTATTAAGCAGCTACTTAGCAAAGTTGAACCACTACTCAAAGATAAATCAAAGGCAGAGTTACAGAGTATCGAGAAAAATTACAACCATTTATATGGTTGGTTCATGATAGTTTCAAACGAGGATACACCATACGAGTGTTGGCACTTGGAAAAAAAAGGACAACCTTTATCACGACAAAGTCCTTTGAGAAAAGATCTTGAGAATGCTTTAAAAGGAAACGCTCAAGGCTTTATTGATACCCTTGAAAAAGCTACACGACTCAAGCCACTTTCCAAAAAAGAGTTTGCCAGTTCCCTTTTAAGTCCTAATCAAAGGAAGATGGCAATATCTCGGTCAAAAGGTAATCGGAGGGTTCTTGCGAATTGGCTTTTTGAGGAAAAAACTTGGATTTATCTTGTCGCTAACGTTTCTGAATGGGCTCCGCACAAGGAAATGGGATTCTTTGAACTCCCAGGGAAAATGGAAAAGAGAGATTGGTCTCAAACGGTAGGAGATTGGCGAGAAGGCGATAAGAAATATCTTAGTCGTATTGAACGAAACATTGAACAGGTTATAAAAACAATCAGGGATGGTCAAGCTTCTTTAATGAAATTAAGAGCTACAGGTGCTACTGCTGCTGATGTCGAGGGTCTTAAAAGAATTATAGGAACAGTGCTCTTAGGGTACCGAAACAAGTTGCGCCTGTTACGCAAAAAGACAAATCCATTCTTAGAAAAGCTCATTCCTATCAAGTTTATCTGGCAACGCAAGACTCCTAAGAATAGCAATGAGCTACTACCCTCTGTCCAACGCAAATCTATTGATGGGATGTTGGCTAAGCTACACTTAAATGCTTCCATTCAAACGGTCGAGGATATTGGACAGCAACTTCCACAAGTTATTCAACAGACTTTGGAAACTAGTGTACAGCCTAACATCAAGGTAACAGCTACGGGGGATCTACATGAGCATAATACAGAACTGATAGTGGAGAATCTAAGCACCCAGGAGCAGGTTCTTACGTCTCAAATTGAACGGGTGCAAAGCAGCGCAGGTATTATTCAAAGAGACGCGCCTCCCCCAGGTCCTGAAATGATTACTAGACCACTTCCTGACGCTCGCGTTGGTATAAATCTGGTAAGCAAGATTTTCATATTAGGGCCACAAGGTGATCTTTACCTCAGACAAATGCGTGAGTACATCCAAAATACACTAAGAGTTCCGGCGGCAGAAGTGATGCTTGTTGGGGGTGTCAGGGAAATATTCCAGCACCTGCTTGGGCTGGAGCGAAATATTCGTGTAACCCGACTTATCATAGTAGCTCATGGTAGTCGAGGTAGGCAGGCGGCGTTAGGTGGTCGTGGCGGTCAAGTGCGAGGGCAACAAGGCTGGATTAGACCCCAAGATGTCATGACATTTGCACGAAGAGATCCATTAGCTGCGAGGGTACGTCGGGACGTTATGGCGAATGATGCGATGGTTGAATTCTGGGGCTGTAATATTGGTTCAGATGTGGCCGCATCTGGAGCATGGAGCACCGCTTTTGGGAGACGATTCAGAGCTCAGACAGGAAGGATGGAAACTGGCACTCATAAGTATTATCGACCAGTTAGACGTGGTACGCCAGGTGCACAAAGAGTACGTGGGCAAAGAGGTTGGTGGCGTAGAGTTACCAACCTCGGCGAAGTACCTGCAGGGCTTCAACAGCATTTTAGGACTTGGCTCCTTCGCCTTTACCTTGAGTTGGCTGCCACCGGAGAAATCAGGGAAACGCGTCCCCCAAGAAACGAAGAGCGGAGATTTCAATATATGCGTAGCCTATTTGACCGCTCGAGGGGAGTAATTCGTTTTATGAAAATCACTGAGCGCACTTCGGGAAGAACCTTCCGACCTCGACAACAAGGGTGGCTTGACTTATGGCAAACAGAGCCCTTCAATCCTTTACGACTTACTGATTAGCAGTGATCGCCGATCTTGTAGGTTGGATTAAGGCAACGAAACCCAACAAACCAATACTTCCATCTGCTACACTCAATTGTGGAAAAACCAGTATATTTGATGTTGGGTTTCATTATCGTTCTACCCAACCTATCATTGATGTTAAGTGTCCGCGCTTACCCTGTTCATTAAAACGAATCTGAGCAATGGGAATGGCTTGGTTTAGGGGAACAGTAGCAGACAGCGAAATATTAGTATATTGAAAGCTAATCAATATAATCAAGGCTAAACTTATGACTATTATTTTAAAACCAGAACAAGAACAATTAATTCAAGCTAAAGTAAACAGTGGTAAA
>JAAUYI010056301.1_pt1 | contig 18051 bp, 12 predicted proteins | sample 7278041 | NCBI WGS metagenome assembly JAAUYI01 (sample SAMN14350216, study PRJNA611818) | marine sediment metagenome | isolation source: surface marine sediment (0.6m) | place: French Polynesia: Moorea | collected 2018-08
ATATGTAATGCTTTCTCTGTGCGAATAATGCGATCATAAAAATTCCGTTGCCATATCCTTTGTCCGGGAGTTTCATCAATTTGATTAATGATTTTGGTTGTTCGGTATTTATAATATGCAACAATTTGTCCCAAAGTGGTTTTCCCCTTCCGTAGGGGCGGGGTTTCCCCGCCCATTGTTGGGGTTTCCCCGCCCATTGTTGGGGTTTCCCCGCCCATTGCTGGGGTTTCCCCGCCCATTGTTGGGGTTTCCCCGCCCATTATTGGGGTTTCTCCGCCCATTGTTGAGGTTTCTCCGCCCATTGTTGAGGTTTCTCCGCCCATTGTTGAGGTTTCCCCGCCCATTGTTGAGGTTTCCCCGCCCATTATTGGGGTTTTCCCCTTCCGTAGGGGCGGGGTTTCCCCGCCCATTATTGGGGTTTCCCCGCCCATTGTTGGGTTTTCAGCAATATTTTTATCCCCAATGAAGATAATGCCGTGGATATGATTGGGCATAAGGATAAATTGATCTAATTCAACATTGGGAAAATGGTGGGAAATTTCTAGCCAAAATACAGACGCAATCATACCCCGAACAGTAAATTGAATTTCCCCATTTATCAATTCACCTAAATTGCATTCCTTGTGCTGGGTGCAGATGGTAATAAAATATGCTCCTGGTTGTGAATAATCATATTCCCGCAGACGAATTGATTGGCGATTGTAAATATAGGGGTTGTATTTCACTATAGATGCAGAATTATGGAGTAATGGGGTGCGGAATGTGATATCAATTTGAAAAAACAATGGGACACATTAGAAGGGGTGGGAAACCCAAAAAAGCGATCGCATCAAAAGGGTAATAAAAACCAAATGGGCAACAACCCAAAGGGCGGGTTAACCGCTTTGCGGAAGTCAAAAGTCAAAAGTCAAAAGTCAAAAGTCAACCCAACAAAGGGCGGGTCAACCCAACCAAGGGCGGGTCAACCCAACAAAACAAAGGGCGGGGAAACCCCGCCCCTACATCTGTTGTAAACATTTTTTTATTTGGTGTCAGCTTGACATCAATTGCTTTTTCTTTCCCGGAACAAATCTTGGTCTTGCTTGGTTTTCAATAATGTTCCTAATAAGGGTAATTTGTTCGATAAATCTTCCAAATCCTTTAATGCTTGGCTAATATCCTCTCTCTTTAAAAGAGCAGTGAGAAACTCGATAAATTCACTGGTTCCTGGTGGTCTACTTCCAGGGATATTTTCTAATGTTTCACGAATTTTATAGAAGCGGTCTATTGCTTGATTAACTAATTTTCGTTTATCTTTTTTAAATTCACCGAATCGGATATTTATAATTTTCTGTAATTCACCTTTCTTTTGGTCTGGAAATTTGACAAAAAAGTACAGGCAGCGACGAAGGAAAGGTTCTGGTAACGGCTTTTCACGATTGCTAGTAATAAAAACAATTGGTTTGTGCTTGGGAGTAGGAAAAGATTCTCCTGTTTCTGGTACTTCAAAACGCAATTCTTCTAACTCAAGTAATAAATCATTAGCAAAATCACTGTCGGCTTTGTCAATTTCATCAATCAATAAAATAGGACGATAATCATGTTATTGTAATGCTTTACCTAGCTCTCCAAATTTGCGATAATTTCTCTTATCTTGCAATCTATTTTTTAAATCTCCAGTTTCTACAATCCCTAGAAAATCTTGCAATCGTTGGGGGTCGGTTCCCATTAATTGAGCATCACGCAATCTAGCAATTGCATCATAACTGTAAAGTCCATCACGGGCGCGGGTAGTAGATTTAATATTCCAAATATAGTAATCCCACCACTTTTGTTCTTCCTGGTTATTCTGCTGATTTTGCAGGTATTTTTGGGTAAACTCATAGGCAACTGCACTAGCCAAATGAGTTTTACCACAACCTGGTTCCCCTTCTAATAGTAATGGCCGCTCCAGTGCGATCGCTAAGTTAACCGCCTCTTTTAAATCATCACTGGGTAAATAGGGATAATATATTCGTTTCTTAGGGTCTTCAGTCCCAGTTTCAGGTTGATAATCTCCCGTATATTGATAATTTATTTCTTGATTATTGCTCATTATACTAACTTCCAATAGCGTTCAATTTCTGTAATATCATCTTCAATTTGGAGGCAATGCAGCAATAAATATTAGAGCAGAGGGAATCAGAATGCTAAAGGCGGAAGGTTCAGCCGTCTCTGCTGTAGGAGGGGAAGTAAGACCAAAGATGGGGCGAAAGTCTCATCTAAGGCATTCGCCTATGAGTACAGAAGCCCCGTCCGCCTATGCGGCGGGGTAGTTCACCACCCTGCCCCGGAACCAATAGGGGTACAAGCCCCCACCAATTACCCTACACCCTACACCCCATACCCCACACCCTTCTTGTTGACCCAACTTTAACTCATGGCGATCGCATCTACTAGTTTCCTTAATTTCATTGGCAAAGATTTCTGAGAATTAAGAATATTTTTGTAATTCTTATCATTCCTGGAATTTTTCCTCACCAATTCCACAGAGTTTCCACAGGTAATTTGTAGTTTTCCACAAGCAATTTACGTTGTTACAAGCCCTTGGTGTTTGCTTGGGGATTTTGTTCCCTGAGGCACATAAAACTTACAAGACTGAGTTTAAGTTAAGTTATGTAACAAAAAACAGGCTGAAAACCTTATGATTTCGTAAATATTTTTTTAAGATAAAGTTATTTGTTACATTTCGCAGCATTGACAAACCCACCCCCTTTTAGCGCACAATAATGCGGCTTGCTTTTTTTGTCCATTGAGCAGCTGTGTAAAATTACCAAAGCTTTTGCGATAGATTGTCGTAATTGTCAAGGAGTTTGTGTCGCCGCCCGGACTTCACCATAAGCAAGATTTACCCATTGATGGAGTTCCAAGGAGAAAAGTGCATGAACCCAACAGTAAGCATCTTTACCGAAATCCCCGAAACACTCCACGAATCGCTAAATAGCTACTTAGCAGCACACCCCGATTGGGATCAAAATAGGGTGTTAACAGCAGCTTTATCCTTATTTTTACTACAAAATGGAGATAGCGATCGCCGCGCAGCCCGAGTTTATCTGGAAACATTGTTTCATCATTGCTAAGTATAAATTCGCCCCAGAGGTACCAGTTAAAAAATAATACAAATATACTATTAAGTATCCACTAGTTTTTCTTGCTGGTATTGGAGAGTAAAAATTGTTTTCATAAATGATTAGGGACACTACAAAAATAGTGCCCCTACATTTTTGTCTTTTTTGCTATAAGAAAATATGTTAGAAATAAAAACACTTCTTCCCCACTCTTAACTCCTAACTTGAGGGCGCAAGCGTTGCGCCCCTACTCCGCGCCTCCTAACTCCTAACTATTTTCCCAACACTAACTATCAATGTCTCATTTTTATTTTGATACAGATAATAACCAGTACAAGACTTTTGAATTACCGGGGGCAAAACCACATTACAATCCAGATCGTCCCGGACAAGTAGAACATATTTTTTTAGACCTCAGTTTGGATATCCCCAAACAGAGTTTACAAGGTACTTGTCACATTACCCTCACCCCTATATGTAATGGCATCGATCGCTTAAATTTAAATGCTGTTAACCTTGATATTGCCTCCATCAAAGTTGATGATGTGGAGCAGAAATTTGATTACGATGGATCAGAAGTATCGGTTAAATTAAATACTCAGACCCAAGTAAATAAACGGATAAATATGGCGATCGCCTATTCCGTAGAAAAGCCACAACGGGGGATCTACTTTATTCAACCCAATGAACACTATCCCCACAAACCAACTCAAGTCTGGACTCAAGGGGAGGATGAAGACTCCCGTTTCTGGTTCCCTTGCTTTGACTATCCCGGACAACTATCTACCAGCGAAATTCGCGTCCGTATCCCTAAATCCTTAATGGCAATTTCCAATGGAGAATTAATTGGGACTGAGTCAAATGGGGATGATAAAATTTATCATTGGTCACAGCAGCAAGTTCATCCCACCTACTTAATGACCCTAGCAGTAGGGGATTTTGCAGAAATTAGGGATGAATGGAATGGTAAACCCGTTACTTACTATGTGGAAAAAGGGCGGGAGAAAGAAGCTCGATTGAGTATGGGTAAAACTCCCCGAATGATGGAGTTTCTCAGTCAAAAGTATGGCTATGGTTATGCCTATCCTAAATATGCCCAAGTATGTGTCGATGACTTTATCTTTGGTGGGATGGAAAATACTTCCACCACCCTGCTAACAGATAGATGTTTATTGGATGCCAAAGCAGCTTTAGATAATCGCAACACCGAAAGGTTAGTCGTACATGAACTAGCACATCAATGGTTTGGAGACTTGCTGGTAATCAAGCATTGGTCCCATGCTTGGGTGAAAGAAGGTATGGCCACCTACTCCGAAGTGATGTGGGCAGAACAAGAGTATGGTACAGATGAAGCAGCATATTATCGCCTGCAAGATGCTCGTGGTTATTTGAGTGAAGATAGCGATCGCTATCGTCGTCCTATGGTAACTCATATTTACCGGGAAGCGATCGAACTTTATGATAGCCACATTTACGAAAAAGGCGCTTGTGTTTATCATATGCTCCGCGCCGAGTTGGGAGAAGAATTGTTTTGGCAGGCGATACAAACTTTTGTCCAGACTCATGCCCATCAAAGCGTAGAAACCATAGATTTATTACGCGCCATCGAAACAGCAACTGGACGTAATCTTAACTTCCTGTTCGACCAATATGTGTACCGTGGGGGACACCCTGACTTTAAAGTGGCATACTCCTGGGATGGAGATAGTAATTTAGCCAAAGTAACAGTTACTCAAACCCAAGCTAAAGAAGGGAAAACTAGTAGCAGTAATTATTTATTCGATCTGAAAATACCCATTGCCTTCGGTTATACCCAATCAGACGAACCCCCACAGCTGAAAACTTTTACAGTACGGGTACATGAAAAGGAACAAAGCTTTTACTTCCCCCTGGAAGAGAAGCCCCAATTTGTCAGTTTCGATCACGGCAACCATTTCCTGAAAACAGTTGCCCTAGAATATGCCATACCTGAATTAAAAGCTCAATTAGCATCAGCTCCCGACCCCCTTGCCCGCATTTATGCCGCAGAAGCATTAGGGAAAAAAGGCGGTTTAGAAGCCATCAAAGCACTATCAACAGCACTCACCAGTGAACCCTTCTGGGGTATCCGTGCTGAAGTCGCCAAGCAACTAGCAAAAATCAAGTTAGATCAAACCTTTGATGCTTTAACACCTGGATTAAAAGATGGGGATGCTAGAGTTCGTCGTGCTGTGGTAGAAGCCTTGGCAACCATTAAAACCAATGCCAGTTATAAAGCTTTAAAACCCATCGTTAAGTCAGGGGATGACAGCTATTATGTGGAAGCAGCAGCCTGTCGCGGGGTAGGGGAAATTGCTGCGGTTTCTACGGATAAACCCAAAGAAGAAAAGGTATTAAAACTACTGAAAACCGTATTGGCAGAAAAAGCAGGGTGGAATGAAGTAGTTCGTAGTGGTGCTATTGGCGGTTTAGCAGCCTTGAAAACCTCAGAACCAGCCCTCAACGTAATTTTGGAATATACCCAATTGGGCGTACCTCAATCCTTGCGTTTAGGAGCAATTCGTGCTTTAGGTAAAATTTCCGTCGGTCAAACTCCCACCAATTTAGAGCGTATTTTAGAGCGGTTAAAAGAACTTGCCAAAGAAACCTTCTTTTTAACCCAGGTAGCAGTGGTAACAGCCCTAGGACAAATGGAAACACCCAAAGCCTTGGGAATTTTGCAATCTTTAGCCAACCAATCCACTGATGGGCGGGTACGTCGCCGTGCCGAGGAAAAGATTGCCAAGGTGCAAAAAAATATCGGTACAGACAAAACTCTGCGCCAATTGCGAGAAGAATTGGATCAGCTCAAGCAAGAAAACCAAAAACTGCAAAGTCGCCTGGAGAGCTTGGAAGCACTCTCTAAGAAGGAGGGAAGGAGTGAAGGAGTGAAGGAGTGAGGGAGTGAAGGAGTGAAGGAGTGAAGGAGTGAAGGAGTGAAGGAGTGAAGGAGTGAAGGAGTGAAGGAGTGAAAGAATTAAGCTATCAACCAACAACTAACAACCAACAACTAACAACCAACAACCAACAACCAACAACCAACAACCAACAACTAACAACTACCACTCCAACTCAGCCGGTACTAGTTTATGCTCATTACTATGTATGCTGACAATCTCACCACTCCTCATGGAAATTACTCGGTCAGCCATCGCAGAAATACCAGCATTATGGGTAATTACTGCCGTCGTAGTACCTAGTTCTTGGTTTACCTGTGCTAGTGCTTCCAACACTAATTTTCCCGTTTGAAAATCAAGTGCCCCCGTGGGTTCGTCACACAATAAAACCTCTGGACGCTTGGCAATAGCCCTAGCGATCGCTACCCGTTGTTGTTCCCCACCAGACATTTGCGCCGGAAAATGATCCAAGCGATCGCCCAATTCCACTAGTTCTAAAGCCTGTTCTGGAGACATTGGTCTTCGGGCTATTTCTGTCACTAAAGCAACATTTTCCCTGGCAGTGAGACTGGGAATCAAATTATAAAACTGGAAAATAAAACCAACGCAGTCACGGCGAAATCGAGTCAGTTGAGCATCGCTAGCATGGGTTAATTCGCGATCGTGAAAAAATACTTGACCGCTAGAAGGTACGTCCAATCCCCCCAGAATGTTCAAAAGAGTTGATTTACCACTCCCAGAAGGCCCCAGCAGAACTACAAACTCTCCTTCATAAAGTTCTAGATCCACTGACCGTAGAGCGCGAACTTCCACCTCTCCCATCTGGTAGACTTTCGTAATTCCATGTACGTGAAATATGACTTTTGACGATAATAGGCGATCGCTGTGTTGGTGCTGCTTTTTGAGCATTTGTCCGCTCCATTTTGCAGATGTTTATTTCAGGACAATCAAAAATCTCACTCCTTCCAGTGCCCTCTCATTTCCACTCCACGATATTTGAGTTGACAGTAATTTTTTATTTAAGTAAAATATATTACTTGTACTCACTAGTGTTAATACTGGGCTAAAAAAAACGCATTTTTTAAAGGGAACTCGTCAACGTGAAGGAAGAAGGAAGAAGGTTCTTATGTTTGGAAAAAGCTTGGACTCCTACCAAACTCCTTCCGTCGTAAACGGCGGGGCTTGTATCCATAAGTCAGAGGGGTTGAGCGGAGGGTTTTCCTTCTGCTCCCGGTGCCTCCAGCAGAAGCCTTCGGTCAACAAGAATACCTCAATATCAATAAAGCCCAAAATAATCCCATTAATGCCCGGTTATTGACCGGAAAATAAATCAAACTTTCACTCGCGATTCTTCTGTTAATGCATTTATCAGGGTTTTTGTCAAGGGTAGTTTAGATGGGTTTGCCCTGTTCCCATCATCCACATCATTCCTCTGTATATTCACCATAAAATATTGAAAGTTTATGAACTTATTGTAAAGGAGCAAAATACCATTTTTTGCTCATCAGCATCAAATGAAACATAACTATACTTTGGCTGTGCAGTTATCATTTTGCCAATATATAACCATAATTCTGGTTTTTCAGTGGGTTTTACAACAACCAACTAACACAAAATGCAGCAGCTCAGATATACAGAATCACACGAACGGGAATACAGGGCGAATTAATAGTTTATAAAGAATTGGTAAAAATCATTTTTCTCTCAAAAGTTGTCAGCAATATTTATGCTACTGTGAAACTTCAGATATATAAATCATCAGATTGCTCCTGAAGGTTTATTAATCTATTTAAAGGGAATTCTACTCTTGGAGTTAAATTACTGCAATTACACTTGTTTTACTTGTAAGTAACAAAGTATTAAATTAACAGATGTAATTGAAGTCATTTCTCCTCTGAAGTTTGTATCTCATCAGACAAAATTTTATCTCCAAGGGAATTCTAGTCTTAACTTCATAAGCGGTGGTCTTTGGCAATGGGAGGATAAGGAATGGTCATGCAAATAGTATGTAAGAGATATTTACAGCTAAATATTGTCCAAAAAGTATATTTTTTGCTGGCAGCATATCCTGAGAACAGGATGGTGCATTATTAAATAATTCTTTTATGGCTGAAATAGCTAGCAGAAAAGCTGCTGTATAGAATGACTCGGGCTAAGTAATATAAACCTATGAGTTTTACTGTACTGTTTGGCAAATATATCGACATTTTATTTCTTGACGAATAATTTAATGAAATTGCAAAGTTTGTATGAAGATAATATGAAATTGAATGTCAAGAAATTATCGATGAATATCAAATATTTATAAAAGCTTAAAAAATATTTGATTGGGGAAAATGGCGATAACATTTTTGCAGTATAAATCCTTCCAGAATGTATGAAATGAAAAAACCAATTCTGACTATTTTTTACCAATACAATCCCTGGAATAAGACTATCGGAGGGATTCAGACCCTAATCAACATTTTCATCAAATATGCACCCCAAGAATTTGCATTGCGTTTGGTAGGAACAGGAGATCCTGACAAAGACAGAATTGGTACATGGCAAATTGGGGAATTTGCAGGCCAAGAGATAGAATTTTTTCCTCTGTTGGCATTAAAGGATGATAATGTCAGAAGGTTGATTCCTACGACCATCAAGTACACCGCCGCATTGAGAAAGCATTGTTTTGCGTCAGACTTCATGCACTTTCATCGGCTAGAGCCGACTTTGGTGACTCGTCATTGGCAGGGAGAGAAAACTCTGTTCATTCATAATGACATCCAAACACAGATGAAAACTGTAGGAGATAAGAACGCGATTTTATGGCGTAGATTTCCGGGTGCATATTTTGCCTTAGAGAAGAGTCTAGTGGGGCAATTTAACCAGATACTTTCCTGCAATACAGATGCAGCAGAAATGTACCGAAGGCGTTACCCCAGTATTGCCAATCGCATCGCTTATATCAAAAACTCATTTGACAATCAGATTTTTTATCCCTTGGACAGAGAGAAAACAGAGGCTGAAAAATATCAGTTAACCAAGGAGCTGGGTGTAGATGAGCAAACCCGCTTTATTCTGTTTGCGGGTAGATTGCATCCACAGAAAGATCCTTTGCTGTTAGTAAATGCATTAGCAGCCATGCAAGAGCCATCAGTCCATCTGTTGATTGCAGGAGATGGGGAATTAGCATCGCCATTGGCAGCAGAAATTAGTCGATTGGGTATAGACAAGCAAGTAACCATGCTTGGTGCTTTAGCACCTGAGAAAGTAGCCAAGCTACATCGAGTTTCCCATGCATTTGTGCTGAGTAGTGCTTACGAAGGGTTACCTCTAGTGGTATTGGAAGCATTAGCCTGTGGAACTCCTGTAGTCACCACTAGATGTGGGGAAACGCCGAAATTACTGACTTCTGATAGCGGCGTAGTTTGTGACGAACGCACCCCAGATGCCATCGCCGATGCTCTCAAAAGAGTCGTGCTGCATCCAGAAAATTATCCTCAGGAATCTTGCATCCGCACCGCACAACCCTATGCCGCCCGTACTGTTGTCAAGGATGTATATAGTGATATGTTCGCTCGGTGGCAGCAGCAATATCAACCAGCAGTTTTAGTGTAAAAATCATCAATTTTTGGGAGTGAGGAGAGCTAATGACTGTCAGTTTAAACGTAAATTTCAACTCTAAACCAGAATTTATTTTCAGTAACGTCTAAAAAAATACTTTTTGTAACTAAAGCCCTAAGTATTTTTCTCAGTCTAAAACTGAAATAATTTTATGTATATTTGACAACAATTATCTAGGAGCATAAAGTAATTACTATGAAAATAGCTGTAATTGGTGCCAAGGGTCTACCTCCAAAGCAGGGAGGTATTGAGCATTACTGTGCAGAATTGTATCCACGGATCGTGGCAAAAGGTCACACAGTTGATTTATTCGCCCGTTGTTCTTATACAGAATTTGGGTGGCTAGAGAATTATGATTATCAGGGTGTCAATGTTATTTCTTTACCAGGTTGGGAAGCCAAAGGGGTAGACGCTTTCATGACTTCAGCCCTAGGAGCGATCGCAGCTAGTGGTAAAAAATATGACATTATTCACTTCCATGCCCTAGGACCATCTCTATTTACTTATTTGCCCAGAATTGCAACATCAGCAAAAGTGGTAGTCACATGCCAAGGATTAGACTGGCAACGGGCAAAGTGGGGAGGTTTTTCCACCCGTTTGATTCAAATGGGAGAGAAGGCAGCAGTACGTTGTGCCCATGGTATGGTTGTGGTGTCAGAAGCATTACATCACTACTTTTTAAAGACCTACAATCGTAAGACAGTCTATATTCCCAATGCACCAGCCCAGTATGGTAATTCCGACTCGCAATTTAATTATGGAAAATCTTTGGGTTTAAAACAGGGACGTTATCTGATATTTTTAGGTAGGTTAGTACCAGAAAAACGTCCTGACTTACTGGTAGAAGCGTTTAGTGCCCTCAAACCAGAAGGATGGAAATTAGTACTGGCAGGTGGAGTCAGCGATACTAAGTCGTTTACTTCCGAACTACTCGAAAAAGTAGCAAATAATCCCGATGTTATTTTTGCGGGAGAATTGCGGGGTGCTCGTCTGTGGGAAATTGTTCGGGGTGCTGGTTTATTCGTCTTACCTTCCGATCTAGAAGGATTACCTTTAGCGATGCTGGAAGCAATGCAAGAAGGTATACCTGTATTAGCAAGTGATATCCCACCCCATCAGCAATTGATTAATGGCGGGAAGGGAGTGCTGTTTGAAGCAGGGAACCTAGAATCTTGTATGACTTCTATGAATTGGGCTATCAACCATCCCCAAGAACTGGCTTTAATGGCCCAGAAAGCAAAAAGGTACGTAGAGTTAAACTATAGCTGGGATCAAATTACATCTGAAAATTTGAAATTATATAATAGTCTTTTGAATTACCCACAAAAAATTGATTTGACTGAAACTAGCTCTTCCACAGGTGGACTGGCTGGAGTTTTCAGTAAAAAATAAACCTGATCAGTCAAAAACCTTTACAGTAAGCCCAATGCAAACGATGTCATCCATAGGAAGGTAATGCAGACAGAAATAGACATTATTGACATGATTAATGATTTAGGCTGTATTTACTTTCTGAAAAAAACTAGAGTAAGTTGACGATGGAAAAAGGCATTTCATCCCTACCAATAGTCCTGCAACGGCGTGCTTTGCCCGCTGTAGCAACATTCTCCGCTGTTATAGCTGGAGCGGTTGCTTATCTGATGGTCGCCCCTAGAATGTATGAGACATCTACGCGACTGATGCTTGATAACAAACTAGTGAGCATTTCCCAATTCGGTCGAGACTTAACCCAAGTACCTCGGCAGTTTGGCGGTCCCGATCCGGTGTCTGACCAAGCAGAATTAGCGAAGTCCCAGCCAGTTTTAGAGCGAGCGATCGCCATAGCTGTGCCAAATTCCAACCAACTGACAGTTGATGCACTCAGTGAAGCCTTAAATCGGGATTTAAAAGTCAAAAATATACCAACTACTAACATTCTCGAATTGAGGTATGCGAACGAAGATGCTAATTTAGCTGCCAAAATGTTGAATGCAGTTGCCCAAGCAATGCTTGAGGAAAACATCAAGAACATTAAATCAGAAGCGAGAAAAGTGCGGGAATTTTTAGAAAAAACTGAGGTTCCCAAAGCTCGTACACGCTGGCGATTAGCATCAGCAGCGGAAAACAGATATAGACAAAAGAGCGGAATTATCTCTTTTGACGAGCAAAGCCGCAGCATGGTAGAAAGTTTAGCCACCTTGGAAGGGCAGGAACGTACCCTGACAACCCAACTCCAAGAAGTGCGATCGCGCGAAGCATCCCTGCGAAAAATTACTCAGGCAGGAAACCTCAATACTGCCTATGCTAAGGTGCGTAGCGGTCAAGATGAAGAATTAAGGCAGTTAAGGACAAGATTAGCAGAAATAGACCAAAGAATAATTGCCGCTCGAGTGAGCTTGACAGATGATCATCCCACTGTCAGGAATCTAATTCAAGAACGGGATGGGATTAGGTCTTTATACCAACAGGAACTTAATAGCATTGCCCCAGGAACTCAAAATGCTCCTGCAAAGGATATAGCTGGCGACCAAATCAGTCAACAACTCACTTCTCAACTTGTAAATACAGAAGTTGAGCGGGTAGCCTTGGAAAACAGACTCAGAGCTGTGCAGATTGAACGAGGTAATCTGCAAACTCGCCTGACTCAACTACCAGTTAAGCTACAACCTTTAACTAAACTAATTCGAGAACGAGAAGAAGCGGCTCAATCGTTAAAAACACTACAGCGTACCCTAGAAGAAGCACGGATTGCTGAAGCCCAAAAAGTAGAAAACCTGAGAATTATAGGCAAAGCAAAAGCACCACTATTGCCAACATCACCCATACCAGCTGTGGTGTTGGTTCTAGCTGCAACCTTTGGCACTGTGCTGGCGACTGGTGTAGTCCTATTATTAGAAGTAATGGATAATACACTAAGGGATCCATTAGAGGCTGAAGAACTAGTAAAATTACCATTACTAGGAGTATTGCCCCGTTTACCAAAATCAGCCCTACTGCTCAAACCCGCTGAGAGGTTTCTAGATCAAGTGGGGTTTGTGGAGCCTTACCGGATGCTGTTTAAGAACCTAGAATTTCGCAGCCCAGAGAAATTAAAGCTGATTGTGGTTAGCAGTACCATTTCTGGTGAAGGGAAATCAGTTGTTGCTTCTCACCTAGCTGCAACTTCTGCCATGTTATCTCGAAAGACACTACTCATAGATGCTGATTTGCGCCGTCCCGTACAACACAACCTCTTTCAAATGGTTCCAGACACGGGAGTTACGGATGTACTTCACGGTGAAAAAACTTTGCAGTCAGCCGTACAGCCTACAGCAGTAGAGAATTTATTTATACTGCCATGTGGTAAATTATACGGTAGACCATCCCAAATGCTAGAGTCAGAAGCCATGCGATCGCTATTGAGAGAAGCTCAAAATCATTATGATTGCGTGATTGTAGATACTTCTCCTTTAGGTGCTTGTGCTGATGCTGCCACATTGGGACAACAGAGTGATGGGGTAGTTATGGTTACCCGTCCCAGCTTTACTATCAAAGAAGCATTGCAAAGAACAGTATCAGAACTGAATAAGAACAGAATCCCAATCTTGGGAATAGCGGTGAATGGAATCACCGGATTGACTGAAAGATATTACCGTTATCCAGTGAAGGGCTATCAACCAGTCTTAGAAAAACCACTTAAGCGTTTGGTTGCATCTACTACTACTGAATCTAGGGTTGAAACTTCAGATTAATGATTTGAGATATCGATGACAATGTTAAAACTTCAAAGCTCAAATCTTTCTTCCCGTTTGACGTTTTTTGTCGCCTTGGGAGGTATTGCTATAGGGTTAGTTGTGGGCTTCCTGGCTGGTCTAAAGCCCCTGCTAGTAGGTGCTGCTCTGTTTGGAGGGGCAGTACTTGTCTGGTTCTTTGCCAAATTTGAGCAAGCTGTTATGGGTCTGTTGATTCTGCGTAGCTCTCTCGATATTTTCTCCGACTACCAAATACCAGCAGCATTTGCACTTGGCTTAGACATATTGGCTATATTATATGTAACCCTCAAGCTCTTAACAGGTCAACGTATACAAGTAGATAACTTCTGGTGGTTATTTGTAGGATGGATCTTATTACAGGGACTATGGGTAGTACTATTACCTCTTGGGGGATTAGGACTAGAAGGTTCATATTTACCAACAGCTATCCGTGAATGGGTGCGCCTGTTTTCCTGGTTGATGGTCTATCTAATAGTAATGCAGCTCAAAGATAGAGTTCATCCCCAAAAACTCATATCTCTTTTATTTCTAAGTCTAATCGCACCATTAACAGCAGCAGCGATGCAGACATTTCTACCCCAATCAGTCCTTCCTTCTCAATTAGTCAATGTAACTGCCGATTCCATAGGTGAAAATCTTTCTCGGATCAACGGTACTCTTGGTCATCCAAATACCTTTGGAACCTTTTTACTGCTGTTTATTGGTCTAACCACCTGGAAACTCAGATGTGCAAAACAACGGGTAACCTGGTTAGTTTTATTGGGCGTACTGGCATTCTTTTTTGTCGGTACAAAGGCTTTATTTAGCATTGTCATGCTGGCTGTTTTTATCTTGGTATTAGTTGTTCCCAGATTAAGTTTAACTAATCTGATTGGTGGATTATTATTATTTGCCATTGTGATCGGTTTGTTTGGCATGACAGAGTTTGGGCAGGAACGTCTGGCTTCAATTGCCGAAACACCACTTTTAAATCCTGATATGAATATATCCCGTGCCATTACTCTCTCTAAAAGTGATGGCAATAGCTTCAATTGGCGATTAGCTGAGTGGAGTTACTTGCTAAAACAGTGGGAATATTCTCCTCTATTAGGTTTTGGCTTAGGAACCACTCCATTTGTTAGTCATAGTGGGCTTTTACCTCACAATGATTATATTCGAGCCTTAATAGAAGGAGGGGTTTTAGGTATTGTAACTTTTATCACTTTTTTAGCCTCTCAGGTAGTAAGGATATTGCAATTACTCCGTTCTCCAACTATTAGTAGTTCACAACGCCAATTATGTGAAATTTTATTAGCCATTTCCCTCGCATTACCTGTAGGTATGATTACTGAAAATATATGGAGCCATACTACCTTCTTTTTCTATTGGTCAACTCTAATGGCGATCGCAGGTTGGGACAATTGGAATCAGTCTAATACCAAAGATAACTCTATAAAACTTACGCAACTGGCACATTACTAACTGTAGGGTGTGTGACCAATTAATTCATAATTATTAATTCATAATTAATGGTGCATTAGCCCCTAAATTTATTTATGGATCATGGATTTTTGGATTACACGGACAGTGGAATCTGTGTAATCTGTGATCGGATCACGGATTTTTGGATTACACGGACAGTGGAATCTGTGTAATCTGTGATTGGCTCAAGAAAGAGGATTCATCCGTGTGTACTAATTATCAATTACCAATTACCAATTATTCGTGCCAACTTACTGATATTCAATATGCAAACTACACAGACCTATCGTATTACTATTGTTAATCCTAGTGCAGGGGTGAATTGGAGTGGTGGTGGAGAAATTTTTGCCATTGAACTAGCCCGTCATCTTAATTCCTACTTTGACGTAGAATTATTGAGTGGTGCTACTTGCACCGACTTCTGCTATCCTGCTGGTGGTATTCCCCGGGTTGATGCCTATAATTTAGTGCGCCATCCACTGGTTGCTCCCCTGCTTCATCGCTTTGCTACCCACCCAGAAATAGTTATAGAACATTTATCCAACTTTTTACCCTGTGCGATTCATTGTTTGACCCATCCCACAGACTTAATATTTCCGTGCAATGACTATGGTGGTCTGGCAATGGCAGCTGTTGTCAGAGCCATTAAGGGAACTCCGATTTTATTCACAGAGCACGTTGGTTTAATGGGAAAAGGAGTTTCCTTGGCTCGTAACCTACGTTTTCAACCAGATAGATTGGTAGTATTTTCCGAGGAAACAGCCGTATTTGCTCGCAATCTCCGACCCAGTCAAGTTATCAGTGTGATTCCCAATGGTGTGGATGTGAATAAATTTACACCAAATGGCGATCGCATTGATTTAAATTTGCCCAAACCAGTGGTTCTGTGTGTTGCTTCTTTAAAACGTAATAGCCATAAACGGGTAGAATTAGCAATGCAAGCTGTGGCTCGCTTACCACAAGCCAGTCTTTTATTATGTGGTGATGGATTAGACCGGGATTATTTTCAGACTTTAGGAGAAAAATTGTTAGGTACGGAGCGGTTTGTAATTAAGAGTGTTCCTCACCAACAAATGCCCTCAGTGTATCGGAGTGCGGATGCCTTTACCCTTCCATCCATTAATGAACCTTTTGGGCTTGCATACCTAGAAGCGATGGCTTGTGGCTTACCAGTAGTTGCCACTGACGATTTGATGCGTCGTTATATTGTCGGCAATGGTGGAGTAGTGTGTGATGTCACGAATCCAGATAGTTATGCGACTGCATTATCAACAGTACTCCAAGGAGATTGGCAAGCACGAGCTAGAGAACATGCCTTAGGCTTTAGTTGGGATGCCATCGCCAGACATTACCGTGATGTAATTATAAAAACTATTACCCAGTCCGGAAAAGGCAGGGGAGAAACCCCATATATAAATGTAGAGAGCAGCGCAGTCTTGGGGAGCCACTCTCGTGGGTCGGTTCCCTCCGTTGAGAGAAGTGGCGTGATCTCCCCCATGAGCGACTGCGGAGGGCTTAAGAGGAGATGAGGGTCAAGAAAAAAATAGCATGAATCCTATTATCAAGACTACTATTTTGGCCACACCTAATTTACACCTTAAATTATTCTCTCAATCAATAATTAACCTAAGGTAATCAAATATCAATGCTCATTGCTAAGTTACAAAAAACATTTTCAGGTCAATTTATTCGTAACGCTGGTTGGCTAGGATTGGCAGAATTAGCCAATCGTATTTTTCGTTTAGGAACAACAGTCACCCTAGCTCGCATGTTTAGCCCTAAAGATTATGGGCTAATGGCAATTGTTTATATTGTGATTGAATTTTCCGCTCTGTTTACCCTAGATAGGGGAACTATGGCTAAGATTGTCCAGGCTGACGAAGAGGAACTGGAAACCATATGCAATACCTCTTACTGGCTAAACTGGATATTGTGCGTCTCGGTATTTCTTTTGCAATGTCTAGCTGCATTTCCCATTGCATATTTCTATGGTAACCCCAATTTAATTTTACCCATTTGTAGTGTGGGTTTAGTTTATTTAATTTTTCCTATTTTTCTAGTACAAGGTGCATTAATAGAAAGAGAAAATCGTCTCAAAATAAAAGCCATAGGTAATGCTGGTCAATCACTACTGGGTAATTTGATCACCGTCACTTTAGCTGTTTTGGGTATGGGTGTATGGTCTATAGTTTGGGCTATGGTCATATCGAATGTAGTTTGGATTTTTGTATATTATAAAAATAGTTCCTGGAGACCACCTAAATCGTTTAAGTTAGATAAATGGCAAGATATTACTAATTTTGGCAAAAATGTCATTGCCGTTGAATTTTTAAACAGACTCAGAATGAATTTGGATTATTTGATAGTTGGTAGATTCCTGGGAATTAATGAGCTGGGTATATATTACTTCGCATTTAATGCAGGTTCTGGCATTACTATGAATATAGTCCAAACATTAATAGCTCCTCTATTTCCCCATCTTTGTTCTGTTCGTAAAAATTACCAACAGTTTAAGGCAAGATATGTTAACAGTGTGAAAACAATTGCTAGCGTGATAGTTCCAATTGTTCTTCTACAATCAGCCGCTGCTCCGTTTTATGTACCCGTTATATTTGGTCAAAAATGGAGTAGTGCCATTCCTATATTGATACTTATCTGTCTTTCTGTAATACCCAGAGCCTTTAAACTCTCATCCTCCCTTGTACTCAATGCTATAGATAAAACCCACATAGTCTTTTACTTTGATGTTATTTATACTGTAGTGTTTACAGCCGCTTTATTAGTAACAGTAAAAATGGGAGTATTGTGGGTTGCGATCGCAGTATTAGCTAGTCATTTAATTATGTCTGTTATCTTCAATGTCTGGGTTGAAAATTATGCTTTCCATAAAAAGAAAAATGTATTCTATGAAAGCTAATTTATGGGTAAAATAATGATACTTCAACAAGTGATATTGTGACTTGAGATTAATTCTGAAAATCACAAAAAGTATTAGCATACTTTTTCATCTCAAGCCTATAACTATAGAGCTAATATTTGATTCTCAAGATATACATCTGGTGAGCATTACCACCAGACTCATATTTTTTTGCAAAAATTCAAGCATATTACTATATAAACCAGCATTTAATTGATATTATATTGACTCGCGCTACCCAGAGCGACTGTCGTCGTCGCGGTGAGTTAGTACTCCATCCCTTTTCCCCGACTTGAAGTAACTAACGAACCCTTTAGGGGGTCGCTCGTCAATCC
>JAAUYI010056010.1_pt1 | contig 18040 bp, 18 predicted proteins | sample 7278041 | NCBI WGS metagenome assembly JAAUYI01 (sample SAMN14350216, study PRJNA611818) | marine sediment metagenome | isolation source: surface marine sediment (0.6m) | place: French Polynesia: Moorea | collected 2018-08
CGAGATTTTCAGGGAGATTCTCCGCGATGCGCGGGCCTATGAGACCGGTGACCTGATGGTGATTGCCTCTCCCAACGTGGTTGAGCGCCTGCTGGATGAAGAATCGGCCAGCGCGGGGGAACTCGAATCATTCATCGGGCGCACCATCGGATTTCGCGCCGAACCCGACTATGGCCAGGAACAGTTTGACATTGTGCTGCTCTGACGGCCGCTGCCCCGGCGGCGGACTCGCATGAGCCACGCTTCGCACGCCGACGAGAGCCTGCCTCTGCGCGGCCTGCACGCCATGGCGCCCTGGGCCTGGTTGGTGCTCGTGCTCGTCGTTGTGCTTCTCGCCGTCTACGTCGCGCTTGGCCGACTGCTGGTGACGCAGCTTTCCGCTCTCCGGGAGCCGATCCTTGCAAGCCTGAACGAACGGTTGCCCTTTACAGTGGAGGCCCGGGAGCTGAGGGGCGAATGGATCGGCTTCAGTCCCGAGCTTCGTTTCTCCGGTGTGCTGCTCGAAAGCGCTGACAGCGGGACGACGCCCCTCGCGCTGTCCGGGGGTCTGCTGCGGATCGATGTGCCCGAAAGTCTGCGCAGCCGCTCCCTGCAGCTATCGAGGCTGGAGGTGAGCGGCCTGTCGCTGCAGGCCGAACTCACCGAGGCCGGGACGATCGAGCTGCAGGGTTTCCGCGGTGGCGGTGGTGGCGCTCTGCGCAGCTGGCTCGAGACTTTCCTGCCGAATGTTGAGCGCGTTCGCCTGAGCGACAGCCGCCTGCTGCTGGGCACTGCACAGGAGACGTTCGATCTGTCCCTGTCCCTCAGTCTCGAACGCGAGGGCAGCGCCCGGCACCTGCAGGGTCGCCTCGAGGGCTCCGCCATCAGCCTCGCGATAGACGCGGCCGGTGTAGGTAACCCGCTGAGTCCCGCCTCCTGGAGTGGAGACGTATTCACCGATCTGCGCAGCCCGGATCTCGCGGCCCTTGGGAGTCTCTGGGACCGCCTGGACCTGCCCTTCACCCTTGCGGGGGAGACCTCGGCCCAGTTCTGGCTCAACCGCAGTGGGGGTGAGTCCGAGGCGAGTCTGCGCCTCGCCAGTCGCAACCTCCGTCTTCAGGAACGCGGCGGCGCCTGGTCCCTTCCCGTGGATGTGCTGTCCTTCGAGGCGGCGCTCTCGCAGCGTGCCCGGCACTGGAGCCTCATGACCGAGGACTTCCACGTAGAGCGCGCCGGGGAAATTGTCGACCTCGACCGCGCCCAGTTCGATTGGTGGGGACAGGCCCTGCGCGTGCGCTTGAAGGACCTCGAGCTCGACGACCTGCCCGCGCTGATTGGTGCCGCTCCCGGAATCCCCGCCGGGCTGCGGGAGGCACTGCCCCAGCTCGCGCCGCGCGGCCAGCTGGACTCGCTGGAGCTGCGCCTCGATGACCTGACCCGCCCGGCGCAGACCTGGCAACTGCGGGCCGATCTGGCGACGGTTGCCGTGGACAGCTGGCGCGGTGCTCCGGCGATGACCGGCGTGAGCGGCTTCCTGGCCCTGGGGCCCGAGGGCGGTCGTCTGCAGCTCGATTCTCAGGACCTCGGCATGCACTTCCCGAAGGTCTACCACGATCCGTTGACCTATGACGATGCCGTTGGTGAACTGCGCCTGAGCTGGGACCGGGACGCCCTGTATCTCGATAGCGGCCTGCTCAAGGTTCGCGGCGACGAAGGCCGTGGCAGCGGATTGCTCGCGCTCTATATTCCTTTGCAGCCCACGGAAACCGGTATTGAACTCGAGCTTCTCATCGGCCTCGAGGATTCGGCCGCCGAGTTCCGCGACCGCTATCTCCCCTACAAACTGCCCGCGCCGCTCCTTGCCTGGCTCGAAGACAGCGTACGCGCCGCGCAGGTGCCGGTGGGTGGCTTCGTGTGGCGAGGCAGCACCAAGCGCGGTCAGAACGCGCATCGCACGGCGCAGCTTTTCCTTCGGGCGGAAGAGGGCGAACTCGCTTTCGATCCGGCCTGGCCCGCGCTTACGGACCTGTCGGGAACCGTGTGGGTTGATGACGGCCGGAGCTTCGCGCTTATCGATCGGGCCAGCAGCCTCGATGCCCAGGTGCAGGAACTCGTGCTTCGCGTGGTCACAGGTGGTGGTCAGGCGCGGCTGGACGTAGCGGCGGGAATCAGCGGGGATGCGGCGGCGGCCAACGTACTCCTCGCTGACTCTCCCCTGGCCACGCTCACGGCAGGGGTCTTCGCGGACTGGGACTTCAGCGGCCCGGTCAGCGGCGACCTCGCCCTCAGCCTTGCCCTCGGCGTCCCGGGCGCTTCGCCCTGGGTGGACCTGAGCCTGGCGCTCGACGAGGTGAACGCCCGCATCGCGCAGGTCGATCTGCCGCTCGGGGCGATCAACGGCCAGCTCAGCTACAGCAGTGAAACCGGGTTCAACGGGAGCCGCCTGCAGGCCCTCCTGCTGGGCGGTGAAATCGACGTTATAGCGCAGCCGACGCCGCGGCGCGGAGGCTTCGATCTAGCTCTCGATGCGACCGTCGACGCCGCCTCGGTCGCGAGCTGGCTGGACGTGGGAGTCCTCGAGTTCGCCAGCGGTATGGCCCAGCTGAGCGGCAGCATTCGTCTCAACGATGACCGCGGAGCTCGTCTGCGCCTCGCGTCGGACCTCCGGAGTGTCAGCCTCGATGCGCCGGCGCCCTTCGGCAAGGCGGACGGCCCGCTGCTGCCGCTCTCAATGGAACTGCCGCTCGTGCCTTCCCCGCGGCTCTCACTGAACCTCGGGGATCGCCTGCGCGTGGCCTTTGACTTCGATGAGGAGGGGCTCAGTCAAACCGTAGCCATGCTCGGGGGAGGCGAGCCGCGGATCGACGAATGCGACGCAGCCTATTGCCTTTCCGGTCAGCTCTCGTCGCTGGACCTGGATGCCTGGGCCGATTTCCAGCGCAGTTACTTCGCCGCGGATGAAGAGACCCCGGTGGAGAAAGCCGAGCCCCTTGCCGTCGAGCCCCGTCCGTTCAGCTACAGCATCCGCAATCTGGAAGTGGGTGATTTGTCCCTGGGCACGCGACGCTTCGGACCCGCGCGCATCGATCTGTCGGGCGTCGACCGGTCCTGGGGCGGGGAAATTTCCTCGAGCTGGCTCACGGCCAGCCTGACGCGCCCCGGCGGTGAGCTGCAGCTCGCCATCGAGGACCTCGATATCAGCGATTTCGGCTCCGGTGATCCGGTGAGTGCCAGCGATCTTGCCGATGCGCTGCCCCCCATGCGCGTCGCCGTCGACCGGCTGCGCAGCGGCGACCGGGAGCTCGGCAGCCTTTCCTTTGACCTGCAGCCGCGCCCCGCGGAGGCCGCCCTCTACGCGGCAGACATAAGCGGAACGCTGTGGGGCGCGCGACTCGCGGATCCCTATCCGGGCATGCTGTGCTGGGCCGGCGACGCACAGGGCGAGGAGACAACGCTGGAGATCGACGCGAGCTTCGACGATCTCGGTGCCGTCGTCGCCGCAGCGGGCTTCGACCCCAGCCTGGAATCGGAGAAAGGGCGAGCTCGCCTGCGCCTCACCTGGCCCGGTGCGCCCACGGACTTCGAGATTGCGGAGACCCGGGGCATGTTGCGCCTGGACGCGGATCGGGGTCGGGTGCTCGAGTCGCGTCCCGGTCCCCTGGCCCTCATAGGCTTCCTGAACTTCGCGGAGATTCTCCGGGGCCTTAGTCTGTCTCATATGTTCGAGAGCGGCATTCCCTTTGAGACCGCCGATGCGGAGATGTATCTGCACGGGGGTACGGTGGAGATTGCCGACCTGCAGATTGACGGCGCCGCCAGCAGCTTTGCCTTTAACGGCGTGTCCGACCTGGACCGCGGCGAAGTCAACGGCGAGCTGGTCGTGACCCTCCCGGTGGCGAACAATCTGCCCTGGGTCGCGGCCCTGGCCGGTGGACTCCCCGTGGCGGCCGGGGTGTTCGTCGTAAGCAAGGTATTCGAGAAGCAGGTGAACCGGATGTCGTCCGCGGTCTACGAGATCAGCGGCGACATCGAGGCGCCCGAGGTGGAGTTCCGCCGCATTTTTGACGACACGCTTAGCCCGTCTGCTGCAGCTCGCGAAGGTAGCGGAACAGGCGGCGGCTAGCTGCCGGGGGGCGCTGGGCGTCGCGCTCGCGGCGAGCCTCGCGCAGGAGCTGGCGGAGGTGCTGTCGGTCCGCGTCCGGAAAGCGTTCCAGAACCCGTCCCAGGGCCTCATCGCCCCGCGCCAGCAGGGCGTCACGCAGCTCTTCCAGTTCGTGCAGCGAGCGGGCCTCGCCGCGCCGCTCGCGATGTAACTCGTCCAGCGCCAGCTGCAGCGGCTGCGGGTCGAGGCGACGCATGAGCTTGCCGATGTACTGGCGGTGGCGGCGCAGCGCACTGTGGTGGCTGATGCGCCGGCTCTCCCGTATGGCGGCAAGCAGGGCATCGTCTTCAATGGGGATACGCGCCAGCTCGCGCTCGCTCAGCGCGCAGAGGGCCTCGCCGAGTTCCTGGCGAGCCGTCATTTCGCGCTTCCGCGCCGATTTACTCGGCGCTTCAAAGGCGTCCACACCCGGCTCCATCGCGTCGTTGTCAGCCATAGAACACCGTGGCCAGGCCCAGGAAAGACATGAAGCCCACCACGTCGGTCACCGTGGTGAGAATCACGCCGCCGGCAAGCGCCGGATCGATGTTCAGACGCTGCAGGGCCATGGGCAGCAGCGCGCCCGTGAATCCCGCGGTCACGAGATTGATCATCAGGGCCGCGGCGATGATCAGCCCCAGGGTCGAATCGCCGAACCACAGGGCCGCGGCCAGGGCCACGACGAGCGCCCAGAGCACACCGTTCAGGGCTCCGGCGAGCAGTTCGCGGCTGACCAGCCAGGAAGAGTTGCTGCGGTTCACCTGGCCCATGGCCAGGGCGCGCACGAGCACGGTGAGAGTCTGGGTACCGGCGATGCCGCCCATGGACGCAACGATAGGCATGAGCACGGCGAGGGCCACAACTTTCTCGATGGTGTCCTGGAAGAGATTGATCACCGAGGCGGCGATGAACGCCGTAAGCAGGTTCACGCCCAGCCACACGGCGCGGCGCCGGGCCGCCTTGGTGGCCGGGGCGAAGGTGTCGTCGTCCTCGTCGAGGCCGGCGAGAGACATCAGTGAGTGGTCGCCGCCCTCGCGGATGACGTCCACCACGTCGTCAATGGTGATTCGACCGACCAGGTTCCCGTTCTCGTCGACCACCGGCGCCGACACCCAGTCGTTGCGCTCGAAGAGCCGCGCGACTTCCGCATCGGGCATGTCCACCGGAATCGGCTTGCGCGAGGTGACCATGAGTTCACGCACGGAGCAGCCGGGATCGGAGACCAGGAGGGTGCGCAGGGGCAGGACGCCGACGTAGCGATCGTCGCGGCTGACCACGATCAGCGCGTCCGTCATCTCCGGGATTTCCTCGTGGCGGCGCAGGTAGCGCAGAACGACGTCCAGCGTTACGTCGGCCCGAATCGTGATGGCGTCCGTGTTGGTCAGGCCGCCGGCGGTGTCCTCGGCGTAGACCATGACCTGCTCGAGGCGCGAGCGGTCCTGTTCGTCCATCGCCTCGAGGACCTGCTGCGTGAAGGCCTCCGGCAGCTGCTGGAGAATATCGGCGACATCGTCGTCGTCGAGCTCTTCGGCAAGCTGCACCACCTCGTCCGGTGCCATCGCCTCGAGGAAGCTCAGCTTGACCTCCTCACCGAGCTCGTTGAGAACCTCGGCTTCCTGCGAACCATCGAGGAGCTGCCAGAGGACGTGGCGGTAGCGCGGAGGTGACGTCTCGATTATGTGAGCAACGTCGCCGGGCTCGAGATTGCGCAGCATGCGCCGGACATCGCGGAGTGTTCCCGCTTCCAGGGCGCGGGAGATGCTGTCCCGGGACCGCTCGTGATCGTGCTGAAGGGCGGTCATTCGCCTTCGCCGAAGTAGTCTCCCACGAGTTCCGCGAGGGCCTCGTAGGCCGCGTCTTCGTCGCGGCCGTCGATTTCGAGTTGGAGGACTGTTCCCTGACCCGCGGCGAGCATCATCACCGACATGATGCTCTTGCCGTCCACCCGCTGCTCTCCCTTGCAGACGCTGATGCTCGCCTCGAAGCGGTTCGCACAGCTGACGAACTTCGAGGCGGCGCGGGCGTGCAGGCCAAGGCGATTGATAATTTTCAGTTCATCGCGACGCACGCTGGGCCTCCTACTGAAGTTCCCGGTGGCGGAGCTGCAGCTGCGGGTAGCGCGAATGCAGATGCTCGAACAGTCGCTTCGCCATGTACACCGAGCGATGGCGACCGCCGGTGCAGCCCAGGGCAACGGTCAGGTAGGAACGGGAGCTCTGCTCGTAGGCGGGGAGCCAGCGTTCCACGAAAGAGGAGATGTCACCGAAGAGCTGATCTGTGATGGCATGCCCTTCCAGGAAGGTCCCGACCTCCTCATCGAGGCCGGTCTTGTCGCGGAGCTTGGCTGACCAGTGCGGGTTGGGCAGCATGCGCAGATCGAAGACGAGATCGGCATCCACGGGGATGCCGCGTTTGAAGCCAAACGACTGCAGGAGGAGGGCGAGATTTTCTGCGTCCTGGCCCACCAGCCGCTGCCGGATGGCGTCACGCAGCTCGTAGATAGTCATGTTGCGCGTGTCCAGCGACAGCGACGCCCGGCTGGCGAGGGGCTCAAGCAATGTCGTCTCGCTGCGGATTGCCTCGGCTAGCGGTTGGCTGGCACTGCTTAGGGGGTGGCGCCGGCGCGTCTCGCTGAAACGCCTGATGAGCGTCGGTTCGTCTGCGTCCAGGTAAAGAACGCGGTAGTTAACGCCTTCCGGCAGTTGTTCGAGAATCGCATCGAAGTCCTTAAGATCGCGCCATGCCGTGCGGGCGTCGATGCACACGGCGATGCCATTGAAGGTATCCGGGAGGTCCGGCGCCGTGTCGCGGACCAGCGCGGGCAGCAGGGTGGCGGGAAGATTATCGATAGCGAAGAACCCTTCGTCCTCGAGCTGATGCAGGGCCGTGCTCTTTCCCGACCCGGACCGACCGCTGACGACAATCAGGTCCATTCAGGCTCCCCGCTGTTCCCAATTGATGGCCGTCGTGTAGAGGGCCTCGGAGGTGCGGCAGGCTCGCAGGGCCTCGCGCAGTTCCTCCTGGGAGAAGAGGCGGGCGATGTCTGCCAGGAGATTGAGATGCTCCTGGGTGGCGTCGGCCGGCACCACGAGGGCGAAGATCAGGTCGACCTCGTCTCCGTCCGGGCTTTCGAAATCAGCCGGTGTACACAGCGTGATGAGCACCCCGGCCGCCGTCTCACAGTCGGCGAGGCGGCAGTGGGGTATGGCTATCCCCTCGCCAAGGGCTGTGCTGCCCAGTTTCTCCCGAGCGAGCATGCCGGCGACGAGCTCGGTGGTATGCAATCCTTCGTGTTCGCGCGCCAGCGCATCGGCGACGACTTCGAAGATGCGCTTGCGACTGCCGCCCTGGATCTGGCACAGGGCGCGCTGCGGATTGAGAAGTTCCTGTAAGCAATTCACGGTGGTTCCTGCCACGGCCTCCGGCAATGGGCGTCAGTGGGGGCGGTGCTTTTCCTTGTGCTTGATGAGCTGGCGATCGAGCTTGTCGGCCAGCGCATCGATAGCGGCGTACATGTCGTCGGAGTCGGCGGCGGCAAAGATGTCCTTGCCCGCGATGTGGACCGTGGCTTCGGCTTTCTGCACCATCTTCTCCACGATCAGTGTCACGTCCATATTGGTGATCTGGCTGTAGTGACGCTGCAGTCGCTCGAACTTGGAATCTACATACTCGCGAAGCGGCTCGGATACCTCGACGTGATGACCGCTGATAGTGATTTGCATGGGCTCCTCCTTCGCAGGCCTGTGCCTGCCCTGTCAGGTTATTGTGTATGTCGGCCCTGGGTCTACCGCGCTCAGACAAGGCGCTTGCGCTCATTGGATGGCGGTATGGTCAGGCTGTCGCGATACTTCGCGATGGTGCGCCGCGCCACCTGGATGCCCTGGTCCTCGAGCAGCTGGGCGAGCTTGCTGTCGGATAAGGGCTTGCGCGGGTTTTCGGCGGCGATGAGCTTGCGAATGAGAGCGCGGATCGCCGTTGAGGAGCACGCGCCACCGCTCGATGTGGCGACGTGGCTCGAGAAGAAGTATTTGAGCTCAAAGATGCCCCGCGGAGTGTGCATGTATTTGCGCGTGGTGACCCGCGAGATGGTCGATTCGTGCATCTCCACCGCCTCGGCGATGTCGGCGAGGACCAGGGGCTTCATGGCTTCCTCGCCGTATTCGAGAAAATTGCGCTGGCGGCGCACGATCTCGGATGACACTTTCATCATGGTTTCGTTGCGACTCTGCAGGCTCTTGAGGAACCAGCGTGCCTCCTGGAGATTGTCCCTTAGATAGGTGTTGTCTGCGCTCGAATCCGCGCGCTTGATAAGGCCCGCATAGTGGCTGTTGATGCGCAGGCGCGGCGCCGTATCCGGGTTCAGTTCGACGACCCAGCGCCCTTCTTTCTTGTTGACGAATACGTCGGGAACGATGTATTCCGTGTCGTCGCCGCCGATACGCTTACCCGGGAACGGGTCCAGCGACTGCACCAGGCGCAGCACGTCCCGCAGCTCCTCTTCCGGCAGTTTCATGCGTCGCATGACCTGCGCATAGTCGCCGTTGCTGAGCGGCGCGATGTAGCGGCGGATCAGCGTGCGCGCCTGCTCCAGGTAGGGCGTGTCGTGAGGCAGCGTCTGCAGTTGCAGCGTGAGACATTCCTGCAGATCGCGGGCAAACACGCCCACGGGTTCGAACTGCTGCAGCGCCTTGAGTACCGCGATAATCTCTTCCGCTTCGATCTCCATCTCTTCCGGGAACAGCTCCAGCAGTTCCTCGACGGAGCTGGTGAGGCGGCCGCCGTCGTCCGTGGCGTCGATGATGGCGAGGGCAATGGCACGGTCCGTGTCGGACATGCGGGTGAGGTTGAGCTGCCAGAGAAGGTGGTCGTGGAGGCTTTCCTCGGCGCCGTTGCGGCCCTCGAAATCCATGTCCTCGGCCATGCTTTCCGCCGGCGGCGGGGCGCTGGAGGGAAGGATGTCTTCCCACTGGGTATCCACGGGAAGGTCGTCGGGCATGGCGGGCTCGAAGTCGCTGTTTGCCGCAGGATCCGCCGCTTCGATGTTTGCCTCGGGATCGTTGAGAAGGCTGTCGTGGGAAGCCAGCTCCGTCTCGGCTCCGTTCACCCCTATATCGCCGGAGTCCTCCTCGACTTCCAGCATGGGGTTCTCTTCCAGGGCCTGCTGGATTTCCTGCTGCAGGTCGAGGGTGCTGAGCTGGAGCAGCCGGATAGCCTGCTGCAGCTGCGGCGTCATTGTCAGCTGCTGGCCTAGCTTGAGATGCAGTCCCTGCTTCATGCGCGCTGCGCTCGTTCCCCCTGCCCCTGTAAACGGGAGGCCGTTCGTGGCGACCTCTCAGGGCCCGAGTGTAGGTGGCGCGCCGCGACCGTGCAACGCTTTGGCGCAGTTATTGCATTCACGGGCGGCCGGGAACGTGACGGAAGTCGCGAGACGCTGTATTTTTGCTCGCCAGGGGTCGCGTCGGCGCGTTGCGCGAGCTGATCAAAGCGCTGTGCTGCGAAGGTCCGGGGACCGGCGCCCGACAGCAGGAGCGGCGTCAGAGCCTGAAGTGTTCGCCCAGGTAGACCTTGCGCACCTGGCCGTTGGCGAGGACTTCCTCCGGCGTGCCTTCAGCGATGATGTGGCCCTCGCCGACGATGTAGGCCTTCTCGCAGATATCGAGGGTTTCGCGGACATTGTGATCGGTGATCAGCACGCCGATACCGCGCTCCTGGAGGTGCTGGATGATCTGCTTGATGTCGCCGACGCTGATCGGGTCGACCCCGGCGAAGGGCTCGTCGAGGAGAACGAACTTCGGCTCCATGGCCAGCGCCCGCGCGATCTCCACCCGTCGTCGCTCACCCCCGGAGAGGGCCTGACCCTGGCTGTCGCGCAGGTGGCTGACGTTGAACTCCTTGAGTAACTCATCGCAGCGCTGGCGCCGGTCGCGGCGTGAAAGACCGCGGCGCGTTTCGAGAATGGCGAGAAGATTGTCGGCGACGCTCATGCGCCGGAAGATCGATGCCTCCTGGGGTAGATAGCCGATGCCGCGCCGAGCGCGCTCGTGCATGGGGAGCGCCGTGATCGCCTTGTCGTCGATTTCAATGCTGCCTGCGTCGGCGCGCACAATCCCCACGATCATGTAAAAGCAGGTGGTTTTTCCGGCGCCGTTCGGACCGAGCAGTCCCACGACCTCCGCGCTCTCCACGCGCAGGCTGACATCCTTTACGACGCTGCGCCCGCGATAGGCCTTCGCCAGCCTATGTGCCGCCAGAACTGCCACGTGCTTTCCTCGACCCACCCGTCACCGGGCCCTCGTCTCCTTCGCCTTCGACAGGCTCTTCGCCTATCTTCCCAGTGTCGTTTTCGCCCCCTCCTTCACTTTCTGAAGCTGCTTCGACTACATCGGCGGGGATGAACACCTGCACCCGGGACGATTCGTCCGCGGCTACAGACTCGGCACGCACACGTTGCTCAGCCATGAAGTAGCTGATGGATTCCCCCGTAACGATCGCACCCTCCTGTTCGATGCGTGCATCGAAACGCAGAAGTACCAATTCGTTGGACTTTTCGTAGACGATGCGCTGGGCTCTGGCCGTTACAAAGGGCTTGTCGAGGGTGGGTCGCTGTCGTAGTCGCGCTGGTGCGCCCTGGGCGATGATTCGATCGGCGGCGACCTGATCGTGGTAAATGGTCAGCCTGTCCGCTTCGATGCGAAGACTTCCCTGCACGAGGACTACGTCACCGCTATAGACCGTGTAGCCTTTGCGTTCATTGCGCTCGGCGTGCGCGGCGGTTATTTCAATTGCCTGCAGGCGGTCCTCTGGCAGTGCCTGCGGAGCGGAGGCCGGCAGCAGCAGGCCGACAAGTAAGGCAACAAGGCCGAACGTTCTATTTGGACGGAACATAAACGCTGCGCACGTTGCCGGAGAGTACTGCTACCTCGCGATCAAGCTCCACGTAGAGCCGGTCCGCAACGGTTTCCTGTTCGCCCTTCCAGAGGCGCACGGGAGTGGTGCTGCGTGCAACGCCCTCGGCAATATAAATCACCATGCTCTCACTGAAAAACTCCACACCCTCGGTGGCATAGCTCAGACTCACGTCTCCCGAGAGATACATGACCTCGGTTTGCTCGATAAGTTCGCCGTGGTCCGCCGAGGCCCGCCAGCCTTCGTCTCCGGCGTGGCCGAAGCGCGCCGGTGCGTCAAACTCCGTGCGCCCACGCTCTGTGTAGCGCCGCAGCGCCGGCGACCTGGTGAGGTCCAGGAGGTTGCCGTTCTCGTCGTATACCCGCATCGATACGTCGCTGGCATAGCTGTCCGGGATCGGTTGGTCGGAAGCGGGACTTGTCGGGTCCGGCGTAATTCGTACCGGCGGGCTTGCGAGAAGGGCGTAGACCAGACCTCCGGAGCAAAGCAACAGGGGAATGGACAGGCGTTTCTTCACCGGATGGCGGACTCCGAGCTGAAGGTGGATTCCAGCTCCGCCAGCTCACCGCGCGCTATCAGCAGCGTTTCGCAGGCTTCCCGCACCGCGGCGTCGCCGCCCCGGCGGCTGCTGCACCAGTCTGCCGCTTCCCTGACGGCGCGACTCCCGTCGTCAACGCTAAGGCCCAGGCCGGCGGCCTGGATGGCGCCGAGGTCGGGAAGGTCATCGCCCATGTAAGCGCACTCTTCAAGGCTGACGTTACGCTCAGCGCATAGTTCGCGCAGGGCAACAAGCTTGTCCTCGCGCCCCTGCACAATGGTTTCGATGCCCAGCTCCCGGGCTCGCCGTTCGACGATAGCCGAGCTTCGCCCTGTGATAATCGCGACCTCGATACCGGACCGCTGCAGCAGCTTTATTCCCAGGCCATCCTTGATGTTGAAGGACTTGAGCTCGCCGCCGGTATCGCTGTAGCTGATGCGCCCATCGGTAAGTACGCCGTCGACATCGAGGGCGAGCAGTCGTATGGCGCGGGCGCGCTCGGGATTCACGCGATTCCCGCCTCGAGCAGACCCAACAGAGTGACCACGCCGGCGATGTTGGTGTCGTCGTCCATGACCACGAGTGCGCTGATGTGGCGCTCTTCCATGATACGGAGCGCCTCGGCTGCGAGGAGTCCTTCGCTAATCGTGGCGGGCTCGGCGGTCATCACCTCGCCGATGGGGGTGCGATGCACATCGATCTGCTGGTCCAGGGCGCGGCGCAGGTCACCGTCGGTAAACACTCCCAGCAATTTATCGTCGTCGTCCACGACGGTGGTCATGCCGATGCTCTTGGCACTGATTTCCAGCAGCGCTTCGGAGAGCGGCATGTCTTTGGAAACACGAGGTACGGCGTCGCCGGATCGCATCACGTCCTCGACCTTGAGCAGCAGCTTGCGGCCCAGCGCCCCACCCGGATGGGAGAAGGCAAAGTCCTCAGCCGTGAAGCCCCGCGCTTCGAGGAGGGCGATGGCCAGGGCATCACCCATTACCAGGGCGCAGGTCGTGCTCGACGTCGGCGCCAGGTCCAGGGGGCAGGCCTCGATCGCAGCGCCCGTGTTGAGATGCGCATCGGCGGCCTGGGCCAGAGTGGATGCTGGGGCGCCGGTCATGGCAATAAGGGGCGTACCCAGACGCTTGAGCAGCGGCAGGAGTGTGAGTACCTCGGGGGTCGTTCCGCTGTTGGACAGTGCAACCACGCAGTCGGCGGCGGTAATCATGCCCATGTCGCCGTGACTCGCCTCGCCCGGGTGGACAAAAAAGGAAGGTGTGCCGGTACTGGCGAGCGTTGCCGCGATCTTCGTACCGATGTGACCCGACTTGCCCATGCCGCTGACCACGACGCGCCCCTTGACGTCCAGGATGAGCTCGCAGGCCCGCTCGAAGTCCGGGCCGAGGCGATCGGCAAGGGCTGTCACCGCTTCGGCTTCCATACGGATCGTGCGCTGCGCCGAAGACAGGAAGCCGGCGGGATCGGTCATAGGAACTTAAGTGGTTTGGAACAATACGTAATAGTACAGGGCGTATCCGGCGCAGAACAGCAGCCCGATACCCCGGCCGAGGTAACCGTGCTCGGCTTCGGCGCGGGGGTGGCTTCGACCGGCATAGACCGCCACGGCAAAGACCAGCGTGGCCACGCACATGGCGCCGTAGTCACGGAGCAGGAAGTTTTCCGGCAACAGCTCCGGAGCGAGGAGGCCCGGCATGGCCATGACCACCAGAAGGTTGAACATGTTGGAGCCGATGACGTTGCCAATGGCGATCTCGGCATGACCGCGGACCGCACTCGCGACCGTCGCCGCCAGTTCCGGGAGACTCGTGCCCACCGCGACGATGGTGAGGCCAATGATCAGTTCCGAGACTCCGAGCTGTGAGGCCACCGCACTTGCACCCCACACCAGTGCCCGGGAGCTGGCGATAAGCAGCAAGAGGCCGGCCAGGAAGGCCAGGGCAGCCTTCAGGGGGCCGAGGTGGGGCAGTTCATCGTCGTCCAGCCCCGCTTCGGGGTCCGCTTCGGCCACCTGCGAATGAATCATGCGCCCCATGATCAGGACCAGGGCTGTCAGCATGAGCAGCGCATCCGTGCGTTCCAGCTCCACGTCGATGAGCAGCAGACCTGCGCCCATGGTCACGGCCAGCAGTGTGGGCATCTCACTGCGCATACAGCCCGGATACACCTGAATGGGCGCAATGAGCACCGTTATACCCAGTACGAGCCAGATGTTCGCAATATTTGAGCCGACGGCGTTGCCGATGGCGAGACCGCCGGAGCCCGCCAGCGCGGCCGTGATGGATACGAGAATTTCCGGTGCCGAGGTCCCGAGGGACACGATGGTGAGGCCTATGATTACGGGCGACAGCCCCGCGTTTTCGGCGATCGATGCCGCGCCCGCGACAAAAAGATCCGCGCTCCACACGAGCACCGCGAAGGCAATGAGCACCGTGATCAGGGGAACGATCACGACGCGGGACAAGTCAGCTTTGCTGTCGGGTTTTCAGGCATCAATCAGTGCAGGTATGCCACTTCGGTCCACCGTTGAACTGCGGGCCTCGCGGCGCTGTCCAAGACCGAGACAGGAATGGTCGCGACAGCCAGCCGTGGCAGCAAAGGCCGCGTTTTTGTGTGATCCATTGGTGCGAGCGGGAAGTCCTTGAAACCGTGTAGAATGCGCGCCCGCCTGGCGGGGCCATCTCTGGAGGGCGGCGCAGTATACCCGCTAAAGCCCGGTCGTACAGCCGCGCAGCTTGCCGAACTGTGAGTCGCGTCAAGGAGACAGTGGGCCGAGTCACGAAATAGCCACGAATTAGCCATGAAAGAGCCATGAAAATGCATGCTCACACGTACGCAGCAAGCGCTGCAGTGGATACCGTGGCAGTAAATCAGCAGGGGCATCCAACGGTGAGCCAACCGACCGGCGAAGGCGGGAGAGATCCCACGATGGAGAACATGGATACAGGCATGACGCAGATGACCTTGCAGCAAAGAGCGCTGATTTCCTGGTCGCAGCTTGCGACGGCCCTGGCGGCGTTCGTGATGCTGCTGAGCCTCGTCGCCCCGGGCGCTCGCGCCGACGACGACACGGGCAAGGTGACCCCGGTCGATCCGCGCAGTCAGAGTGCGGAAGATGTACTGCGTGAAACCACGACGCGCATGCTCGCCGTGATCGACGAGGCCCGCGACTACGTCGATGAGGATCCGGAGCGTTATTACGCCGCCGTGGAGAAAGTTCTCGATCCCGTGGTGGACTACCGCGGCTTCGCGCGCGGCGTTATGGGGCAGTACGCGACCAGCGCGCGCTACCGCAGTCTCGATGAGGCCGGGCGCGACAAGCTCCGCGCCCAGCTCGAGCGCTTCAGCGACACGATGCGGCGCGGACTCGTGCGCACCTACAGCAAGGGTCTGCTGGCCTTTGGCGGCACCCGCGTCGAGATCGACGACAGCAGCGCGGGCGACGTGAACGACGAGCGCGCCACGCTGCGCCAGCTCATCTACAGCGAATCGGGCCAGCCCTACGTGGTGGTTTACCAGATGGCGCGCAATCGCGACGGTCACTGGCAGATGCGCAACCTGATCGTGGAGAGTGTCAACCTCGGGCAGATTTATCGCAGCCAGTTTGAGGCCGCCGCGCGTAAATCCGGGGGTAACCTGGACGAGGTGATCGACAACTGGAGCGCTGATTCCCTGGAAGAAGCCTGAGACTTTCGCGGTCAGGCCAACCACAGAACGGGTAATTGAAGCACCCGCGGCCGCCGGGTGAGAATCTGAGTCCGCTGCCGGCCCTCACCGACCGCGCGGTACCGCGAGGTTCTCGGGCGCGCGATCCCGGGCCAATACCAGGGCTCGAGACGGGACAGTAACTCGAGACAGGACAGTAACTCGAGACAGAACAGTAGAAGGAGACGGATGTTGGATGCGAAGCTGGTAGAAGACCTGGTCGGAGGCGCGCTGCGCGACGCGGACGCTGAGGCCGAAATCAGCGTGGACGGCGCCGGCGCTAACTACGATATAACGGTGGTGAGCGACGTGTTCACCGATCAGCGTCCGGTCAAACGCCAGCAGACCGTGTACGCCGCTCTGCGCGACGCGATAGCCAACGGCAGCATCCACGCCGTGAATATCCACACCTTCACGCGGGACGAATGGAGCGCTCGCGACGCCTGACGCGCGGCCCGACCTATTCCCATGGACAAACTCCTCATACGCGGCGGCCGGCGGCTGGATGGCGAACTGCGCATCTCCGGCGCGAAGAATGCTGCTCTGCCGATCCTGGCGGCCACTCTGCTCGCCGACGAGCCCGTCATCGTAAGCAACCTGCCGCATCTCCACGACATCACCACGATGATCGAGCTGCTCGGCTGCATGGGCGTCGACCTGACCATCGACGAGCGCATGAGCATCGAGGTCGATGCCCGCAGCATCACGCAGTACGCCGCCCCCTACGAACTCGTGAAGACCATGCGCGCGTCCATACTGGTGCTTGGCCCCACGCTGGCGCGCCACGGCCGTGCCCGGGTTTCCTTCCCCGGCGGCTGCGCGATTGGCAGTCGCCCCGTCGACCTGCACCTGCGCGGGCTCGAGGCCATGGGTGCGAAAGTCGTGGTGGACGGCGGCTATATCAACGCCTCCGTGGACGGGCGCCTGCGCGGAGCGCACATCGTGCTCGAGACAGTAACCGTGGGCGGCACGGAAAACCTGCTCATGGCCGCGACCCTGGCGGAGGGGCGCACGGTGATCGAGAACGCGGCCCGCGAGCCCGAGGTTGTGGACCTGGCGCACTGTCTCATCGCCATGGGCGCGAAGATCAGCGGTCACGGCACGGACAGGCTGGTTGTGGACGGCGTGGACAGGCTCCACGGCTGCCGCTACGAAGTAATGCCCGATCGCATCGAGGCCGGCACCTACCTGGTAGCCGCCGCGGCTACGGGGGGGCGGGTGCATCTGCGTGAGGCGCGGCCCGAGCACCTCGAGGCAGTGCTGCAAAAGCTGGATGAGGCCGGGGCCGAGACCCGCTGCGGCGAAGACTGGATCTCGCTGGACATGCACGGTCGGCGACCGAAAGCCGTTAACATTCGCACGGCTCCCTATCCGGGCTTCCCGACGGATATGCAGGCGCAGTTCACCGCCATGAACTCGATCGCGGAGGGCACCGGCACGGTGACTGAGACGGTGTTTGAGAACCGCCTGATCCAGACCCATGAAATGAACCGCATGGGGGCAAAGATCACCATCGAGGGCAATACCGCGGTCATCGTCGGGCAGCCGCAGCTTAACGGCGCTCCGGTCATGGCTACGGATCTGCGCGCCTCGGCCAGCCTGGTGATCGCGGGTCTGGTTGCGCGCGGCGAGACCCTCATCGAGCGCATCTACCACATCGATCGCGGCTATGAGTGCATCGAGGAAAAGCTCCAGGCCCTGGGTGCCGACATCCGCCGCATCGCCGAGCGTCCCCCGGTGCCCGGCGATGAGCCGGTGACAGAGGCGGGCGGTCGTGCCTGAGGCAAAGCTCACCCTGGCCCTGACCAAGGGCCGCATACTTCGCGAAACCCTGCCCCTGCTGGCGAAGGCCGGGATCGAGCCCCTCGAGGACATGGCGGCCAGTCGCAAGCTGGTCTTTCAAACGACCCGCGACGATCTTCAGCTTGTGGTTATGCGCGGAGTGGACGTGCCCGTTTACGTTCGTTACGGAGCGGCGGCGCTGGGCGTGGTGGGCAAGGACACACTGCTTGAACAGGGAGCGGAAGGCGTTTACGAGCCGCTGGATCTGCGCATTGCACCCTGCCGTCTCATGACCGCCGCGCCGGTGGGCTATACCCCGTCCCGCGGGCGTATTCGCGTGGCAACCAAGTTCGTGAACGTGGCCCGGGAACACTTCGCCCGCGCCGGACTGCAGGTGGAGCTGATCAAGCTCTACGGTGCGATGGAACTCGCGCCCGCCATGCAGCTCGCCGACATGATCGTCGACATTGTCGATACCGGGAATACGCTGCGCGCCAACGGCATGGAACCGAGAGACGAGATAGCCCGGGTCACTTCGCGGCTGATCGTCAACAAGGCCGCGCAGCGCTCGCATCACGGCGCAATCAACAGTCTCGTCGCCGCCATCGCCGAAGCGGTGGAAGCCTGATGCTGATGCGCCGACTGGACAGCGCCGCGCCGGAGTTTTCCGCGGCACTCGCCGAACTCGCCGTACCCCAGGACAGCGGCGACAGCACCGTTGCCGCTACGGTCGCCGGCATTCTCGAAGACGTGCAGCGGCGTGGTGACGCCGCGCTGCTCGAGTACACACGGCGCTTCGACGAGCTCGAGGCTGAGAGTCTCGCGGAGCTTGAGATTGATACAGAGGCCCTGCACTCGGCTCTCGAGTCGCTGCCCGCCGCCCAGCGCGACGCGCTCACGGCCGCGGCGGGGCGTATCCGGGCCTTCCACGAGCGCCAGCTCGGCGAGGGCTGGACGTTCGAGGACGAGCACGGCAATCG
>JAAUYI010120249.1_pt1 | contig 18038 bp, 17 predicted proteins | sample 7278041 | NCBI WGS metagenome assembly JAAUYI01 (sample SAMN14350216, study PRJNA611818) | marine sediment metagenome | isolation source: surface marine sediment (0.6m) | place: French Polynesia: Moorea | collected 2018-08
GTTCATGAAATAGAGAGTGTGGGGAGTGTGGGAGGTGTGGGGAGAATTAAGCAATACACATGGTTTTCTCTTCCCACCCTTCCCCCTCTTCCCTCTCTTCCCCATCCCTCCCTCAACAGATAAATTTGTTAACCGAGCAGTATTGAGGTGTGTTTAATTTGATTGCGGTCTCGCCAAGGGCGAGTGCGGCTGCACCGCTAAATATAAAAGATATAAAATATTCGGATTATCTTCTAATTTTTCCCCACACCCCACACCCTACACCCTACACCCCAAACTAGATATCTCTATAGCACTACGCATTACTGTTAGGACATTTCTACAAGCTGAAACCTTTGTACAGTGGACTATTGCCTATTGCCCATTCCCCATTCCCCATTCCCTAGCACGTAGTGCTATAGTTATTTCTGAGAACTGGTATGAGGTTAAAAAAAGATCGCTCCTCAACTCAAGAAGCGATCGCTTAAAATGTACCCAACAAAGACTTATTTAGCGAAATGCTCACCGCGATTATAAAGTTCACGGGCGTAGTCTGTCCAAGCTCCCTGTCCCCAGTAACGGAAACAGCTTGTTTCAACTAACATCGTGTAAAGCAAAGCTTCTTGATACTCAGGAGTCCGAGTCACATTCGGATCTTGTTCTACACGAGAATCGAATTTCCGATGAAAACCAGCACTGAGTTGATTCATAGGTTCTAAGACGTTTTCATACCCTTTGACCCAACTGAGATCATTAGTCCAGGAAGCACCATCCATGTGGAAGCGATCATCCGTTTTTTCTAACTCTTCAATGGCTTTAGCAACTGCTTCAGGAGTTAAATTATCTGTACCGACTTTATTCCAGATTTTGTGTTGTCCTACTGCTTGACAAACGGGGTAATCCTCTTCAGTGACACCGGCCTGTTCTAAGAGTTCAATGTATTCAGTGCCATTGAAACCAACCACACCTTCATGATTATCCTTGATGCTATAGAAAGCATTTCTGAAACCGTCAGGAAACTCGTTCATCATCACACCGCCGTTTTCTCCGTCAGCGATCTGAGATACACAGCTAGGCACCTCTACGTTACCTAATTTTTGCTTGCCTCTGGCTTTTGCTTCATGATAGGGCTGCATTTGGGCAACTAATTTAGTGTCAGACCCTTGGGTTTTGATTAACGCCGTAATACTGATGGTTTCCCCTTTGGAGTTACGAGCGACTAAACGGTTAGGAACGTATTTATCATCGCCGTTTTTGTGGAAATCATCCCCATTTAATCGTTCAACGGAATCTTCTTGCACCAATAACCAACGATAACCACATTCTTTCAATGCCTTGATATATTCATAGAGAGTATCAGGATGGTTAGGTAAGTGCATTTCTGGGGGAGAGAACCCTTTAACCCGTCTGAGGGCATCGTAACCAAACAAAGCAGCAAATTGATGTTGCCAAGCTTGGATCTGTAATTTTAGGTCTGGAATGGGAGTAGAAGGAGCAACGGCGTGACTCCACATGGTGCCTAACCATTCTACATAAGGATGATATTGGGGATCATTAGTAATGCGCTTGAGGGGTTCAAGAATGTCATGTCGGGGAGTTTGTTGAAAATCCCACAATAAATTACCAGAATAGTCCAACATAATGCGAGGGTTGCACCCATTATGAACTAAGTCGGGTATAAATTCCCCAATGCGCTTATAACACCAAGCAAAGGTAGGAGCGTTATGATTATCTCCAATATGTTGATTGTCAAACATATGCTGGAGGTTACTAATTAACCCACCGTTGTGACCAGCAGGGATGGTGGGTTGGTGCATATGAAGGGCGCAGGCGAACCCTGATTTTACATTAGCGAGATTAATATTAGAATGGGGGGCAAAAATAGGGTCATTGTGCTGTACAACTGAGGCGATCTCGGCTTCCCAACCACTAATGGGAGGCATTCCTGGCTTAGTCCCATGAATGTGATATCCGTTGGAAGAGGGTGCTGCTGCAATCATATTTATTGGTTTTCCTTCAAATCTTGATCAAGATAATTTTGACTTTCCTAATACCTCTTCACACCTAGAGCAAATTTATCTTCTGATCTGAATACTACAATACATTTTGGATAAGTAAAGCTTTATTTTTAATAAATTTTTGACTCAAAGCTGAAACAAGTTAATATTAATCAGACAATTTTAATCGTTTCTTTTCTGAAGTTTGATCTAAAGATCTATCTTTTATCATTTAGTTTTTGGGCAATTCAAACCTAATTTAATTCGTAGTTCTCATCAGTTTGAATGATAACAATGAAATTTATCGTCTCTTTTTTAGTTCCTTTTTCTATTGAAATCTCTCCAGCTAATTTGTCTTGATTTCATGACTTTTTTGATTTTCAATCCCTAATTGTTAAATCCATGCAACATAGTGACAGTTCTGGCCGTCTAACCCACCAGTCATGTTTTTAAGATTCTCACCAGAATCATTACATTACCTTCAATTTACAATCAAAGCATTTGCACGACTCATAAATTATTACTATGACTGCTGCACGCGATTATTTACCCACACCACCGCCCACCCATTACCGTCGTCGTTGTCAAACAGTGACTCCAACCCGTCGTTATCAGTCTGTCGCCCCAAAAACTATTACCCGTAGTCCTTCTCAGTCGTCTTCTAAGGTTACTACTTTACCCATCAAGTCTAAACGACTGCCTTTAGCCTTACAATTTCTCTTATTAGTCCAAAAAAGTTCAACCACCATTACCTGTGTTTTAGTCGCCATTACGTTAGGGGTCTATGGTTGGACGGTTTATGCGCCTACTCTGTGGAGTCAAGAATTTTCTAAACTGAAAACCCTACAACGCAACGAACGTCAACTGGCTGCTACCAATGAATCCTTAAAACATAAAATGGCAGAACAAGCAGAACAACCAGGATCCGGTTTAACGCCTCCAAGTCCTCATAAAGCAATCTTTCTATCCCCTGCTGAGGTTCCTGTCATGGAGGTGAAGGAAGAAACCCCCGAAACTCAAACAATTCCCATTATTCCAGGAACTCCCGTTGCTTATTAGTAAGTAAGATTTTAGATGTTTCACCGTTTAACTACTTCTCACACTTGAACCGGCCATGGGTAACTCTCGATCTCAACAGCGTTCCAAGCGTTCTCAATCTTCTTCTAAGAATCGTCCCACTCGTTCTTCTAGACAACCCGTTCCTAAAAATGGAATTGCTAAGCGATCGCCGACTTCTTCAAGAGGTAGAGGAAAACCAAAATCCCCTCCCTTGCCTAAATTTCGCCTTTTATTGGTTTGGGTTGTTTTGGTGAGTGGAATGCTGGGGTTAGCTTGGAAAACCTATCAATTACAGATTGTTCAAGCAGAAGAATTAAGACAAAAAGCCCGTTCACAACAAACGGTCAATATTCGGCCTTATGTTCCACGAAGATCAATTACTGACAGTGAAGGTAATATATTAGCCACCGATCGCTTGGAATATATTTTATATGTCCATCCCATTCAATTTAAACGAACTCAGGCAGAAGTAGCGCAGAAACTGAGCAGCATTCTAGAAAATAAAACCCCTCAAGAACTAATAGAACGCTTTCAACAGCGTAAAACAGGTATTCCCATTGCCCGAAACTTACACGAAGGGATCGCCGAACAAATTAAAAGACTGGGGTTGGATGGAGTCGAAGTTGATCAAACCTATGTCCGGTTTTATCCCCAAGAAAAGATGATGGCTGATGTGGTGGGATTTGTGGATCATGAACGACAAGGACAGGCTGGCGTAGAATTAGCTCAAGAAAAGCTTTTAAAACGAGATTTACAAAGCTTATACGTTCAAAGAACCGCCCTCGGTGCCATTCTCCCCAACTCGTTACCCCAAGACTTGCTTCAGTCTAATGATTGGCGAGTTCAATTAACGGTAGATATGCGCCTACAACGAGCAGTTCGGGCTGCTTTGCAACAACAAATCCAGAAATTTAACGCCAAACGGGGGGCCGTTATCGTCATGGATGCGACAGATGGCTCTATCTTATCTTTGGTTTGTGAACCCACGTTTGACCCTAACGCATTTTACAGATCTAACATTGAACTATTAAAAAATTGGACCGTTAGCGACTTATACGAACCCGGTTCTACCTTTAAACCCATCAATGTCGCTTTAGCTCTTGAGGCAGGGGTGATTCAACCCAATACAGTGATCCACGATTCCGGGTTAGTCAAGGTTGATGGTTGGCCGATTAAAAATGCCTCTAAGATGGGGAATGGCTCTATTAATATTGCGGAAATTCTGCAAACCTCTAGTAATGTGGCGATGGTTCACATGATGCGACGGTTGAAAAAGGAAGACTATTATAATCGTTTACAAGCATTAGACATTCATCAAAAAACAGGCATTGATTTACCCGGAGAAGTTCGGGGACGGTTAAAATCAGAAAAAGTGTTTATGGAGCGATCCATTGAAGTAGCTACCGCTTCCTTTGGTCAAGGGTTTGCCTTAACCCCCATGAAATTAGTACAGTTACACGGGGCCTTAGCCAATGGGGGAAAATTAGTCACCCCTCATTTGGTCAAAGGGTTAGTAGATGTGGAAGGAACCCTACACTGGCAACCCAATTATCCTAGCAAACAAATTATCGCCCCAGACGTGAGTCAAACGGTGGTGGAATTAATGGAAACAGTGGTAGATAAGGGGTCAGGAGAATCGGCAAAAACGCAAGGGTATCGTATTGGAGGGAAAACCGGAACCGCGCAAAAAGCAGGGCCAAGGGGCGGTTATTTACCCAATGCTAAGATTACCAGTTTTGTGTCGATTTTACCCGTAGAATCTCCTAGATACGTGGTTTTAGTGGTGGTAGATGAACCCAAAGGGGGGAATACTTATGGCTCAACAGTAGCAGCCCCGGTGGCTAAATTAGTGATGGATGCGTTGATTTCTTTAAAAGGTATTCCACCGGCGAAGTGATATTATAGTATCACGCCTCGGAGCAGGGAGTTGGGAAGACTGTAAAAATTATTAATTATTACTTAATTTATGCCTTTTTTGATGCCATTGCCAAGCATGGGAAAGAATCGCTTCTAAACTAGAATATTGAGGGTTCCAACCTAAGATTTTAGTCGCTTTTTCCCCACTTCCAACCAAGATAGGGGGATCCCCTGGACGGCGATCGCCTATTTTAACGTTAATGTCTTTTTGAGTCACTTTAATAGCAGTATCAATTAGTTCTTGGATGGAAAATCCGTTACTATTTCCTAAATTAAAAACATCAGATTTTCCCCCGTCTTGTAAATATTTCAATCCTAAAAGATGCGCTTGAGCAATATCGAGAACATGAATATAATCACGAATACAAGTACCGTCACGAGTCGGATAATCTGTGCCAAAAATAGAAATAAATTTTCGTATGCCTAACGCAGTTAAAAGCACTAAAGGGATTAAATGGGGTTCAGGATCGTGATCTTCTCCTAATAGCCCTTCTGGATGCGCTCCTGCTGCGTTAAAATAGCGAAAACAAACATAGTTTAAATCATAAGCTTGAGAAAAATCTCGTAAAATTTGTTCTACCATTAATTTACTGGAACCATAGGGATTAATCGGTTGTTGGGGATGTTCTTCGGTAATAGGAGAAAAGTGAGCGACTCCATAGGTTGCACAAGTAGAAGAAAAGACTAATTTATTAATAGAAGCTGCTTTCATGGCTTCTAATAAAGTGAGGGTATTAGCAACATTATTACGGTAATATTTTTGGGGTTCTTTGATAGATTCTCCTACGTAAGCAAAGGCCGCAAAGTGCATCACTGCATCAATATTATGCTGTTTAAACAGATCATCAAGTAAGGAGCGATCGCCAATATCACCTACTATCAACTCTACTTTTAACACCGTTTCAACTAAATCTCGATGACCATAAATTAAATTATCGAGAATAATCACATTGTAACCTGCTTTTTTGAGAGCTAAAGCGGCATGGGAACCAATATATCCGGCTCCTCCTGTTACTAAGATTTTCTTTTGATTAACTAGCATAATTTTTTAATATGTATTTTAAAAATTTCATAAACGAATAATCTGTTGATGAGGTAATTAATATCTACCAATTACTATTTTTTTCATATCCTAATTCAATCAATAATTCTCCTGTTATTTCCTTGAATCGGATAATATGTTCTTCTTTAAAATAGTTTTTCCAATCCCCACTTATTCCTTTACGATAATGAGATTTCTGGTTTCCTTGTCCCTGTTTTCGTCCTCCTGCTTTTGCCTTAAAACTGTGTTTCTGAAGGAGATTTTTTAAGACAGATTCAGGTATATCAATATCAAAGTGAAAGAAAATCTTTTTAAACGTCTCTAAACTGTCACTTCCTATCATGTCTTCAAATTTACAAATTAGCACCCTTGAATCTGTTTTTGCTTTCAACCAAGATCGCAAACATTCAATCTGATTAGCTTTATGGGTTTTAACATCGTTGATTAATAGCATTAATCCATCATCTATACTCATTTGATTCAATTGCTCTCTCCTTTCTTGCATAAATTTCCATTTTGTTACTGAATGGGAATATCTATAAGAAAAATAATCAGATGTCACAACATCTCTATAATCGCGCATAACAAAAATGGCTTTGTAATTTTCTGGTTTTTTCAATGCTAAGAATTTTTCATAGTTAATATATAAAGGACTTATAATTTGGCGAGGGGAGAAATTGATAGTTTCAACTTCCTCGGCAAGTTTTGGATTCAGATAATTGTTAGCAGGATCATAACACTCTAAACCCGTATATTTCAAAAAGAGGGAATCAGAAAAAATGGATTTTAGCCATTGACTACCTGTTTTTTGAATACAACAATGATAGAGATTTTGATTACTATTTTTTTTGCTCAACGCCAAAATTACTTGTTTTTTAATTTTTTGTTTAATTTGAGTGGATAGCCTAATAATAGTGTTTTTCATGTTTTTATCCAAGGATTAAACTATGACTATATACTAATATTGTTATCGTAAACTTTCCTTAAGTTGTTTGGTTAAGTAACGGACTTTGTGAAATACACGATTCAGTAGGGGAGGACGACGTTTATCTTCTACAGCTAAAGCAGGATGAACGGGGGGTAAGGAGAAAAATAAAGGATGCTGGAGCGACTGTTTGGAACCAGCAGATTGATGTAACTCTTTGAGAAAGTCTGCCCATTGATCGGCTGCGACAGTATCAGAATAGTCCATTTCAATTTTTGCCCGTGCGCCTTGGGACAGTTTTTCCCAAAGTCCAGTCTCTTCCTGTAACCGTCGAATGGCAGCAACAAAACTATCTGAGCGATCGCCTACTAACAAACCCGTCACACCGTCTTCAACCAGTTCTGGGATACCGCTACGAATGCGTAAACATACAGGAACCACCCCGCAGGCCATGGCTTCCATTAAGGCAATAGGTAAGCCTTCATAGTCTGATAACAAAACGATGACATGGCTTTCTAAGAGGTGTTTCTGAACTTGATCGCTGTTGAGTCTGCCACCTAATTTAACGGGGATGTTTTGAGCTTGTTGGGCAAGAATTTTCTCGACGGCACCCTGTTTTGACCCACTTCCATAAATAATGGCTTCTGTGTTAGGCACTTCTTGAACCGCACGACAAAAAGCTTTAGTTAACAAGGAAATTTGCTTTTGTTCTTCAACTAAACGACCTACATAAAGTATTCTTAGTTTATTTGAAGGTTTTTGTACAGTTATGGGGGGAACCGGTGCGCCGTAGGGAATACATTTTATTTGGGTTGTAGTATTTCCTTTACTGTGGATAGTTTGTTCAATGAAACGGGAAACTGCGACAAAACCAGAAAATTGATAATCTGGTTGACCAAAGACAAATTCATCTAAAATACCATAGTAGAAAGGATCATCAGAGTGCATAATCCCAACAGTAGGAATTCCTGCTTTTTTAAGCCAATAACTGCTGTAACAAGCAGGAATCACCAGATTAGGAATAAAAACATCTGGGGGATCTTCTTTTAATTGTTCTAAGATCCAACTAATGTGTTGGTCTGTGTAATGGGGAATTTGACAAACGGAATGTTTAAATCCCCCTTGTTTAACCAGTTGAACAGCTCGACATTCCTCTGCATTCCCTCGAATTGAAAATAATACTTTTGATTCAATTCCACGCTCTCTTAGACTGGGAAGAAGACGAGGTAACCAAGCATAGGGACCACCAACAAAATTGGGATAATCGTGAGCGCAAAAGGTAACTTTCATCACTTTAATAAGTTAAGTTTTTTAATCAATTTTGATCTTTTTTATCATTTATACGTTGAGTTACCATTTAGCCAATAATTGGAACATAATCACATAATCCTTTTGTTACCACTAAACTATCTGGATTACAACAAAGTAATTTGGTTCCTTGTTGTGCTAATTCTTTTTGAATTAAGGAAAATCTATCGAGAACTGTTCCTTGAGGTGTTTTAACCACAGTGGCATGGCATCCTCCTTTTTTGGCAATTTTGTCATTATAATGGTCTGTTAAATCTGAACGCTGTTTGATTTCTTCTTCATAAAAAGAGGGATTTTTATTCAGATCAATCCCGAGTAACTTAATATCACATTCAGGATAAATTAAATAAGCTAAATTGATTGCTGTACTTAAAGATCCCCTTTGAAAAAACAATTCATCTTTAAAACTTTTTGCCCAAATAAATTCAGGATGGTCTCGCAATTTAGCACTAAAAAACTTTAAATGAGAATAATGAACCATCAAAGGAGGAAGATAGTTAGATTTTTTATATAATTGATAACGTTCCTTTAAATTCCATTTCCAATTTTTCCAGGGTTCTTTAAATAATTTTTCATAATAATCATCAACATAATAAATTAATTGGGGGCTTACTTTATTAGCTATTTTTATTGTTTCTAAAAAAACTTTATGTGCCGGAAAATGGAAATCCCCTAAAAACAAAGCTTTAGGAATCACCCCAATTTTCTCATAAAAAAGCAAATATTTATTCATTGCTAAGGTATAGGGATGATTATTCAGATAGTCTTTTTCTTCTGAGGTTAAATCAAGAAGAGAACTACCTGAACCAATAATAAAACATTCTTTTTTAGTGGCAGTCATGGAAGGGTTTTCAAGCTATCTAGAGGAATTTTGGGGAAAAGTATCTTAATTCACATAGGTTAAACTAATCCTGAGCGTAACGCAACCACAGCCGCTTGAACGCGGTCATCAACAGCTAACTTATTCATAATACCTCGGACGTGGGTTTTAATGGTATTGGTGCTTAAATATAACTCTTCGGCAATTTCATTGTTACTTTTGCCTTCCACAATTAACTTTAAAACCTCTAATTCTCGTTCCGATAACAGGCCAATATTTTGATTGGGTTCAGGGGTTGGGGGTTTCAAATTATCTAAAACTAACCGTGCAATTTGAGGATCAAGATAAGTCGCCCCATCTTGTGCTGCTTCAATGGCAGCTAATAACCGCTCTAAACTAGCTCCTTTGATACAATAGGCATCGGCCCCACTAGATAAGGCGGCCACCACTTCCGTTTGTAAGGTGTGGGAAGTCAACATGACCACATGAATATTAGGTAATTGTTCCTTAATTTGCTTAGTGGCAGCAATACCGTCTAAACGGGGTAGCCCAATGTCCATGACCACTAAATCAGGTTTGAGTTCTAAGGCTTGTTGAACCCCAGTGTAGCCGTCTTCTGCTTGTCCAACAATCTCAAAGTTGGGATGTTCACTCAAAGCTTGTTCTAAGCCTAACTGCATCAGGGGATCGTCTTCAACAATTAAAATTCGCATGGAGGTGACAGGGTAATAGTAAACTCTCTTAACAATATGGCAAAAGTTAAAAAAAATCAGTATTTTTTAAGCAACATCTTCACAGGAAGCTGCACTTATGCTTAAATTCACCCATCTAGGGGAGGCAAAAAGAATCTCTGGTTAGGCACTCTTTAGTTAGAGTAAGCTCGTTAAATTTTATGACTTCCACTCGTCATCCCTGGCAATGGTTTTCTCTTATGGTTATCCCAGTGGCCTTAGCCTACTGGATCGGTGGTTTATTGGTCACAGTCCCTAGCACCGAGGTAGCTTATGTTGGGTTGCCCGCCGGCATTGCCCTGACTGCTTTGTTAATCTATGGGGAACAAGTCTGGTTAAGCATTTTTCTCGCTGATGTCCTGTTAATGTTCGGTTTAGGAGCAAGTTGGGGACTGGTGCTAAGTTCTGCTGTGGGTAGCACCCTCTCTGCTTGGTTAGGGTTTAAATTATTGCGTTGGTGTCATTTTTCTTGTCGCTTATCTCGCATTGATGATGTTATTGGCTTGGTATTTTTAGCAGGGATGGCCGCTCCCTGTGTCAATGCAACCCTAGAAACTCTATCAGCTTCATTTATGGGTTCTCTGAATTGGCAGGATTTTGCCTCACACTGGTGGATGGTAGAGTTAGGAGACTGTAGTGGTATTTTGATAGCAACTCCTTTTCTGTTACGAATTTACCTTCATAGCGCCGGTCTACTTCGTCGTCATAAAAAAGAGCGTATTTTAGAGGTGATGATCTGTGGAGGACTGCTACTCGGGTTGAGTTGGATGGTTTTCTCCCGTCATACTCAGGTGGAAACATTGATGGAGGGAAGTTTACGTAATGCCCAGTATTTGGAATATTTACCCTTTCCCATTGTGGTTTGGGCTGCCATTCGCTTCCAAACTTGGGGGGCTGTTTTCGGGAGTTTATCCTTAGCCTTACTGGCGATCGCTGGAACGGATCAAGGGGTCGGTCCGTTTGTGGTGCAAACGACTAATCAGTCTCAAGCGGTTTTATTGCTACAAATGTTTATTGTCATTGTTAGTGGAACCGCTTTATTATTGTCGGCAGCAGTGGCAGAACGACAACGGGCAGAACGACAGTTAAGGGCAACGTTAGAACGAGACCATCTGTTAGCAGAAGTGTCGTTGAAAATTCGTCAATCTCTTGATTTACAACAGATTTTTAACACCACTGTTACGGAAATTCGTCAGTTAATTCAGACCGATCGCGTGTTTATTGCTTCTTGGCAAGAGGGGGGACGTATTGAGGTGGTGGCTGAGTCTGTCAATGGTCATTATCCTAGTTTATTGGGGGGTAATGCTAGGGATGATTTATTAACAGATTTACCGTCTCTGTTTACCCAGGCTCAAACATTTATTGCCGATGATATTACAGAGTTAAATTTATCCCCGACGGTTCAACAATATACTCAACGTTATCAGATTAAGGCGGCGTTAGTGGTGCCTTTGCATTTAGAGGGTAAACCTTTAGGTTTACTGGTGGCTCATCATTGTTTTGGCATCCGTCATTGGCAAAAACAAGAAGTGAAATTATTAGAACAATTGGCTGGTCAAGTTATGATCGCCATGAGTCAGGCACAACTATATCAAAAAGTACAACAGTTAAATTGTAATTTAGAAAAACAAGTAGAATATCGCACCCATCAACTTCAGGAAAAAATAACAGAAGTACAAGAGTTACATGATATGAAAGCGGTGTTTTTACAAGCAGTTTCTCATGATTTACGTACCTCAATCATGGGACTGTTAATGTTGTTAAAAAATTTACAACATCGCCCTGGAGATAGCTTAACGTTATCCCGTTCTATTCTTGATAGAATGATTAATAGTAGTGAGCGTCAATTAACTTTAATTAATGCACTGTCTGAAGATCATTTTTCAGAACAACGACCTCTGATGATTCATTGTGAACCCTTATGTCTATCAAATTTTATTAACGAATTAACTCAAGAATGGCAGCCCTTATTAAAACAAAATCAAGCTCATTTAACCCTGAACATTCCTCATAATTTACCTTTAACTTATGGGGATAAAGAAAAATTACATCATGTGTTTGATCACCTTGTCACTAATGCTTTAAAACATAATCCCCCTGGAATTAATTTAAGTATTGATGCAACGGTGGAACAGGGTATGATCTATTGTCGTTTAACCGATAACGGGGTAGGAATGTGCGATCAACAATGTAGCCAATTGTTTAAATTATATCTTCGCAGTTTACATGATCGACGGAGGACTGGTATCGGGTTAGGTTCTTATCAATGTCGTCAAATTATTGAAGCTCATGGTGGTAATATCGGGGTGAAAAGTACCCCAGGTAATGGCTGTCAATTCTGGTTTACCCTTCCTATGGCTAAAAGTCAACCTTCGGCGGTAAGCTAAACCTTAATTATTAGGCTTTTGACTAGAATATAGTGTGTGGAAATATACCAGTTCTCAGAAATAACTAGAGATATCTAGTTTGGGGTGTGGGGTGTAGGGTGTAGGGTGTGGGGCAAGGTACCAACGGTGTAGAAGAATAGTCAATAAGCAAATCTTATTTAAGAATACTATATCGTTTTAAAATTCAATATTTTAAGATTTCCTGACATTGATAATAATTATCAATAAGCAACCAGTTTCCGCCTTTGTGGTATGATCATAGAGATTAAAAATCTACAGCACGTATGTCTACTTGCTTTTCAATCACCTCTAATACTGATTACTCCGTAATTATAGGTTTCTCTTTTTCCCTTTTAAGGCTATTTTGGAAACTATTTTGAGCAAATGTATTATTTTTTAGAATAGTACAAGTAATCTAGTTATTGACAAAAATCTCAAATTATGCACTTTATATCAGAGATAATTTTTTGGTAACATGATGCAAAACAAGGAGGATAGCTATGACAACAGAAGTAATAGAAAAACGGTCTTCTTCCACTTCTACTATTCGTAAACCAGCCCCTCGGTATCGAGTGTTGCTTCATAACGATGACTTCAACTCTATGGAATATGTGGTACAAACATTGATGCAAACTGTATCAGGAATGACCCAACCTCAAGCGGTTGATATCATGATGGAAGCTCATACCAATGGCACCGCTTTGGTTATTACTTGTGCTTTAGAACCGGCTGAATTTTACTGTGAAACCTTGAAAAATCATGGTTTAACTAGCACCATCGAGCCAGACGAGTAACATTAATAAAAACCTCAAAAATTGCTCACAATTATCTCAATGTTTCCTCAAATTATACTTATTAGTTGAAACCTTAGCACAGCTTTTGAATCCTTGAAATTTAATTTTACCCTAATTGCTAATTACCCAGTACCTTTACGGCTGGGGATTTTTATAAGTTTTCTCTTGTGTTTATGGCTTCCTCTGGCCATTCCACTTTATTTATTATTAAAAGATGATGCGAACTTAACTACCATTGTCACTATGGCAATCCTTTATTTAGAGTTTATTGGGTTATTATTTTTCTGGAATAGAAACGTTTACCAACTTAATAATTGGTGGCAAAGTTATGGATTAATATTTAGTAGAAAAAATGGTGTTGAATTGATTAATGGGTTGAGTTTAGGGTTATGCTTTACCTTTGGCTTATTTATTATAGAAGCAATTTTAGGCTGGGTTAAATTTGTGCCACCTTCTGATACTTTTACTCGGATAATTTTTGAAGGGTTATTAAGTGCGTTGGGAATTGGTTTAGCGGAAGAATTATTTTTTAGAGGTTGGCTATTAGAAGAACTGAAAAAAGATTATAATGCCCAGATTTTTACTTATGCCAATGGAATTATCTTTGCAATTTTACACTTTTTGAAACCCCTAGAGGAAATTATTAGAACTTTTCCTCAATTTCCTGCCTTAGTTTTATTAGGTATTACTTTAGTGTGGGCTAAATTAGGACATTCTAACCGTATAGGAATATGTATTGGATTGCATGGTGGTTTGGTGTGGGGATATTATATGATCAATGTGGGTCAATTGATCAATTATACGGATCAAGTGTCTCCCCTATTAACAGGAATTGATAATAATCCCATCGCTGGAGTGATGGGACTAATGGGGTTAGGATTATTAAGTATTTTGATGAGAAGAAAAGCCCAACTCAACAGAAAAACTGATTAAGAAACTGAGAAAATAATTTCAGTTCATCAGGTTCTTGATAATGGGAAGGCAGTAACTCAATCAATGCCTTTTCTAACGCCTCTAAAACTGTATCAATATCTTGACGTTTAGGATGTTTAACTTGAGGAAATACAAGAGGTTCCCCAAAGCGAAGGGTTAAGGTTTTGCGGTAATATAAATGTTTAGTCCCGATTAAGCCCACTGGAACCACTGGAACCCCACTACGTAACGCATAGATAGCCGTTCCTCGTTTCAGGGGAATGCTTAACTTTCCTTCTGTCGTCCCTAAACGGCCTTCGGGAAATAGCATTAATCCCCGCCCTTGTTCTAAAATAACCTGCACAGCCTTGTTAATCTGACGGAGGGTTTTGATAGATTCCCCAGACGGCACATTTTCTTCAATAGCTTGGGCTAAAGACTTTAATTCCTGGTTTCCTGCTTCGGCTGCTTCAATGATAGCGGTTTCTTGACCCCAACGACGTTCTAAAGGAATAACCCCACCAGAAAGCCCTAAAATAAAACGCTTCCACCCTTTATTATAAAGAGTACGAGCATCCCCTAAAATGTGAAAATAAGGGGACGCAGAGCATTCTGATAACAATAAAAAGGGGTCAATATGGTTGAGATGGTTAGCGACTAAAATAACGGGATGACGGGGAATGCGTTCAGGATAGTCTACTTTAACCCGAAAAAGACTGTGAATGAGCGATCGCAGAACAAAACGACGAAAACGACCATTGATCGGGGGGTCAAATGTCCCTTCTGCCATCGTTTCTAGGTTATTTAAGCCCTGTTGAATGGCTTGTTTGATTTTAGGGTTTTGAGCATCGCATAAGCCTTCTTTTGCCCGTTGAATGGTGTCTGGGGTAATAGAAGGTTGAGTATTGATAGATTCTAGGGACACTGACATGATCGTAACTTGAATACTTTTACTCATTTTCCCCAGTGATTGAGTTATTAGATGTTGAGATCAGGCCAGTTTTTTGAATGGTACAAACCAGGGGATTTGGTAAAATTAATTATCAATTACTTGGCTGAAATTCTTATTCTACTATTAATTTTAAAGGAGAAAATCTATAATACTTATACTTCAGTTATCCATCTTTATTCTGATTTAATTGGCTTATCTGGTTAAAGAAACTTTGATCACAGATGTTACTAAAACACCCTTCCCTTCAATTTGCCTTAGTTCGCTATCAAAAGGCTTTGGATGATTGGAACTCTTTAGAAGATTCTCAGGCTGCGCTATCTACTGAAGATGAACAAGCGTTAGAAATTTTATTGGCTAGAGATGCTCTTCAAAATGAATTGAAAAAGACCGAGAAAGTGTCTGTCGATATTCTCTCACAAGTGATGCAGCTTGATTTACGCCTCAAACAGAACGCAGGTAAGATCCTCAAAGTTCTTAACTTGCCTGAGTATCGAGAAAGTTTACCTTCTCCCCCTCAAGATTGGTGGTGGCATTTAGATGGTAAACAGATTAACTGGGTAATCAAAGGGCTAAAAGTAATGGTTTGGACAGGCAGCCTGGGACTGCTGGCTAATATTGCTAGTCGTTTCCTGAGTGGAGGAGTGGGCGTTTTCGGGGCAGTGGCGGTAGTATTTCCCAGTTTCTTGACCTTACTACAAGCTAGGAGCGAACTGACTGAGGCCGGACAAGAGGGGTTAGACAAACTCATCGCCAAAAAGGGCATTCCTCAACACAGAAGAGAAAGAGCAAAATTCAGTCTTCTTTTAGCTCTTTCTGGACTATTACTGGGTTTTTGGTTTGCTTTACCGCTTATCTCTGAAAAAGTTTACAACCAACGAGGTTTGAACAACTATAAACAGGGACAGTTGGGGACAGCCGAAGAAAATTACTTGAGAGCCATTGCTTTAAATCCTGATAATGTATATGCCCACTACAACTTAGGCAATCTCTATGAAGACTTGCAGCAGTTTGACAAGGCCCGTACCCAGTATCTTATCGCTGTCAAAGGGGATGTTCCAGAAGCCTATAATAACTTAGCTCGCTTGTTCATTCAGAAGAAGGAATATGCCCAAGCTGTAGCCCTGCTAAACCAAGGTATTTTACAAGCAGGCAAACAGGATAGCTTTCCTGAAGTGAAATACAGTCTCTTCAAAAATTTGGGATGGGCAAGGTTTAAACAAGATCGAGATACAGAGGCACAGCAAGCATTACAAGTAGCGACAGCCATTGCCAGTAACCCAGAAAACGCTAAATATATAATAAAAAATCCAGGGTCTGCTCGTTGTTTGTTAGCCCAAGTGTTAGAACGGCAAAAACAACCTTCAGCGATTGAACAATGGCAAAAATGCTGTCAGTTGGGTTCCACATTAAATCCTGATGAAGATACTTGGTTACATCTAGCTCAAAAGAAATTACAGGAGGCAGGAAAATCATGCAAGCAGCCTTGAGGTTTAAAATTCTAGCAGGAGTCATTCTCAGTTTGCTCTTGCCCGCATTAGTCTCTCCTAGTTGGGCAAACCCAACAGTGTTAAATTTTATCTCAGAGATTAAAGGCGATGTACAACTCAAGCGCAGTCAATGGAATGGCTATCAAAAAGCCAATATGGGAGATTTGCTCAATCCTTCTGACCAATTAAAACTTAGTGCCGGAGCATCGGCTACAGTTATGTGTAACAACTTAAGGGTTTGGGTCGTCCCTAGCGACAAAGTTTCTCTTGTGTCTGAGGGTTGTGGTGCTTCAAAACGGACAGAAACGCGACCTAACGGTGGATCGGGTCCCACTCGCGCTCCCAATGAGACAATTCCCTACATTATTAGCCCTCGAAATACTGATCTACTAACTAACCGTCCGATATTGCGCTGGAATGCGGTTTCTGGGGCTACTCATTATAAGGTTCGCATACAAGATGCTGGTTTAACATTAGACTGGCAAACGGAAACTAGCAACACAGAAATCCAGTATCCAGGTGAACCTCCTCTACAACCCGACTCCTATTATCTTTTAATCGTAGAAACTGATCAAGGAGAATCCTCTGAGGAAGAACAAGGCGTTGACCTAAGTTTTACAGTTTTGGATACGCAAAAAGCTCAGTCAGTGCAAACAGAAGTCGCCCAATTAAAACAACAAAAATTAAGCCAAGAGGCAGAAGGAATAGCGTTAGCCTATTTGTATGAAAGTTATAATTTGAAGGCGGAAGCCATAGAATTATTAGAAGGGTTAGTAAAACAGGGAAATCAGACAGTGGCAATCTATCAACTTTTAGGAGATTTATATCTACAAGTAGGATTGAGCAAACAGGCGAAAAGTCCTTATTTACAAGCTTTAGAACTAGCCAAAGCCACTGAAGATGTGGAAGGGCAAGCTGAGGCACAATTTGGACTAGGGCAAGTGGAAGTCCAAAAAACTGAGGCCATAGGGTGGCTAACCCAAGCACAAACGAATTATCAAAAATTAGGTGATATGCCAAAAGTTGAGGAGGTACAGCAATGGATAAAGGATTTTCAGTAAAATCTGGTCAAAAATTTAGAAACTTGTAGGGTGGGCAATGTCTCAAATAGTTTCTGGTTCAAGTTTGTAAGCTTTTTCTTAGCATTGCCCACCTTACCTTTATTTATAACCACCTACATAATGTTCTAGATCACTTTTAGTTCTTAATCCCACCTCAGTCGTCGTTGTAACATTAATTCCTCTGCTTGTTAATTGTTCGGCAATAGATTTTTTTACCTGTTCATCTAAATGAAAACGAATCTTTTTACTCACCTCGAATCCTCTTAAGTTTTTCTTGCAAAGGGGAAGGCGGATTTTTCTGTTTTAATTGTTCAACAAAAGCCTGGCTTTCTGCTGTCTGACGCTCAATTTCTTTTTGATGATCGTAATAGTAGGAAATCGCTGCATACACCGAAGCTAAAGACAAATCATATTCTCTCGCAATATCTTCTAAAGATTCCCCCATTTCTAGATACATTTTGGCCACAGTAGCCACGGACATTCTTGTTCCTATTATACGTGGTTTACCAAAACAATAGTCTGGATCAATTGCTATATATTCTGTACTGATTCTCTCTTTTGAGACTCCCTGGGTTAAAACCGCAGGGATTCTAGTCGTAACTTTAAAATGGGATAAATCCACATTTCAAAGTTTGTTTCTAGTTACTATTCTTATAGTCACCTACCA
>JAAUYI010045671.1_pt1 | contig 18012 bp, 16 predicted proteins | sample 7278041 | NCBI WGS metagenome assembly JAAUYI01 (sample SAMN14350216, study PRJNA611818) | marine sediment metagenome | isolation source: surface marine sediment (0.6m) | place: French Polynesia: Moorea | collected 2018-08
GTTTCCATCACACCCACCTGGGACTATAAGTCCCAGTCTAATAGTCAAAGTCATATAAATATGACTATAAAACTAGCCATCAAAACTAATGGGACAGAACACTAGTACTCGACCAATCCAAAATTGACGGATGAGGTAAAGCAGGGGAAGCAGGGGGAGAATAGAACTAAACTTTGCTGCAATTAACAAGGGCAAAGTTTGCTTGGTGGACTAGTAGAGGGGATAGCGGAACCTCCCCCAGGGTAGACACTAACTATTATGAACTACCAGCCCTTACTTCGTTGAAGGACTGGTCTCTACATCCAGCCCAATAAGGAATGATTTTTGACGCTTCTCACGACCTGGTTGCTAGATGTTTCCCGTGTTTTACGAGTACATGAAGTAGAGCCAGAATCATCCACGTCTACGAGGCTAGTTCCGCTCCCCCGGTAGATTACCTGAATATTCATACTTTTGTTTCTAGTAACTATCGTGCCATTACAGCTGAATATGCGTATAGCTACTCCTAGTAGTATATCACATAGCGTGTTGGCTCGCTTACATCCCCACCTTGTAGAAGGATGGGGAATTACGCGAGAAGGTTAAAATTAACTTTGTTGTTGCACTGGCAGAGGACCAGGACTAACTGCTATTTGTCTAGTTTGTCCATTACGTTCTATTTGTACTTGCAAAGGAACACCTATTTTACTCTTTTCTACTATTTTTTGTACTTCTTCATTTTTGGTAACATTTTGATTATCAATACCAACAATTACATCACCTGCTTTGAGTCCAGCACGAGCTGCGGGAGAGCGAGGAACCACACGCACTAACAAAACTCCCTTATCTGTTTCCACGGTGGGGGTTCCCAGTTCGCTGTTTAGTCTCTGCTTCAAGTCTTTGTTTAAGGTAACCATCACCACACCTAAATAGGGATGATCCACACTACCTTTAGCAATTAATTCCTGGGAAATTCTTTGTACGGTGTTGATGGGAATGGCAAATCCTAAGCCTTGAGCACCACGAATAATGGCAGTATTCATGCCAATCACTTCACCTTGGGCATTTAACAGGGGTCCACCGGAGTTACCGGGGTTAATGGCTGCATCGGTTTGCAGGTAATCAACACGCTTATCACTGGCTCCAATATCAGCACTAGAGCGACCAGTGGCGCTGAGAATTCCGGAAGTAACTGTATAATCTAAACCAAGGGGGTTACCAATGGCAATCACCGCTTCTCCTGGTCTTAAGGACTCGGAATTACCCAAGGAAACTGTAGGCAAATCCTCAGCATCAATTTTGATTACAGCTACATCGGTTACTTGGTCTTCACCGAGAACTTTACCGTCAAATTGACGACCATCTTTGAGTTTGACAGTTACAGTATCAGCACCATTTACAACGTGGGCATTGGTCAAAATTTCCCCATTAGAGTTGATAATAAATCCAGAACCGTTACCCCGTTGTACCCTTTGTCTTGATTGTGATGGCAGTCTATTGCCAAAAAATCGCCGGAAAAATGGATCGTTAAATTCGTCTGGCAACTGAGAACGTACTGTTTTAGAGGTATCAATCCTAACTACTGCTGGTCCGACATTGTCTACCACTTTCACAACAAAGTTGGGATCGTCTCCTGTGGACTTAAAAATGGCTGGAGTAGAGATTTTGCTGTTATTATTGGTTTTATTTTCAGCCTTTACTTCTCCTTGGGAATCGTTACTATTGCTATTGAGGACATTAGCTGGTACAGAGGAGCAACCCCCAACGGATACTGCTGCGATCGCACTCAAAAGTAACAGTAACATACTTTTTGGGGAGGAATATTTGGTATAAATATGTTTTTGCTCTAATTTTTGCTCTAAGTCATAATCTGTAGTTTGCATATGTTTTTACAACTCCATTGTGAATCAGTGGGTGGTAGGATTGTGCCTACTGGGGATGGGTAAAGAAATTACAGCTTACAAGCTCGTTTTGGTAACAGAGCATATTTTGCTAGAAATTTTTACTTCTTTATATCTTCTATTGTGACGATTAACAGCCAAGGTGGTAGACAAATGCAAATTTCCATCGAAAATCTATGGACTCAAGTACTAGAGCGTTTGCAGTTACAATTATCCCCTCCCACCTTTGAAACTTGGATTAAACCTGCTACGGCACAAAGTTTGCAAAATAATTGCCTTGTAATTCGCACCCCTAACCCATTTGCCCGTAATTGGCTACAGAAATATTACATAAAAACGATTGCTAATGTAGTACAAGATATTCTTGGTCATCCTGTGGAAATATCCGTTATCGTTGATCAAGGGGATGAAGTCTTTAGTCTTACTGAAACAGATGTTTCTTGGGAGTTACCTGTGCCCAGTAGTTTTCCGGAGCCTATGATCGAGAATCGAGTTAAAACCAAGCTTAACCCTAAATACGTATTTTCTCGGTTTGTAGTTGGTGCTAATAGTCGCATGGCTCATGCTGCCTCCTTGGCTGTGGCTGAATCTCCGGGAAGAGAATTTAACCCTTTATTTTTATGTGGTGGGGTAGGATTGGGTAAAACCCATTTGATGCAAGCAATAGGTCACTATCGTTTGGAAATTTGCCCTGATTCTAAAATATTTTATGTTTCTGTTGAACAATTTACCAATGATTTAATTACTGCTATCCGTAAAGATAGTATGCAAAGTTTCCGGGAGCATTATCGAGCCGCAGATGTAATTTTAGTAGATGATATTCAGTTTATTGAAGGGAAGGAATATACCCAAGAAGAATTTTTCCATACTTTTAATACTTTACATGAAGCTGGCAAACAAGTAGTTTTAGCTTCTGACCGTCCTCCCAATCAAATTCCCGGTCTCCAAGAACGGCTTTGTTCACGGTTTTCTATGGGTTTAATTGCTGACATTCAAACCCCAGATTTAGAAACAAGAATGGCAATTTTACAAAAAAAAGCCGAATATGAAAATATTCGTTTACCTAGGGATGTAATTGAATATATTGCTTCTAATTATACTTCTAATATTAGGGAGTTAGAAGGAGCTTTGATTCGGGCATTGGCTTATGTTTCTATCTGGGGTTTACCTATAACTGTGGCAAATATTGCTCCAGTTCTAGAACCACAACAAGAAAAAATCGAAGCTACTCCAGAAGCAATTTTAGCAGTTATTGCAGAAGTTTTTAAAGTTTCTATTGATGACCTTAAAAGTAATTCTCGTCGTCGAGAAATTAGCTTGGCACGCCAAATAGGTATGTATTTAATGCGACAATATACAGATTTGAGTTTGCCCAGAATTGGTGAAGAATTTGGCGGAAAAGACCATACAACAGTAATTTATAGCTGTGACAAAATTAGCCAATTACGAGAAAAAGATCATGAATTAGGGCAAACCCTACGTCAATTGAGCGATCGCATTAATATGACTAAAATCAGGAAGAAGGATGAAGCATAAAGAATAAAGAATGACCAATGACCAATGACAAATGACCAATAGACCTCTGTTGGAAATTAAATATGGGTTGTCCAAAACCGTTGTTCGGTGACGTTGCATTGTAACGTCTCTACATTCTTTTCTACCAGATGTCTAATGACCAATGACAAATGACCAATGACCAATGACAAATGACAAATGACAAAATCTCCGTTCCCCCTCTACTGGGAGGAAGTTTAGAAGAATTGACAGCTTGGGTGGTACAGCAGGGACAACCCGCTTATAGGGGAAAACAACTACATGATTGGATTTATCACAAGGGTGTGCGATCGCTAGCTGATATTTCTGTCTTTTCTAAAAAATGGCGAGCAGAAGTAGCACAAGTCCCCATTGGACGCTCTACTTTACATTATCACTCTGTCGCCCCCGATGAAACGGTAAAATATCTCCTGCAATTAGCAGATGGACAAATTATTGAAACTGTGGGTATTCCCACCGATAAGCGTCTCACAGTTTGCGTTTCTACCCAAGTGGGTTGTCCCATGGCTTGCGATTTTTGTGCTACTGGTAAGGGAGGCTATAAGCGCAACTTAGAACGCTATGAAATTGTAGATCAAGTTTTAACCGTCCAAGAAGATTTTCAGCAGCGGGTAAGCAATATTGTGTTTATGGGTATGGGAGAACCCCTATTAAATACAGATAATGTCTTGGGAGCAATTAAATCCCTAAATCAAGATGTGGGTATTGGACAGCGTAATATCACTGTCTCCACCGTAGGTATTCCCGGACGTATCCGTCAATTTGCTCAACACCACCTCCAAGTTACCCTTGCGGTGAGTCTCCACGCACCGAACCAACCACTACGAGAACAACTTATCCCCAGCGCTCACCATTATAAGTTAGAAGATTTATTAGCTGAATGTCGCGAATATGTCGAAATTACGGGGAGACGAGTAACTTTTGAATATATTCTTTTAGCTGGCTTTAATGACCTCCCTGAACATGCAATCCAACTAGCAAAATGTTTACGGGGATTCCAAAGCCATGTCAATTTAATACCATACAATCCCATTTCCGAAGTAGACTATAAACGTCCTACTCGCGATCGCACCCAAGGCTTTGCAAAACTCCTCAAACAACACCATATCGCTGTCAGCGTGCGTTATTCCCGTGGTTTAGAAGCTGATGCAGCTTGCGGACAATTACGAGCAAGTAATACCTTTACCAACAATTAACAATTAAAAATTAAAAATTAGTAATTCCTAACTTTCAAAACAATTAAAAATGTAAAAATTATAACTCATGGGCGCAAGCTTTGCGCCCCTACAAACTTCTAATTCCTAATTCCTACAATCCCAGGAGCATAAGCTTCAATTACTTTACCAGTGCGGGTACAGTTTACCATCAAATAGTCACAATTTGGGCACTGTGTTCGCGTTAATTGACTACTAATAATATAGTATCGTTCTCCTTCACTACCACAGTTTGGACAGCGAATTTTTTCTATTTTATACATTTTAAAACCCCTAGATATTATCGTTTTTAAAAACCAGAAAGTTATTATTTAGTTATAATTTATTCCTTTTCAATCGTCAATTAAACGCTAACATATAAAATTTACGTATTTTTATTTAACTGTTTACTGTATGTTGTATAACTCGGTCTTGTTGGATTTATATTATGCACATTTTATGTCTGAATGACCATCTAATTTGAGAAAGAAATTTTAAATTTTTTGTAAATTATCTCTTATGTATTTAGCGAACCCTGTTGTTTTCTGATATATCTATATCAGTTTTCACATTCAATACATTACATTCTTGTGGGACGGGCATCCCTGCCCGTCTTACTCCTGTCCCCCCAGAAGATTACCTCATTGAGTGAGACCCATTCATAGGGGGAAGAGCGGGAAGAGAGGGAAGAGAGGGAAGAGGGGGAGAAATTTTTATAGGTAATCTTAAAATGAGAAGGGAGTAATTTTAATACCTACACATCCTCAGATGTTGTGCTTTTAATTTGTATTATAGGGCAGGCAGGGATGCCTACCCCACAAGAGTTATAGCAAAATTTAATATGTAATTTAAATGGGCTTTAGCTTAATTTTAATCCCTGTCCGTCCTAATTTTAACAATCCCCTTTATATTGTACTCAAGGGTATATTTTTGTCTTTAATTATGCTTTGGATTGAAAATGTTATTTATAACAAATATATTTAGAATATAAATGTTATTTGTTGACATTATAATGCTCCCTCAAAATATGCAGAATATTTACTTAAATATTTATTTGGTTAATAGCTGTGAAAAACTACTATAGCTTGTAAGTTTTGATAACTTTATTTTTTTCTTAAAAGTCTTGATTTTACCTTTAACAAAAATTAGACTGTTATTGATATTTCAATTTGATAGCATAAACAAAACTTAATAAATATTTCTAGTTAAAACCATGAAATTTATGAGATATGTTTGCTAATCTATTGATAGGTAATGGGTAATGGGTAATCGGTAGTGGAGCTTTCCATTTATCAATTACCCATTCTTTCTTGAGGACGCTACATTTTTATCCTTTAATTAGCTAGCTTTCTGACTCAATTAGGGTGAAAGTAATCATAAATTTCTTGAGCTAAACTCGAACCAATACCTGGGACTTCAGCTAATTGTGCGGGTGTTGCTTGACGAATGTAATCAAGGGAACGAAAATGTCCCAAAAGCTGTTTTTGACGATAGCGTCCCAAACCAGGAATTTCATCTAAACGCGATCGCTTTAATTTATTGCTGCGTTGTTGACGATGAAAACTCACAGCAAAGCGGTGCGCTTCATCTCTTAATCTCCGCAGTAATTGCACTCCCGGTTGTTCTGGATTGGTTGAGAGTGGTTGAGTTTCTCCTGGTAGAAAAATTTCTTCTCGTCGTTTTGCAAGACTGACAACTCGCAAATCTTCTAATAAATTCATCTGTTGTAAAATACCAACAACGGATGACAGTTGACCTTTTCCTCCATCAATCATAACTAAATCAGGCCAATCTGGATTACCTACTCTAGGTAATTGGGGATTTTCGATATATTTACGAAACCGACGCTGGATTGTTTCCGCTAAAGAAGCAAAATCATCTGAATGTCCAGTTGTAATTGTGGGATTTTTGATTTTATAGTGGCGATAATATTGCTTTGCTGGTAAACCGTCAATAAACACCACTTGGGAAGCAACAGCATTTGATCCCTGGATATGGGAGATATCATAACCTTCAATACGGTGGGGTATTTCTGGTAAATCAAGGATATTAGCTAAATCTTGCATCCCTTGGTGATTGCGTTCGCTAAACTTTTGCATTCTCTGCAATTCATATTCAGCATTTCGCTCTACCATTTCAATTAATTCTGCCTTAGTTTGGCGTTGGGGAGACAAAATTGTCACTTTTTTCCCTTTACGTTGAGTCAAGATTTCTCTTAGCATTTCCCCATCGGGTAACTCGTGCTGTACCAAAATTTCCGTGGGAATTTCTACCCCTTCCGCAGTTTGATAATGTTCCTCCAATACCCGTTGTAAAATCGCTCCCAGCAACCCCTCAGATGGACGAGAAGGTACTTCTGCCACAAAAGCTAACCTTCCTACCAATTTCCCAGCACGAATCTGGAATAATTGAATACAAGCGTGGTTTGTGTCTGCTGCTAGAGCTATGGCATCCCTTGACACGGTATCATCACTTAGGGATACCTTTTGCTGTGCAGTTAGGGAATTTAACCCAGCAATTTGATCGCGAATCCTTGCTGCTGCTTCAAAGTTCAATCCTTCTGCTTGTTGCTGCATTTGTTCCCTGAGGATGTCAATTAACTCCCCCGTTCTTCCCTGAAAAACCATGGCTATTTTTTGCACAGTTTTGCGGTATTCTTGGGGAGAAATCAATTGCTGACACACCCCCGGACAACGTCCTAGGTCATAATTTAAACAAGGACGGTCTTTAAACAGTGGTTGTGGTCGCTGTCGCAGAGGGAAAATCCGCTTACATATTTGCAATATCTCCCGCAGTAAGCCAGAATCCGTATAAGGTCCGAAGTATTTATTTTTTGCTTTACCTAATTGACGCTTACGGGTGATAAAAATACGGGGATAATCTTCTGACCAAGTGATGCAGACATAAGGATATTTTTTATCATCCTTGAGCAGAACATTAAAATAGGGTTGGTGCTGCTTAATTAGATTCGCTTCCAACGCTAAAGCTTCTGCTTCTGTATCAGTGACAATAAACTCAATGTCTGTTACCTGTTTTACCATTGTAGCGATACGTTCGCTTAACCTCTGGGAATCTCGAAAATAAGAACGGACACGAGAACGTAATTTACGAGACTTACCTATATAAATAATGCGATCGCTACTGTCCCGCATGAAATAAACTCCCGGTTCTGGTGGAATTTCTTGCAAACGGGTTTCCAATTGTTGTGGGTTTTTGATTAGGGTTCGTGTTTTAGCAGATGTTGTCACAACCAATATTTGGCAATTTGACAATTTTACTTGCTTCTATTTTAAGTAAAAATACTAGATTTGCATATTAATTTTATAATTCTAATTTGATGATTTTATCTTCCTGATTATTTCTCACTTGAGAATAAACTTACTGAAAGATGATATCCAGAAAAACTACCGATTCATATCTTGCACCATTGACAAGTAGAAAGAAAGCTAGTTAGGCACTAACAGTTGGTTTCTTAATGCTTACCCTCGAATGATGCAAGATATAAAAATGGAGATTTTCATTTCTAATTCCATATGCGTCATTGCTGAATTAAGGGAAAATTATTGTGGTGCAGTCTGGAGTGCCTGCATCATAAATATAGAAAATGGGAATATAGAAAACGGGCAAGGATGCCCGTTCCACAAAACCATCAAAATCATCCCGCATTTATGCAACACTCCATATCCATATCTTCGATTATTCTTTAAAAATCAGGTTTCAAAATCAGGTTTTGTTAAAATAAGTCCCATGACTATTCTTTTTTTGACAAAAATATCTATAATTATTACAGGAACCAATTTTTCTATAAACTCCCTATCTTTACCATCAGTCATAGTTATCAAAACAATAGAATTATTTGCTTAATTATATTGATGATTATTGATGATTATTCACTAGATTTTTAGATAGGAATTGAACCCAGGATAGGATAATAAAATTGTATTATGACCAAAAAGCAATTTGAATCTCAATATCGTCAGGCTATGTCTGAAACCCTCGATGAACTACAAACAGCAATGTTAATGTTAGCCCAATTACAACGTAAAATTTCAGAAATAGGCAGTTCTGTACAAAATTTGAGTGAAAGCGTTGAAGATTTTCTTATCCAGGAAAAAGCAGACTAAAACTACCAAAAACATAGAATTATATGGGACAAAAAGCTAATTCTTCTTCAATCGCTAAAACCAAATCGTTGAGATTTAAAGGCTTGACAAAGTAGCGACTTGCTCCTAATTTCATAGCTTCTTCTCGGTCTGCTTTAAAAGCTAATCCGGAAACAATAATGATGGGTATATTTGATAAATCTGGTTTTTTCTTAATTTCCTCTAATAGAAAATAACCATCAATTCCCGGTAATTTCAAGTCTAATAAAATTAAATCTGGCTGAAATTGATATACAGTGGGGAAAAAAGCATCACCATCTGGTAAATCTTTAACATTGTATTTACAGTAGCCGAGATAGTCACTCAACAACATCCTGTTGACATTGTTATCTTCAACCAGCAAAATTCTTTTTCCTTTGCTGCGCTTGGTGGGCTGTAATTGTTGATGTTTAGCAAGTAATTGTGCTGTCATTTTTACCTATGTCTTAGGTTAAAAGTCAACAATAATTATCAAAATTAATAAAATAGTAAATATAAGATAAGATGCGAAAATATACAATTTTAGATAAATTAAAACTAGTCAAATTATTAAAAAAATATTTTTCGTACTATCAGTGATAGTTAATAATAATATCTCAAAATATCAATTTGAGCAAAATTTAAGCTTTGAGAACCGACAACTTTTTCCAATTCTTAAATCTTCAGAGTAAATCTAACAAGTTGAAGCTGTAGCCAAGGGTGATGGTAATCTTCCAGCTAGCACTCTATTCATTTAAGCGGCAACCTTTGCAAATTACAGTCAAGTATTTGTAAACAGGCAGAAAGTTTTTAATCCAATTATCTTTATAATTCACTCAAGTACATGGATGGTAGAGTCGATTTTTAATCTAACTCAAGGGTAATCTACGGAATTAGCCAAAGTTTATCAGTTTATTTGCTTGATAGTGACTGACATTCAAAGGGATAATTTCCGAACTCATACCAACCCTTGACACTCTTATATCCATAACCACATTCCATATCCAATTAAAAAATATTTATTTGTTATATACATAGCTTATACGACTAGCAGGTATATTCAGATAAAGCTATTGTAGAATTTTAATTAAGTTACAATTAATAAATAATGATTTATTCTGGGAATATCTACGTTGTTTTACGGATATTAACTAAAGTATCTTCACACTTAGTATTTTGTGCTGTTTTTCCTGCATTAAATGCTAACTTTGTTGGTGTGATAACAGGAATATAACATCAGTAATTTCCCTATAGTATATCCGTAAAAATACTACCAATAATCAAAGTGGATGTCAATCAATTTTGACTCAAGGATAACAGATACACAACGGACATTTGCTACAACATAGATGGGTAAAGTCTACGGCATAAGTACCTGGGCAAAATTAATTAGACATTTTTTTGAGGTAGGGAACTCTTAATAGGGAACTCTTAACAGGTTATATAACTCGATAGTAAATATAGCGGTTTTCACTTGGATAAAATACAGATGAACCTCACCCCCTTCCCCTCTCCTTATGAGTCCCCGTCCTTAAGGACGGGGTCTTAATAAGGAGAGGGGTGGCTTTAGCCGGGGTGAGGTTTCGAGTGTATTGGACTCAACCCAAAAGCGCTATATATAAATAATTTTGCGTAAGTACTTAGCTTCGCTTACCGACTCAGTTTTGCAGGGTAAGCAGAACATATCCTAGAGTAACCTCCGCAACCCAGTGTCCTGAAGATAATATTAAGTCCGGCTAATTACTTAATGAATTTGGGAGTTGGTAAATGGTAAACAATAAAATTATTACCCATTACCCAATAATAAGTAATAAGTAATAAGTAATAAGTATTTTGGTTATTCCACACATTTTTTCATTCACCTCCTATTACCGATTACCGATTACCGATTACCCATTACCTATCTGCAAAAAAATGGGAACTATTAAAACGGACATGATATAATTTTCCTAGCTTACCTAAATCCCAATTCTTATATTTAGGGACTTGCAAATCAAAAAAGATGCCAAAATTTGATAGTGGTAGAGGCATTCTTGCCTGTATGGGTGGACAGTCAAGGATACCTGTACCACAATATGGGATAATTTATTTCTTGGTATTCCCTGAAAGGAACTTAGCAATCCTTTCCACAGCAGTTTGTAACACATGAGGCTCATGTACAAGAGCAAAGCGGACATAGCCTTCCCCACATTTACCAAACCCTGCACCTGGTGAAGCTGCAACCCCCGTTTTTTCCACTAGCTGGGTACAAAATCCTATAGAATTTTGACTCCAAGGTTCTGGTAACTTTGCCCAGATATACATTGTTGCTTGGGGAGTAGGGACGTGCCAACCGATGCGGTCTAAAGCGTTGATAAAAGCATCCCGGCGTTTGCGAAAGGTAGTAATATTGTTTTTAACACCTGCTTGGGAACCGCTCAAAGCCGCGATCGCTCCATTTAAGATACCCCGATATTGATTAAAATCAATTACAGCTTTGATTTGACGTAAAGCACGAATAATTTCGGCATTACCGATAGCATAGCCAATGCGGAAACCACCCATATTATAGGACTTAGAAAGGGTAAAAAATTCAATAGAGACGCTTTTATCTACATCTGCTTGCAGAATCGAGGGTGCTTGTGCATCCTCAAACAGCAAATCTACGTAGGGGAAATCGTGAACTAGGACAATATTGTGTTGTTGACAAAAAGATACCGCTTCTTGAAAGAAAGATAAAGGAGCGATGGCACTGGTAGGATTATGGGGATAACTCAACACCATCATCCGCGATTGTGCTAAGACATCGGTGGGAATGTCAGCAAAAACTGGTAAAAAGCCATTTTCTGCCCGTAAGGACATAGGGTAAATTTGACCGCTAGCTAAGTAAACTCCCCCTGCATGGGAAGGATAACCCGGATCGAGGAGGAGGGCAAAATCACCGGGGTTTAGCACCGCTAGGGGTAAATGTGCCGTACCTTCCTGAGAACCAATTAAAGGTAAAACCTCAGTTTCCGGATTTACGGGAATACCGAATTTTGTCTCGTACCATTGAGCAGCAGCTTGTCGAAACTCTTGGGTGCCGTGAAACAGCAAATAGCCGTGGGTACTCTTATCCTGTAAAGATTGAGATATGGCATCAATGACATGTGCCTCTGCTGGCAAATCAGAAGAACCAAGAGACAAATCGATTAATTGCCGTCCAGTAGCCAAAGCCTTTGCCTTGGCTATATCCATATCGGCAAACACATTCGATTGCAGGGGTTGTAAACGCTGGGCAAATTGCATTTTAGTTACTAGTCATTAGTCATTAGTCATTAGTCATTAGTCATTAGTCATTAGTCAACTGCGAGTAAAAATAAAAATCAAATTAAATTGACTAAACAAAAAGGCTAGTTTGATCTCAACCAGTGCTAATACGTCCTATTCCCTATTTCCTAACTTATGCAACAAGTATGACGACTAATTGTTATTTAGGTGATTATCTAGGAAACTAAGTAATTTATCTTTACCGATAACACCCTCAGTAGATGCCACCAGCTTTTCTCCTTGAATAAGTCTGAGAGCAGGTACACCTTCTACTTGATATTCTTTCACAGAAACGGGGTTAGGATCTATTTCCATTTTGACAATTTTCAGGCGATCGCCATAGGTTTTAGCAGCCGAGTCAATCATTGGTGACATCAATTTACATGGTCCGCACCAGGAAGCCCAGAAATAGACTAATACTGGCTCTTGGGCTTGTAACACTTCTGTTTCAAACTCTGCGTCAGTGATGGTGATTACAGCCTTACTCATAAAGCGTCTCCATAAGGTGGTATGGTTAACAGTTGGCACACACAATACTGTATCCTAATCTGTTATCACTTCACTAGTGACGTACTCCCACACCGAATCAAAGATTACGGTATGGGCTTCTCTTGCGAGTTGTCCCACTTGAGCGTTTTTGACTCATCTCAATCGTCAATAGTTAGGAGTTACTCCCCTCCCGCTAGAAGATTACCGAATTGAGTGAGACTACCAAGAGGAGGAAGAGGGGGAAGAGGGGGAAGAGGGGGAAGAGGAGGAAGAGTGGGAAGAGGAGGAAGAGGGGGAAGAGTGGGAAGAGGGGGAAGAGGGGGAGAAATTTTTATAGGTAATCTTAGAACGAGAAGGGAGTAGGAGTTTGGAGTTTGGAGTTTGGAGTTTGGAGTTTGGAGTTTGGAGTTTGGAGTTAATTATCTTCCTTGTCTGCCTTGTCTTCCCACTCTACCCCTACCTCCCCATTCCCAGGACAAAATCCCACAACCAAAAAAAGCTGTGGGATTAGCACTCACAAATTTCAAACAATTTTTACATCTGATCCAACTGCTTGCGCAGTGATTCCAACTCAGCATCCACCACTTCTTTGGATTGGGGAGTAGATTGTTGGGGAGTAGATTGTTGGGGAGTAGATTGTTGGGGAGTGGATTGGGAAGCATTTGTTGCTTCTGGCAGTTGGGCTTGATTAGTTGTACCCCCAGGTAGAGACATTTGCGCCTTTAAAGCCGCTAATTCGTCATCGACATCGCTACTACCTTCCAATTGGGCAAATTGGCTTTCTAAATCATTACCAGCTATTTCTCCAACAGACTGGGCACGGGCTTCTTGGATCATGACTTTTTCTTCCATGCGGTCAAAAGCTGCCATAGCGCTGCTGGTATTTAAACCCTTGACCATGGATCCCAGTTGTTCTTGGGCTTTGGCAGCAGTAATCCGTGCCTTGAGCATTTCTTTCTTAGTTTTAGCCTCAGAAATTTTGCTCTCCAACTGCACTAAATTACGCTTGAGTCCCTCTACCTGAGCAGTTTGCTGATCCAGACTGGCTTTGAGGGTAACAGCAGTTTCATTAAAAGTTTTCTTGCGTTCTAGGGCTTGCCGTGCTAGATTTTCATCACCCTTTTGTACTGCTAACATGGCATTGCGCTGCCATTTTTCCACTTCTTTGTTGGCGTCGTTGTACTGCTTCTCAGTGCGTTTTTGTGCCGCAATTGCCTGTGCTACCCCCTGACGCAACTGAACCAAATCTTCCTGCATTTCTAGGATAGATTGCTCCAGCATTTTTTCTGGATCTTCGGCTTTACTTACCAAATCGTTGAGGTTAGCACCTACTACCCGCTTAATGCGATCGAATAATCCCATAATTTTGTTTTTCCTTGTGAAATTTACGCCCTTGGTTGTGCAGTTACCTTTCTTACTGTTTTATAACTACTTATTTCAATTTAATCCTTCCGCACAGGATCGGTACCCCCCCAAATCTTTAATTAACTCTTTATTACTAAGATATGTCGTCAATTCAGTAATTGCCCAATCTGCTTAACTATCACTCTGGGGTAACTGCTTAGGTTTTGAGTTTTCCCTATCACCTGCCAATTGGGAGCGCATTTGTGCTATTTCCGCATCAATATCATTACCGGATTCCAGAGAGGCAAATTTCTTTTCTAGCTCATCCGTACCACTAAGGGCAATGGCTTCGTTTTTCGCCTCCAGTTCCATCACTTTTTCTTCCATGCGCTCAAAAGCACCCAGACTACCAACATTGCCTACACTCCCTAACATTTCCTGGAGTCGTGTAGAAGCTTGTGCAGAACGCGCACGGGCAATATACATATCTTTTTTAGATTTCACCTCAGCCATTTTTAACTCTAAGGTGCGCATATCTTTCTTCAGCTTTGCCACCACATTTTTTTGCTCCTCAACTTGCTGGAAGAGCGATTTAGCGGTATCTTCATAGGCATGACGTTTAGTGAGGGCTTCCCTAGCTAAAGGTTCATTACCTTGTTGCAGCGCCAATTGGGCACGACGATACCATTCCTCGGCTGTAGACTGGGCTTGAGTTCCTTGACGTTCAGTCCGCTTTTGACTGGCGATCGCTGCTGCTACCGCTTGTCGCAATTGCACCAGATTTTCCTGCATTTCCATCACCGTTTGTTCCAGAATTTTTTCTGGATCTTCTGTTCCTCGAATCAAACCATTTAGGTTGGCGCGAAATACCCGCAGGATGCGATCCATCAATCCCATGTCAGTTCTCCACTTACATATTGCCAGTCAACAAGGATATATAAATTTACCCATCTATTCTATCTTAATGGAGTGAGTCCTCAAGGCTTGCCAATTCTGGCTTGAATACCCTTTGCCTGTAATTGTTTGACTAATTGTTGCGCTTTATCTTTATTTTTAATGGCTCCCAGATAAATATATTTTTTGTCTTTGGATAAATAAGCATCGGGAACTATTTGCTTCGCTTTGGCTAACATCTGATCGTTTTGGTTCTCAGCCACCACACGATAAAACCCATCTGCTGAAGGTTTAATTTCTGTAGTTGGTTTGGGAGTAGTGGGTTTGGGTGGTTTTGGTGCAGTTGGTGGTGGAACAATTGTAGTTGTTCTAGATGTATTGGGGATGGCAGCTGGTTTTGGTTTGGCGGTGGGAGTTAGTTTCGCTTTGGGTGTTAAGCCCACAACATCGTTGAGATCCTTTACTTCCGGAAACTCTTGGGTGGCAAGATTAGGATATTTGGCTAGGGGAGTAATTTCTGGTTGAGATACAGTTTTGGTGTTACTACCAATTGTTTGAGTATTTTCCCCAATTGGCGAACTAGGTTTAAACAATTTAGCCAGATTAAATTGTGGCAAATTTTTCGGGTTAGAAAACCCATAACCCAGGGCAAGACTTCCTACTATTAGCAGCAACATCAAGCCAATACCCACAGGTGAAAGCAAAAAGTCGTTATTCTTACTTTGCTTTGGTGCTGATGCCGTTGATTGGTCTTCTGTGAGGCTGCGCAGTAATGCTTCTGAAGACTCCAAGTAATCATCCGGTGGTTTGCCATTCTCATTTACATTTGAACTCTTGTCAAGATTGCCATTCTTGGGAACCGCAGGCACAATCTTGCTAGAGTTGACATCGGTCGTATCTATTGCTTCCGTTTTTGCCGTCTGTTGTCCTGTGAGTTCTGCTTCAGTCTCCACTTTTGAGACTGATACCTCTGGTGACTTGGAAGCACTAGAACCAGGAGTTGCCAGCCGATTAGCTAGCACTGGCGCTATGGTTGATAACTGAGTATTACTATCAATTGCTCCCATGTCATTCACATCCTGGGATTGATTAGTAATAGAACTGTACAAACGGGGTTGGTTCGGTATTCTCGAACCAATGCGTGTACGCCGATAACGGGCTAACTCTTGGTCTAACTGTACTTCTAAACTTGCCAATGCTGCCGCTAAAGGTGGTTTTAATCCTGGTGTTTTTGATGATGAACTTCCTGAATCTAACAGAGGATTATTACTCATTGCCTGCTTCTAACCTAGACTGCCGAATGAACAAAATATACGATAATGTCATCAAAGCATAATTTTTATCTACAAAAAGAATGCAAAATTAAGCTAATGTTTTCCAGTTTCTTGAACAAGCAAGATACATGTCATTGAAATCGGTTAATGATATTTTAGAACTGTTGTCAATTGAAGCTAAACTTCAACAGCACCCATTTCAACAGTTGTTGAAGTTGTGGGCATCAGTTGTAGGGGCTGTGATAGCAAACCATGCCCAACCAGTATCTATTCAGCGTAACGTTTTGTGGGTGGCAACTTCTAGTGCTGCTTGGGCACAAAACCTGACTTTTGAACGCCAGCGTCTACTGTCAAAGTTAAATGCCCTCCTGCCCACTCCTTTGGTAGATATTCGCTTCTCTACCGCCCAGTGGCAGCGTCTTCAAAAGAATAGTAAGCAAGAAAATAGTAAACAACAAGCTAGCCCCCTACCCCAGCAACATCCTAGTTACTTGGGTGAACAACCCACAGAACCCCGGAAGATTGCCCCTACTGCCAAGGGTGCCAATGCAGTTTTTGCACATTGGTCAAAAACAATACAAATGCGATCGCATCACTTACCTCTTTGTCCCCAGTGTAACTGTCCCACGCCACCAGGAGAACTTCAGCGTTGGCAAGTCTGTTCCATTTGTGCTGCTAAGCAGTTTTCTACAAATACGTAAATGGTAAATGGTAAATGGTAAATGGTAAATGGTAAATGGTAAATGGTAAATGGTAAATGGTAAATGGTAAATGGGAATTTGTAATTGCAAAGACTATTAGTTCTCAGTAGTTCTTAATGCTGTAACTAGCAAGTTTGGTGACCTAATTTACCTAACCAAATATGCCCATAATGTGAAAATATACAAGCTAATTAACTCAAATTGTAACTCAAGATACGAAATTTAATTTTTAATCGTTTTCAAAACTCTTTCTGTAACGTTGATCCCCTGCCAATTTAGTCTGAGAGCAATCATCGGCAATCCAAAGTCACCTTTGTATCGAAATGTTAACAAAATAATTGAAAAATATTACACAAACATAAAAACATTATAAAGTTCGTTTTTTCTTAGAAATCCCTAAAACCTAGATATAATTATCGATTTTGGCATAAATCAGTAATTGTATCTAGAAGCAAAATATAAATATGTCAATTAGCCCTGAACGGCACTACATATATGAAACAGATTAAATCCTTTACTTCTGCCTGTAGATATTGTCGTTATTACAAGCCAGAGGGGCGTCGTGGTGGAATGTGCCAGCAGTTGGGGGCACCAGTTCAAGGAAATTGGGCTGCTTGTTCTTTAGCACTTCCACCTTTTGCACCCTCTTGGGAACAGTTAGAAGAAGTTTGGAGTTTGTCTAATGGCGAAACGGTTGTAGGTTCAGGGTTAAAGCAAGCACCACTCAAGAGTGCCGAAGAAACAGTTACTTGCATCATTGCTGAACAGCCAAAATCCCAAACAGTAACAATTTAGATAGAAGGATACTGTACTGAAAGCTTTTAATATAAATCTTTTCAGAATTTTATCCCCAAAACTAAGAACCCCGATTTCTTGCAAGAAATTGGGGTTCTTAGTTTTCATAAGAGTTTCCATCCATTCTCCTATCGGAACAGTAGTTTTTGCCAGGTAACTGATTCCCATATCGGAACAGTAGTTTTTGCCAGGTAACTGATTCCCATATCGGAACAGTAGTTTTTGCCAGGTAACCCATCCCCCTATCGGAATAGTAGTTTTTCTCAGGTAACCGATTCTCATATCGAAACAGTAGTTTTTGCCAGGTAACTGATTCCCATATCGGAACAGTAGTTTTTGCCAGGTAACTGATTCCCACATCGGAACAGTAGTTTTTGCCAGGTAACTGATTCCCACATCGGAACAGTAGTTTTTGGCAGGTAACTGATTCCCATATCGGAACAGTAGTTTTTGGCAGGTAACTGATTCCCACATCGGAA
>JAAUYI010143810.1_pt1 | contig 17998 bp, 13 predicted proteins | sample 7278041 | NCBI WGS metagenome assembly JAAUYI01 (sample SAMN14350216, study PRJNA611818) | marine sediment metagenome | isolation source: surface marine sediment (0.6m) | place: French Polynesia: Moorea | collected 2018-08
AATGCACAACAGCAAGGAAGAAGGAAGAAGGAAGAAGGAAGAAGTGACAACAGTTGTAGCCATTAACCAATGCCACATGAATATATAAGTTAAATGCTCCCGCAGCTTAGTAGGGTGTGTTGTCGCGCAGCGCAACGCACCAAAGTCTAGTTGCCTTTTCCCTACCCTCACCCAAAGACTTTTTCCGCAAGCCCTAATTATGAATTATGAATTAATTGCTCATTTCATCCAATAGATTACTGGCATTATCCAAGTATTCCATTACCCACAGCATATAAGTGATATCCACATGAATAGCACTGGTATTTTTACTAAACTCCCAATTGCTGATAATCGTTTCGTAGGTGCCATCAAAGGCTAAACCCACCAGTTCCCCTTTACTATTGAGGGTAGGTGAACCGGAGTTACCACCAGTAATATCTAAATCGCTAAGAAAATTCACAGCAACTGAATCTAAATCGGAATTATAATAACGACCGTATTTTTTTTCTTTGATTAATTCTAATTGTTTCTTGGGTGAATTAAAAGGTTCATTTCCGGTATGTTTTTCAGTAATACCACGTAAAGTGGTGAAGGGTTGATAGAAGCTACCATCTGCTGGTGAATAACCCCGAATACGACCAAAGGTAACTCGCAGTGTACTATTGGCATCAGCATAAATGGGTTTGCCTTGTTGGCGATAGTAGGCAATTAATGCTTCCATGTATAGTGGTCGTAACTGTTGTAGAGAGCCTTCTATTTCCTTACTTTCCTTCTCCACTGCCATATATGCATCAAACATGGCAACTGCTAATTTAATAAAAGGGTCATCACTGGTTGTAAAGGCTTTGGGGTCAGCATCCATCCATTTTAACCTAGCTGCTGAATCAGTCAGAGAGGTTTTTTGATACATGGTATCTAGTTGGGTTTTGACTTGCTGACGGTCAAATTTACTTGCCAAACCAAAAAATTTATCAAAGGCGATAATACGCTGATTACTGGGAAGTTTGGTATATTCTTCCATGAATTTCAACCAAACCGCTTTATCTACTTCCCTGTCAAAATTGCGTTCTAGGCGACGCAATGACTGCCGGAACCGAGTCAAGTCTCGCTGCTGGTATCCTGGCTCCCTTTTGGGATCTGGCTTTTGTTTCTCTTGGCTTAAACGGTACAATCGGCGAGCAACATTGAACAGATCCGATTTACCCAAATAGCTCAGGCGTAAATTTTGCTTTTGGTTGGCTTGTTGGCGGGCAATTAAAGCTTTAAGATTAGTGAAAGCAGTTTGATAGCGATCGCTTAATTTATCGTTACTTTGGATCCATTTTTGCAGGTTCAATTCTACTTTATGTTTGCGTTCTATCAAATTACTACGAGTAAAGCCATCAAGCATTCCTTGGAAATTCTTAGCCGCATTATTCAAACCACTCAAACGGCCAACATATTTAATTTTGGCATCTTGATTATTGCTAATAGCTTGATTAATGGTTTCTATCCAAGTAACATACATTTTTCGTCTGGTAGGATAGAACCAATTAAAAGTATGTTCTACTTCTGTTGCTAGGCGGTATCTATTAGTTCTACCTGGATAACCAAGTACCATAACATAATCATTGGGTTTGAGGCCAGCACGGGAAATTTTCAGATAATGCTGGGGGCGATAGGGGACGTTATCTGGGGAATAATCAGCCGGACGACCATTTTTATCCACATAGGCGCGGTAGAAAGTGAAATCTCCCGTGTGTCGGGGCCACCTCCAATTATCAATATCGCCGCCAAATTTACCAATACTTTCTGCTGGAGCATATACCAAACGCACATCACGAATTTCTAATTGCTTAATGAGATAATATTCCAGACCTCGGTAAAAACTATATACATTACAACGGTGTCCCTGATCTAGTTCGCACTGACGCACCAGTTCTTTCTTTTTGTTAGATATGGCTTGATAACGCTCAAAACCAGTTTGATTTTTGCCAACAGATTTATTAATATCCCTAGTTACGTTTTTAACCGCCACAGTTACATATATTCTGCTACCAGGACTAGCAGGCAATTCTTCACCTAATTTTTTTGCTAAAAAGCCTTTTTCAAGTAAATTTTTTGATGGTTTGGAATTGTATTGGATAGAGCCATAGGCACAATGATGGTTAGTTAATACTAGTCCAGCAGGGGAAACAAATGATGCCGTACAACCACCCAAACTAATTACCGCAGCCATCGGGTGAGAAGTTAGTTTTGTCAGGTTTTTAGGGTTTAATTGCAGACCAGATTTTTTTAACTGTTCTTCTAATTCTGGTAACTGTTGGGGTTGCCACATACCTTCAACGGCATGAGCTTGAGTTCCTAAAGTTAATAATGTTAGTAAACCGTAAAAAATTACTTTTTTCATTGTTATTTTTGTCTTCTTGCACACCCTAGTATTTCCTGATATAAATATAGTAATTACGAGTTATACCAATTCAAATAATGTTGGCGACATATACATGATTCGTCAGTGTACGGCATCCACAATCTTTTAGTGTAGAAAATTATCACTCTGATGCCGTGCCCCTACCCATCTATTAATCTGTCGCATTCTTTTTTTTAATGACATTGAGAACATGAAATCAGTTAATATTTTCCGGAATGTCTCCACGAGTAAATTTGGTATTGGGGAGATTGGGAGTCTCACTCAGGCATAATTGTCCCCTGAAGATTAGCACCCCTAAGATTAGCACCCCTGAGATTAGCACCACTGAGGTTAGCACCACTAAGATTAGCTCTGCTCAAGTTAGTCCATCTCAAGTCAGCCTTGGTTAAATCTGCCTCCTTCATATTGGCTTGCACAAGGTATGCACCACCCAAATGGGCTTTGGTGAGATTGGCTTGGTATAAATTTGTTTTGTACAGGTAAGCACCTATCAACTCCGCTTCGTTAAGATTTGCCTTACTGAGATCCGCAGCAATCAAGTTAGCAGCCATGAGATTAGCAAAACAGAGATTGCTCCGGTGGAGCTTAGTTGTACCCAAATCTGAATTTCTTAAATTAGCACCTGTTAAGTTAGTACCAATCAGGTTAGCATCGCTGATAATAGCCTCTTTGAGGTTTGCCTCACTCAAGTCAGCACCAATCAAATTGGCATAACTGAGATCCCCTTGGGTAAGGGTAGCACCACCCAAGTTAGCCACGCTAAAGTTCGCGCCACTCAAGTTGGCTCCCATAAGTTGGGCTTGGTAAAGATTAGCACCACTGAAATCTGCTTCAATCTGGGGATTTTTGTTTTTCCACTCCATCCATGTGACTGCACCTGCTTTGAGTAAAGCAAGATGCTCCTGATTTGCCATAATCCGTTCCTTTACTCCTTACGACTACCCTGGTAATTTTGGCGACCAGATGTATTTTCGATCGCAGTTAATGCACCGGCTGCACCTGCGAGAATATCCTGTTCTTTACCACCCAAGTAAAGTCTGCCAAAACTCCCCACAGCTTGCACTTGCAGGATGTTAATGGCTGCGGCTTTTTCCGCTTCATTGGCAGCTAATGCAGCATAAGCAGCAGGTTCAACTTCTAACACATACAGGGTTTGTCCTGCTAGCAGCATTTGTCCCTGTCGCGTGCGATTAATCAATTGTGTTTGATAAGCATCAATATTGCGGATAATTTGACTAGAAACCACACGGGGTTTGAGACATTCGTTTTTTTCCACTCCTATGTGTGCCAAAATAGCTCTACCTGCGGATACGGTTTCTCCTTGGGAGCTAGAATGAATTTCCAATAGACCATACAATCGTTCTACCACCTGTACACCAGGACGTACAGAAGCAGCTTTGAGTGCTACATCCGTAATCCGATTAATTTCAATCCCTGGGGAAATTTCAATCCATAGGGATGTATCTCCCGGTAATGGTAAAAAACCTTGGGCTACTGTTCCCATGTATGCGGCGTGTTGAGGTTGTAGACTGTCGAGAAATACAAAGCTGCGTAGTTCTATGCCCAAGATTCTGCTCTCTAGTCGCGATGATAAACATTATTTATATGCAATATTTGAGTTTACCTTTAAAAGCACACCACTGGGGATGCATTATCCCAAGGGAGCTAATTTTTCTCTAAAGCCTAATCCCTAAACCCTAATCTCAGCGTTACTTTTGTCCTTTTTGTCACTCCGTGAGAGTCTACGAGCATTTTCAATAATCATGTTGCGACATCACCTTTTTTTAATTGATGTTCCGGTAAATCACGGTTTAATGCCACACATTGGAATAGTTCAAAAGTCATATTATTTATGTTTTTCTGTTTGGTTATGGGATTTCTCTGTGGTAATACCAATGTAAATAATGTTTGCGACACATACATTCTTCGTAAGGGCACGGCAACCACAATCTTTTGGTGTATAAAATTATCATTTTGATGCCGTGCCCCTACCCATCTGTCCTATTCTTTTTTCAAAATGGGATAACATTTATCGGCTCGTAAAAGTTTGCCCACTAAGGTTTGTAGGTTGCCAATGCCCGCATATATTAAGTACACTGCAATGTAACAGGGTAGTAGATTATTTTTTACAGTACGTAAGTTATAGCCCGGAAATTCCTTATTACAAGCTGTAGATGGTAATAGCAATTTCAAAAAGGAATGCGACAAATAGATTTTTGTTTCGTCTAATTTACTGCGTCTGAATCCCAATGAATTGTTAAAGCGAGTCTATAATTCTGACTTTAATTCTGCTAAATTGAGCCAATTGCTGATCCAGTGCGATCGCAATCCCTCGTAGGTTGGGTGGAAGGAAGTGGAACCCAACACATGATATCAGAAAAAGAGAAAATATATAAACAACAAAATACCCAATACAAAGATTCAAATTAACACTACAAATATTCCATACAATTTTGGGTTACGGCACAAATTTATATTTATAGATAAGTGATTTTACGTTTTCAGGACTTACGCAACTGGCATATTTTTTCTGTAGGGTGCGTGAGGTGCGCGAAAATATTTGAACATAGTCATCAGACTTGTAACCTCACGCACCAATCGCCGATTGTGACAATTGCGTAAGTCCTGGTTTTGTTACATACTTTGGTTTTTTCCTGCCTACTTACTTGTAGCAGTTTTCAGTTGAGTAGAATACACTCCTAGCGGCGATCGCAGATTTGGGTTAAAGGGTAAGGGATTTCATTTTCTCTTTTCCCTGATGTAGAGATAACTGTATTCCATCCGAGTTAAATTTGCTATTTTATCTGTAAAAAAATTTATATTTTCATAAAGTATTAATTATCACTCGTAATTATGTTAGTGCTTGTTGTGTATGATATTCCTGCTGATAAAAGGTTCACTAAGCTATCCAACTTTATAATATGCAAGTTAAATGCGTAACAGCTGATCAAAGAAAAGTTCAGGAACAGACGACCTCTCAGCTCTCTAAAAATAGAGATAGATGCTCCAACCCTGCTCCTTGCCATGATTTTCAGAATCCACAATATTTATCAGATAAAATCAAGAGAAATCCATCAGCTCAATTAGCTTTCAAAATTCAGAAAGCTTCTATCGAGTGCGGACAAGGCATGGATCCTAGAACATTTTGTCGTCGTTGGTTTGGTTTAGATGCCATAAATGAAGACGGTAGACCTCGTTTCACAGAAGGACAGATTTTAGCTATGGAGTCAGAACATGGTTATCGAGAGAAATGCATCAACTTACTTGCCAAAATCTTACAAATCAAACCAAATACTATTCATCGTTGGGGAAAAGGAGTTGACTTTGACAAAATTCCTGCCGATAAACGACAAAAGTATGAAATTTATTTGGGCTATGTAGATGCACTTAGAATTATAAGTATGAGCCTGACAGAATTAGATGCAAATTCATTGTTAAGGCTTTTACGGCGATTAGAAACGAGGTAATGAAGTAGGTCAGAAAATCTAAAACTGTATGCAATACAGTAAAGTATTGAGTCAATAGAGGCTGAAATTGTAGCATCCAAACCGACTCCTAACTAAAACAGAAGAATTAGAATATTTAATATCAACTCAAGCATCAACATCGACGACAGGTGAAAGAGATTGTTGGTGCTGAGTATTTTTTATATTTAGTTGAATTAGCATAACGAAAAAATAGTACTGTAAGCAATACATAAAAGTCTGGAGAAAGCCTGAAGAAAGTTTTACCGTTTAATCAGTCGGAAGTTTAATCTAACTCTGGTGAAAAATTATTTTAGCAATTAAACTGTTTATTTTAAACAGAAATCTGACAACCAAAACAAGAACCAATTCAAGTTTAGGAAAATAAGCAACTATGATACGCACAAGTAGTTATACAATCTATGCGGATTTGCCCCAAGAAACAGAAAAAATGCTACTTGTTCACGGCTATACGGGGGCTTATGACAAGGTTTCACGACGAGTAGCGACCTATTTGCGCTCATTAGAAGTCAAGAATCCACCGAAACCTCTCTACGGAGATTGGACTCCAGAACCCCCCATTGAAGGAGAAGTCATCGCACCTTCTCAGGCAACTATTGAATTACTTAAAAGACGGGGCTATTTAACAGATAAAACAGTCGAAGAAGAACAAGCATTTTTTGTCCAGATGGCGACAAAACTTCATCATCTTGCTTCTCGCTTGGCACCTAGTTATATCTTTATGCCTACCTATAGCTGCAATCTTCGTTGTTCTTATTGTTTCCAAGATCATATGCGGACAAATCCTGCTTTTAAGCATTTGCTTAAGACTATGGAACCAGAAATGATTGATCGCATTTTTGCTGCTATGCCCCAAATTGAGACAAGTCATGGGGTGACAGAAGAGATGAATTTACCGCGCAATATTACTTTTTTTGGCGGAGAACCCTTGTTGGCGGAAAGTCGCCCTACAGTTGAATATATTATTAATAAAGCATTATCTCTAGGAAAAGCGAATTTTTCTGCTGTTACCAATGGAACTGAGCTAGAAGCTTATCGAGATTTACTTGGAAAAGATAAAATTTCTTATCTTCAAATTACCCTCGATGGTCCCCCCAGTGAACACGATAAGCGACGTATCTATGCAGATGGTAGCGGTTCATTTGAGAAGATTGCTCGAAATATCACAATGGCATTGGACTTAGGTGTTGAGATAAGTGTGCGGATGAATATTGACCGCAATAATATCCACCAACTCCCTGAGTTAGCTGACGAAATCATCGCACGAGGATGGAACAGTTACCAGAATTTTTCTGTCTATACAGCACCTGTTACTACTAGTGAATTAAACGATAAAACCAGTATCAAAACTACTTTTAATTCTTGGGAGTTGGATAAAGCATTAGATGAAATGCGTCAACAATATCACAATATGAAAGTAATTGATCGTCCAGATGACGGTTTGATGGCTAGAGTAAGACAGATATTTGAGCAAAGAAAAAGCCCATTACCGAATCTAAAAGCAAGTTTTTGTGGGGCACACAATAAGATGTACGTTTTGGATGCCTTTGGAGATATCTATGCTTGCTGGGAAAAAACAGGGGATAAAAAAATTCGCGTTGGTTACATCACTGAAGACAGTGAAGTTGTTTTAAATGAAGAATTAAATCAAACTTGGCGAAACCGCACGGTAATCTCAAATCCAGTTTGTAGCAAATGTCGTTATGCCTTTTATTGTGGTGGCGGTTGTGCAGCTCTAGCAATGAGTAATAAGGGTAAGTTTCATACTAACTATTGTGATGGCTTTGGTAATCGCTTCCGTGCTAGTACAGCTCAAGCATATCAGGATCATGTAAACAAAATTGAAGTACCTGTTAAACCTGAAAAAGTTTGTACTGCTTAAATAGTTGCCAATTTTTGAAATTTCGTCTTGGTCTTTTACTACAAATCTCAATTATTATGACCACTAATCATAAATTTTTACCTATGAAGAATAAAGATCCTACTAATATATTTTGGTTCTTTTATTCTTAAACCACCACCAACTAATTTATTTGTTGGTAACAACATAACTAGTAAATAATGAGGAATCTAACCATGGAAGAACAAAATAATGAAATCAAAAAACAAAACAATGTAATTATTCCTCCAGGCATAGATGAGATTGAATCTCTAAACGATAGTGACGAACTAGATCTTGAAAACTTGGACGAAATAGCAGGCGGTTGTTGCACTGGTAAAATTGATTGCGTTGGAAAGGCTCCAGAACTTCAATGAAATTCTTGTAACTATGTACATAGTCTCCAAAATATGATTTTGGACAAGGCTCAAAATCCTTATGCTACAAGAGTTGTTTTTAATTCACATCAGGTGTAAATGATGAATATGAATCAAATCATCTCTAAGTTAGGATAACAGTCCAATATCGAAAAAGTATGTCAAGTCTTGACATACTTTTATCTCATTAAAATACATCAAAAAACATATTTACATTAAAAAAATGAAATTCTTGTTCTGTTCACTTAGTAACTATGGCTTTATCTATCCAGCAATTGGTATTGCAAAAATTTTGCATCAGCGAGGTCATAAAGTTATTTTTTTAACTAGTTCAGCCTTGAGTAAAATAATTAAAAAAGCTGGTTTTGAATTAGTTACCTGTACTGAAAAAGATAATCCAGGTTTTAGGGTTTATAACTGGGGTAAACCATTTGCAGTTACCATACAAGTTAAGTATATTGAATATGCTATAAAAAACCTTGCTCCAGATGTGATAGTAGGTCAGCATCTAACCCTGGGACCACTTATTACGCGCAGACTTTACAATATACCTGTTGCGATTTTAGGTCTTGCTGCATACCTCTATCCAGCCTGTAAATCACTTTTAGAGCGTTTTCCTCAAACAGAAAGTGAAAAACAATTGATTTGGCGATATGGAGACATGATGCGGCTTTATAATGAGGCTTGCGAATTATTAAAACTATCTCCGAGTTCTGCCGACTACAGAGAAACTCCTTTACTGGGAGATCTTTACTTACTAAGAAGTGTTCCTGAATTAGAAGGTAATGTAGACATATTACCTGATCGCGTTCATTTAGTAGGTGATTGTCTTTGGGAGCCACCCTTATTTGATCCAGAGTTGATTTGCTGGCTACAACAATTCGATACTTCAACTAAACCCTTAATTTACGTGCAACCTGGTAGATCTTTTGAAGATCCAAACTTTTGGCCATATTTAGTAAATGCTTTAAAGAATAGTCCAGTCTATGTAATTGCTTCTGTAGGACGTATGGATAGAGAAACAGGTGAGATTCCAGAAAACTTTTTTGTTCGCAAACATATACCACAAGGATTAATATTACCAAAAGTAAAAGCAGTTATTTCTAGTGGTCATACAACTGCTGTACTTGGTGCTATTACTCATGGATTGCCAAGCTTGATAATTCCTTGGGGAAGTGGAACCGACGATATCGCAGAACGTTGTCAGCGTGCAGGAGTATCTATATGTATTTCGCCTTTTCAAATGACTGTCGAGACTATTGGGAAAGCTGTAGATCAACTTTTAGAATGTTCTAATCTTCAAAAAAAATCCCAATTACTTCAACAAGCTTTTATGAAAGCTAATGCTAAAAATGAGGCAGCATATTTATTAGAACGTTTAGCTTTTACTAGTTATCCAGTTTTGCGTGCATAATTCCATAAATTACATTTAAAAAAATTGAACTCAGTTAAAAAGACGAATCAAAAAACTGTCTATCGATTACATACCCCCACGCTTTTTCAAATGGAAACAGTGGAATGCGGTGCTGCTTCTTTAGGAATTATTCTCAGCTACTACAATCGCATTGTACCTCTATCCGAATTACGTCAAAAATGCGGCATTTCACGAGATGGTAGCAAAGCATCTAATATTATCAAAGTTGCTAGAAGCTACGGTTTAACTGCCAAAGGATTCAAAAAGTCCCTAGAAAACCTCAAAACTCTTACTCCTCCGTATATAGTATTTTGGAGGTTTAACCACTTCCTCGTTGTCGAAGGATTCGGTAAAAACTGCGTATATATTAACGACCCTGCTACTGGTCCCAGAAAAGTCTCCCCTAAAGAGTTTGACGAGGGCTACACTGGCGTTGTCTTGGTCATGGAACCGGGACCAGAATTTCAAAAGGGCGGAAAACTAAGAAGTACAGTTTCTGCCTTAGTTTCCCGTCTCACTAGCTCTCATCGCGCTGTACTCTTCTGTTTACTAACGGGATTATTTCTCACCTTTCCCCGACTTACAATCCCAGCCTTTACCCAAGTCTTTGTCGATCGCATTTTAGTAGAAAACTATCAAGACTGGCTGCGACCGCTATTATTAGGAATGATTATCACTGCGATTCTCCAGGGACTGTTGATGCGAATGCAGCTTGGAGCTTTACGAAGACTGCTAATTAAACTTTCCGTTACCATGTCGGGACAGTTTATCTGGCATCTCCTACGCTTACCCGTAGGATTTTATGCCCAGCGGTTCTCTGGGGAAATCAGCAATCGTATTGAACTCAATGACAAAGTAGCTAAAGTACTTTCTGGTCGTCTTGCTACTACTGTCATTGACACGGTAATGATGGGATTATATGCCCTAATAATGCTAACCTATGATTGGCTATTAACTACTATAACTATATTATTTGCTGCCTTTAATTTTGTGGCTCTCCAGACCCTTTCTCGTAGTCGCGTTGATGCTAATATTAGTCTCGCTCAAGAATACGGTAAGGCATATGGTGTTGCCATTGGGGGCATTCAATCTATTGAAACTGTTAAAGCTTCGGGATTAGAATCCGATTTATTTGCTAAGTTTGCTGGCTACTATACCAAAGCTCTTAATTCCCAACAAAAACTGGGTTTACAAACTCAAATCCTCACCGTACTACCAACGTTGCTGACTGCTTTGGCTACGGCTTCAATTCTGGTTATCGGAGGGTTTAGAGTTATCAACGGTAGCTTAAGTATTGGGATGCTGGTTGCTTATCAATTACTGGCTACTAGTTTTCTGGAGCCAGTCAACAATCTAATTAATTTTGGTAGTACTCTACAAGAACTAGTAGCCGACTTAAACCGTCTTGATGATGTTCTCCAAAATCCTGTTGATGAATCTAATATTGTTCAGAGGAGAGAAACAGAACAAAGAAGTCCAAATAATGACAATATAAGTTCTCCCCATCTCCCCATCTCCCCATCTCCCCATCTCCCCATCTCCTCATCTCCCCATCCCCCCATCTCCCCAAATTCATTTCGACTCCAAGGCTTTATCGAACTACGTCAGCTAACTTTTGGCTACAGTAAATTAGAAGCACCCCTAATTGAAAACTTAAATTTAACTGTTAAACCAGGACAAAGAATTGCTTTAGTTGGTAATAGTGGTTCGGGGAAATCTACCATTGCTAAACTCATTTGCGGGCTATATCAATCTTGGTCGGGGGACATCCTTTTTGACGGGATTTCTCGCACCCAAATACCCCGTTCAGTCCTTAGCAACTCTTTAGCTATGGTGGAACAAGATATCTTTCTCTTTGCTGGTACAATTCGAGATAACCTCACTCTCTGGGACTCTACTATTCCAGAAGCAGATTTAGTTAAAGCTTGTCAGGATGCAGCAATTCACGAAGCAATTCTGTTTCTACTAGGGGGATACGATGCTCAACTAAGTGAAGGAGGAATGAATCTGAGTGGTGGACAACGCCAGCGTCTGGAAATTGCCCGCGCTCTAGTGAGAAATCCTAGCATATTAGTTTTAGATGAAGCTACCAGTGCTTTGGATGCGGAAACCGAACAGATTGTCGATCGCAATCTGAGAAGGCGCGGTTGTTCTTGTATCGTAGTTGCCCATCGTCTCAGTACTATCCGCGATTGCGATGAAATTATTGTTTTAGAACAAGGCAAAGTTGTACAAAGAGGAACTCACGATGAATTAAGAAAACAGGAAGGTACTTATATGCGTTTGATTAGCAATAATTAACATCAAGTTATCTACTCTTAAGAAACAAGGCAGTGCCAATTGAAATATGAAATTAAAAAATGAGGATATTTAAAACTCTGACGTTGCTGAATGAGAGTATAAATTTACATTTTTCGACGTGAATAAACAACCATTCTTTGCGTCTACCCTTCGGGAAGCCGCTCCGCGTCTAATGCGCCTTTGCGTGAGACAAATTCATACTTCCGATCAGCAACGCCGTTTGAATAAGTAAAAATTTGCCCCCAAGCAGTAATGACAGATGGTGCGTTAGACGCATTAAGATTTTGTATCAAACCAACATATAGTCGTGCGTCTAACACACCCTACAATAATTTTATTTTTTATTTATAAACACACTGATAACTGATAACTGATAACTGATGACTGAAATGACATGATTCCTCAGCAAAAGCTCACTGCCAAAGTTGACAAACTTAAAAGTAATCAGCCTTTTGTACTGCTTAATCCTGAAGTGGTGTGGCTGGTGATCTCAGGACAAGTATCACTATTTGCGACCCAAATTAGTAATCAACAGGCAATAGGTGAGCGTCGCTATTTATTCAGTGTTAATCCGGGTGAAATTTTATGTGGGGTAACAGTCACTCAACAATTGGGTATTTTAGCAGTTGCCATAGAAGATGTAGAACTTCAGCAACTTTCTTTAGAAGATATTGGGGAACAAATTGCTAGAGGAGAGCATCAAGCGATCGCACTTTTGGAGGGCTGGTTGCGACATTTAGGAGAAACTATTACCTTTGAGTCTTCCCAGAAAACCCTAATTCCAGAAAATACTACACTTTCTCCTTGTTTCCTACCAACTCCCTATTCCCTGGAAACTAATCAATTAATTCAACCTCCTCCTAAGCAAATTATCTGGGTTAAAGTAACTCAAGGCAGAACAAGTTGCAGGGGATTTTCCGATTTACTCTTAGATCAGCACTCTCCTTGGTTCCCTCTGGTTAAAGGCATGTGGTTAACAGCAACCAGTCCTACGGAAATTAATGTTATCCCCACATTTGAATATGACAACCGGGAACAATTATCAACTAGTTTAGGGATTTTCCACAGCTACTTCTGCTACGCTTTAGATTTCTACACCCAAGAGAGAAAGCAAGCAGAATTTCGTCGTTTTCAAGCCAGAGAAAAACTTAATCAGCAATTAACCTCTTCGGCTTTAGGTAAGCTAGCCTCAGTTTTACAGCCCCAACAAATAACTTTTGAGCAGCTAGGAACGCCATTGCTAATTGCGGCTGGAGCAGTCGGTAGGGTACAAAAGATTAAAATTCAACCCCCCGCCCCTTCAGAGGAACCCAGCTTACTCCAAGAACCCCTAGAAGCGATCGCCCGTGCTTCTCAATGTCGGATTCGTCGCGTCCAGTTAGTGGGAAATTGGTGGCAACGAGAACATGGCCCTCTTCTTGCCTATATAGCCGAGGATAATTCCCCTGTAGCTTTGTTACCTAACCAGGAGGGGGGCAAATATCTCCTATTCGACCCCGTTCGGGAAACCCGCACCCCAGTAACAAAAACAGTCGCTCAAACTATAGCAACTAGTGCCTACGTTTTCTATCGCCCCTTACCTCTGGTAGTGCAGAACTTTGTTGAACTATTTCAGTTTGGCATCGAAGGTTATCAACAAGATATTCTCCTGATTGTTCTAGTCGGCGCACTAACTACACTCCTGGGTATGGTAGTTCCTCAGGGGACTGGAATGTTGATAGATAAAGCAATTCCTGATAGCGATCGCCTTCTTTTATGGCAAATTGGACTAGCCCTATTCGCCGCTGCTTTGGGAAAATCAGCTTTTCAACTATCTCAAGGATTTATTACCCTGCGAGTTGAAAATGCTACTGACGTTAATTTACAGTTGGCAGTTTGGGACCGGCTATTAAAAATAACTCCTGCTTTTTTCCGCCAGTACACCTCTGGAGATATGGTCAATCGTCTCCTAGCAGTTCGTCAAATCCGCAGTCAACTCACTGGTGCTACTCAACGCACCCTACTCAGTGGTATTTTTTCTCTGCTCAATTTAGGACTGATGTTTGTTTATAATGTCAAACTAGCCCTGATTGGTTTGGGAATATCGATTGTGGCAGCGATCGTCACCATAACTTCTGGCATTCTCTTAGTCGGTAAAGAACGTCAACAAGAAAAGCTCGATGGTGAAATCGATGGACTTACCGTACAACTAATTGGTGGGGTTGCCAAACTGCGGGTAGCAGCAGCAGAGGAACGAGCCTTTGCAACTTGGGCAGAGAAATACAGCCAAAAAACTAAGCTAACCTTTGGCATCCAACAGATTAATGATGCGATCTCTACTTTTAACGAAGCTTTACCCCTAATTAGTTCCGTACTACTATTTTGGTTTACCATCTGGTTTATGCAAATAGCCCAAGCAGAGGGTAAACCAATTAACTTCACAGCAGGGACATTTCTGGCTTTTTATGCTGCTTTCGGTACCTTTATTAGCGGCGTTACCAATTTGAGTAATACCCTCACAGATATTTTAGGTATTGTTCCTCTGTGGGAGCGAACCAAGTCAATAGTCCAAGCCCCAACTGAATATGACCCCAATCGGACTGATTCTGGTCGTTTAGGGGGACGGATAGTTTTAGATCATATCACCTTTCGTTATCGAGCAGATGGTCCACTAATTCTCGATAATGTCTGCATTGAAGCTAATCCAGGGGAATTTATTGCCATCGTCGGACCAAGTGGCAGTGGTAAATCAACCTTATTTCGGCTTTTACTGGGATTTGAGATTCCTGAAAGTGGCACAGTATACTACGATGGGCAAGACCTGGCAGGGCTAGATTTGATCTCAGTGCGACGACAGTTAGGAGTAGTCCTGCAAAACGGTCGCCTTCAACAAAGTTCAATTTTTGACAATATCGCCTGTGGAGCTTTGATAACCCTCAACGAAGCTTGGAAAGCCGCAGAAATGGCTGGTTTAGCTGAAGATATCGAACAAATGCCTATGGGTATGCATACTATTGTCAGCGAAGGAGGAAGTAATTTATCAGGAGGACAACGGCAAAGATTACTTATTGCTCGCGCCTTAATTGGAAAACCAAAAATAATTCTCATGGATGAAGCTACTAGTGCTTTAGATAACCGCACCCAAGCAGTGGTGACTCAAAGTTTATCAACTCTCAGCGTCACCCGTATTGTCATTGCTCATCGTCTGAGTACGATTCGTCATGCAGACCGCATTTATGTTCTCGAAGCTGGTAGAGTAGTTCAGTCCGGTTCATTTGCCGAATTAATCGGGGAAGAGGGATTGTTTGCTCGCTTAGTTGCTAGACAGTTGGAATAAGCTGAAGACAGGACGGATAAAAGTTGAGTTGAACTAATAACTTGCACCAATATCGTGTAGCCCACATTCCCACCTTGAAATAAATTTCAAGGCTAACACTTCGACTTCGCTCAGTGTTAGCGATGAGCGTAGCCGAATCGCTAATAAACCAAGCACGTTGAAACGCGCTCTCCTGTCTTTCCCAGTCTGATTTATCAGACTTTGTCTTTGAGACTGGGAATTCATTCCCAGGCGGAAATCTGGGCTAATTGAGAATGCTGCAAGTTATGAGGTTGAAGCAACTTTTTCAACTGACATATTAAGCAAGTTAAATGTGTATTAACTTAAGCTTTAATCCTTTTTTAAAACACAATAATTTTGAAAATAATTATATTTACTAACTTTTATTCTAAATTTTCGGCGTTACTGAAGAGCGAATATGAAATTTAAAAATCACAAATTCAGCAAATCTTAATCAAACTAATCCAATGGAAACCAAAAGAAAAAGCAATATTTTTAGACAAGAATCAGTAGAACGGTTATCTTCTCCTGAACAGCTAGACCAGTTAATGCAGGTAGTCAGCCGACGGAACTGGCTCCCTTTAGCAACATTAGGAGGATTAGTAGCGATCGCTCTAATCTGGAGCATTTTTGGCAAAATTCCCATTAATGTTAACAGTAAAGGAGTGCTAATTCGCCCCCGTCGCGTTGTCAAGATTGAGTCTCCCGTTCAAGGTCAACTCAAAGATCTTCCTGTTAAGGTTGGAGATTGCGTTAAAAAAGGAGATGTACTAGCAACCATCGACCCCTCAGATATTAGGCAAAAACTACAGCAAGAAAAGGACAAATTGGTACAATTACAGTCCCAAGGACAAGAGGCTAGCACTCTTGAGAAACAGCGTACCAATCTAGAAACTTTGGCAATTAAGCAACAGCAACTCAGCAAGCGCCAACGTCTTCAAGATGCTCTAGCCTTGAGTCCAGTCCTTAAAGATCGAGGAATAGAAGCAATCAAACAAGAACGAGCTAGTCTGCAAAAAAAACTCCGGGCTGCTCAAGCAATGACACCGATCCTTAAAGATAAAGGAATTAAAGCAATTAAGGAGCAAAAAAAAAGTCTACAGAAAAACCTCCAAGATGCTCATGCTCTAGTTCCTAGCTTAAAAGAAAGATTTGAAAAGCGGCGATTGCTATCTAAGCAAGGAGCCATCTCTAGCGATCAGGTTCTACAAGCAGAACAAGAATATCAACAAAATATTCAGAATATCTTGAAGCTAGAAGCCGATTTGAAGCAGTTAGATGTTCAGGAAACAGAAGTCGAACAAAAATATTTAGATAATCTCAGTACCATCAGCCAATATCAAGCACAGGTGAGAGAGCTTGATGTCAAGGAAACTGAAATTCAACAAAAGTATCGAGAAAACCTCAGTACAATTTCTCAGTTAAAAGCTGAGTCACAAGAGTTAAATACTCAACAAAAAAGACTGCAACAGCAAAATTTAGAAGCTTCTAGCCAACGCAGAAATAAAATTCAGGAAGTCAAGCACAATATAGCCCAATTATCAAAACAATATCAAGACAACAGAACCATAGAAAGCCCTCTGGCCGGCTGTATTCTCGAACTTACTGCTAGCAACGGCTCAGTTCTCAGCCCCGCAACTCGCATTGGTTCTATCCAATTAAATGATTCTAAACCAATAGTTGGTATTATCTATTTTCCCGTCAGTGATGGCAAAAAAATTAAGCAAGGAATGGAAATTTACGTGACACCGGATACAGTACGTCGAGAGCGATTTGGCGGCATTGTGGGCACTGTAACCCAAGTTTCAGCTTTTCCCATGACTAAAGAGGGAGCTACAACTCTTGTAGGCAATGCTGAATTAGTAGAAGATTTGATCTCTGAGGTTGGACCCGTAATCGAAGTACGGGCACAATTACAGCCTGACTCCTCTACCCCTAGCGGCTACAGGTGGTCTTCTTCCCAGGGTCCAGCCAATTTGCAAGTCTCCTCTGGTACCACAGCGACTGCCCGCGTTACAGTGGAAAAACAAGCTCCCATAACTCTTATTTTACCGCTCCTCCGAGAATGGAGTGGCATTTACTAGAACACCGATTCAGTAATGCTAGGTGATGAGATAATGGTTGGTGGTTGATAGTTGATAGTTGACGGTTGACGGTTGACGGTTGACAGTTGACAGTTGTTACAAAGCAACAGCTGCAAAAATCAACATGATTCGTAGCTGACATCTTGCATCAAAGTATTAATACTGATTTTTTATGTCATTAATAAACATATATTTTTATCAATAACACGAGAAATCAGGTTTATTAGCCTGCGTAGGCAGGCTTTGATTGTATAGCCTCACCCTTATAGGGTGCAGGTGCAAGATATGAGGTAGGTTGGGTGTAACAAAGTGGAACCCAACACACGATATCAGAAAAAGAGAAAATATATAAACAACAAAATGCCCAATACAAAGATTCAAATTAACACTATAAATATTTCCATACAATGTTGGGTTACGGCACAAATTTAGATTTATAAATTCGCAACTTACTGGCGTGGCAAGGTTAAAATGATGCATTAAGTGTAGGTTGGGTTGAAGAATGAAACCCAACACCAGTAAAGCTTTGTTGGGTTTCCCTACCGCTCAACCCAACCTACATTTTTAGGCGTGTCAGTCCACTACAATAAATTTGAAAATATCACTTCTAGAATGTTGGCGACACATACATGATTCGTAAGGGCACGGCATCCACAATCTTTTGGTGTATAAAATTATCACTCTGATGCCGTGCCCCTACTTGTCTGTCCTATTCTTTTTTCAAAATGGCATAACATTTATCCCAAATAA
>JAAUYI010159738.1_pt1 | contig 17987 bp, 12 predicted proteins | sample 7278041 | NCBI WGS metagenome assembly JAAUYI01 (sample SAMN14350216, study PRJNA611818) | marine sediment metagenome | isolation source: surface marine sediment (0.6m) | place: French Polynesia: Moorea | collected 2018-08
ACTGATTAAGGCTAAGTTTAATTGATTTTCTAATTGTTTAAAACTTTCCAATTTGGCCAAATAATTTCTAACAGTTTTACCAGAGTAAGACTTTTTTAATTTTTTAGCTGCATTCTCTACACTATCAATCTGACTGGCCGCCCCTATGATTATATTGTATAAATCTTCTTGACTAGAAGTACCTTTAGTTTCGAGTGGTATATATTCTAGCAAACAGTCAATAACTTCTTTTCGAGTTTCTTGGTCGGTTAAAGCAGCTTTTTCAGTTTTAATTTTCAAGTATTTTCACCAGTATATTTTAAATATTGTTGATAATTTAACAAGATTTAAGCCTCTGGAGATATCATCAAAATTTTTTCACCGAACAATTATATAAATAATACTTATATTCCATTGGTTATTTAGAACATTTGTATTGATGAGGCTGTATTTATAAATTAATTGGCGAGCTGGCGATCGCCTCCCCAAAAAATTTCCATTTACTGTTTATGATAATTTCCTTGAATTCTTCTGCCGATAACCATTCTGCATATTCATCAACTCTGATTTTTTCGAGTTTTTTTGACTTGGTTTTAACTAAAATATTTCTATTTTTCGCTATTCCTCCTATGTACTTTAATTCCTTTTTTTCTAGTTCTTTTAAAAAAGATGTGTTGTTCCCATAGGCTGCATCTATTAAGACAATTCCTGGTCTATATCCTCTCTGCAAACTTTTATCAATTAACCCCAAAGCTAAGTTCGGTTTTTTCTGGAATTCTGGGTCTTTCTTTTCTAGAGGTAATGATTGAGCGTGTTGATATAATTCTATGTCTAAAGGCAGGCTTTTTTTTCCATCGTATAAATGAGTTGTTACGATAACATTCCCATTATCTGTTTTTCCAATCTCTCCAATGTATTGCCTTCCGACTCCTGCCGTGAAATTGCGCACCGCCCGCGCTGAGGTTTCCTCAGCGTATAGGACGGAGCAAGCACCCACTTTTTCTATGTCCCGAATCATCCACAATCAGACTAAATCCTCTACTAATTCTGGTCTGACTGCATTTACTCATTACCTCTAAACGACGCTCATTTATCTTCTCCGCCGACCAAGTTGCTTCCGTCAAAAAGCGATGCAGCGCGGTCTTGGGGGTTTCCCCCATGACCGCGCTGCATCAAGACAGTGGTGTAATTTGTGGTAAGTTACTCCCACTGAATCAGAAGCCATCTGATATATGTTTTTTCGCTCACTTTCACCTAATAATCCTCCTAAATAGTGCCTAAACTCTCTTTTTTGTGCCTTCGTTCTTAGTAAATCATCGAACCTTTTGCACCATTTATCAAAACATGGAGGCATAGCTGCGGGGGTAGTTTCTTTCATGGTGGCGATCGCCTAAAAGAACGACGTGAAAACTAACTATTCTAAGCATCTTACCTTATTTTGATTTTGAAAATTGTTTAAGTCCCGCTAATCTTCAACCTGTTTGTGCTGCTTGTCATCTAGACTTACACAGGGGTCGATATAGTCCAGTGAGCGAGGGTCAGCTATCTCTGTGGTAGCGGAGTTTTATTCAGATCTGATGCACAGTTAACCGATCGACAAATAGAAGCTCAGATTGATGCTGCGATTGCCCATCAACCCCAAATCAATGCAATAGAGCCAAGAGCCATTGACGTAACATTTGATGATGGTAGATTTACCATTCACTTTGATAATGATGTTATTTTTTCCTTTATGGCTGAATCTGTAGATGCGATCGCCTCGTTGCCGACAGAAGCATTAGTCACTGGTGAATTAATGAAGCCTCTGCTGAGAGAATGGCTAGATTCTCTGGATAGGCGCATTGAGATGAGCGATCGCGACGGGTAGATTTTTATAGCTGTTGTCTGAGTTATATAAACCTTATTACACGTTATAATCGTGTTTATACATTTGTATAAACACGATTGTGTTGACGATTTAGGTAGAGGTAAAAAATATGTGGGAACTGAAAGAAGCTCTACAACAAAGACTAGCAGTGCTTAATGGTGAAGCTGTCAAGTCTAAAAACAAAGCTATTACCGACACCTCTAAAGAATATATAGCTCATACCTTAACTAAAGCAGGTATTTTGAACGAGCAGGGTGAAATTCGTAATTTAGAGATATCTTCATAGGTGTACGTATCTCCGCAAATAGTTGTAGGGTTTCATGGTTGCGATCGCTCCACCTTGGAGAAAGTCATACAACAAAATATTCATCTTTCCAGTAGCGAAAACAAATACGATTGGTTAGGACACGGTATTTACTTTTGGGAAGGCAGCTATGAAAGAGCTTTGAATTGGGCTAGAAATAGCAGTAAAGTTTCTAATCCTGCTGTAATTGGTGCTTTTATTCGACTAGGAAACTGTCTCGATCTACTAGATACTGAAAAAATAGATTATCTAAAACTAGGTTATGAAATATTAGAAAAAGAAGTAACCGCTTTGAATAAGGCTTTGCCAAAGAACAAAAGTTTTCGTAACGGTATTAGTTTTAACCGAGAATTAGATTGCCAAGTTATTCAAAGAATACACTGGTTCAATAATCAACAAATTGCTCAAAGCCTTAATCTACAAGACATAGAAGGCAAAAAGATGATTGAGATACAACGCCATCCGAACTTTATTGATTCTGTAAGAGGTATGTTTCCCGAAGGCGATGAAGTTTATCCAGGTGCGGGGTTCTTATCCCAAAATCATATCCAATTGTGTATTGTTAATCCCAATTGTATTATTGGATATTTTGACCCGATTACTCAAAATAAAGATTATAAAACTTTCTAAGATTTCGTAATTGACTGTTAACTTCGCAATTTGCTAAGTTAGGTAGACAAGCTTAAAACTGTTATTTTAGTTAGTAAATAATCGCCTATTTTTAGGTTGATTATAAAACGACAGTTAACTGTGCGTCATATTCAAGAATTAGCTCAATTTTTTAATCTATCTCCTGCGGTATTTTTACCACAAGAGCAAAGTATACAAGCAATCGCTTAAAAACAATCAGATATGCTTTTTCTCTAAAACAAATCATCCAGCATTTCAGTTACTTCTCCCTGTAAATTCTGCCTGTTATCGTCATAAATCATCAGGGTATTAAGGTTACTGTGTCTCGATAGTTTCTGTACCTTCCTAACATCTCCATTAGTTAGGTTGAGAGCTTCAGTAATTGATGAATGCCTGATTCTATGGGGAGACATAACCTTATCAATGCCAGCAGAAACAGCATACTTCTGAACTAGCTTATAAATACTATGAGTATGTAATCTATTACCCCAATATCCCTTGTGTGTGGCACAGAACAAAGGACTGTCGGGTGTAACTTCCCCCCTAGCTAACAGCCAGGTTGAGAGCGCACCTATCGCACCCTTGCCTAGACTAATAGTTTCAGGCTGTCCTATCTTTCCTTTGCCAGTAATAATCAATTCTCCCGAAGATGAGGCATAATCGCGCACATCACAGTTAACCACCTCAGAACGTCTCAGGGCATTACCCCAAAGAAGTAATAAAATAGCTCGATCTCTAATCCCCTTAATCTTGGATGTATCCACAGCTTCCAACATCAACTTAAATTGTTCTTTAGGAATGCCTTTAGTATCTCTATAACTCGTCAATTTCTCAGCTTTGATATTAACTAGGGTGTAATGACATTTCCCCGCTTGGGAGGCGTAATTGACCAGAGACTTGATAGCTGCTAACTTTTGATTAATGGTAGCTGGTGCTAACTTTCGAGCAACTAACGAGCCATGATATTGTGATACTAATTCAAAAGCCTGATGACTATCTAGTAATAGAAATTGAGCGAGGGTATCTGGTGTTAACTGATAGCCGAGCGCTTGGAAGAATGCAGTAACATTGCTCCGATACATTCTTTTAGTATGATTAGATCGCGATCGCGCTAACCAATTATCAAGTAAAGTCTCGTAACCTGAATCGGGAGCTAACCTGTTTTTTGGGAGGAGTGGAACAAGATTACTAAGAGAGTCAACGAGTTTTAAGGGTTTCATGGGCTGCTTGTCACGAAAAGCTACATTATCAATACTTCTTTCTAAACAGTAGGGGGCTGGGGATATTTATTTTTACAGTCCAAACAGCATTTTCTTATCCCCCGACTTCTTCTTGCTCCTCTTTGATGCCTAGTATTTGGGCAGGAGACTCTAAAAGTAAACTTGATTCTGTCATTACTTACTTTTTGTCAAATGCTTCACTCAGTTCATCACTGGCAATGGCGAGCGCACTTTCACGCCATTCATGAATAACCGCAGTAACTTCATCCCAATCATCTGTAGACTTAGCTAACTCAAAAGCGGAGTAAACTTCATTGACTAATTCAGCTCGTTCTTCACTATCAAATTCTTCTACCCATTTGAATTCATTATTGCTTTCGACCTCTTGTTGGTCACTAAGCCGATAAGCAACATTCATAAGTTGGCTGATGTTGTCCATTTGTTCGAGTCCTTTCGCCATATTTGCCATTAACTCTCGTTTTAAAAGAGCAAATGAATCATTATTGCGCGTGATGGTCACGGGCTTGGTCAAAGCTGTGTCTAAGACATATCCTGACCTACGATTTAGCTCACTAGAACTAAAAAGACAATCACTGTACAGGGCAGTGGACAACGAGCTGGCCGTCATGAATTTATACCTTTATGAGTAAACCCATTTTTATACGTAATATTATACGTAATAACTGACAAGATGGTTAAATCTCCCCGCGGAGAAGCGAGTATTCAAACTTTTGAGTTTTTACCTTTTTGCGTACTCAACCATTCAGTTAGTAGTTTTTCTACCAGTTCGGAAAAGTCTTGTGATTCCTTTTGCTGTAGGAGAGTTATCTTAGTCTCGCGATAGGTTTCAGAACGGATGTAAGCTGTTACTTGTTCAAAGTCTGGATTACTCCGTTTGCCCTTGGGTCTACCCTTTTTGACTTTGGAGGGTGTTTCGGTTAGGACTGGATTTTCTTTGACTTCGACTGGTAAAAAGGAGGACACGGGGTTTGAGGCAACCTCAAAACCGTGAGTTGTCCGTTCAGAATTCGATTCAGGGGAGCTTACCACCTCTTCATCATCAGTTTTTTTAGCTGCATTAAGTATGCTATTGAACTTACTGGTTTTTTTATTGGTTTGTTTACTCATCTGTTTGTATCTCCTTTCCTAATGCCTGATAATCGCTCCAAGCTATACGCGCCTTTTTATCGGTTACTCCATTCACAACAGTTCCTTCTAAAGCTGCTTTTTTAAACGCGGAGTAACGTCTAATCTCCGATTTGAGAACTGGTAATCCCGCATCGGTTAACATCTTTCTCGCTTCCTCTCCATCTTTGGAAGGAAAAGGAGGAATAATAGTTAGTAAAATTCGATATCGATCGCTGCCTAGTTGATGGAGAGCTTTAACCGTTAGCATCATGGCATCTAAAGCTAAGGCATCTGGAGTACAGGGAAGAATTAATAAGTCGCAACCATCGGCTAAAGCTTCTAAGTCTTCCTGTTCTGGACGAGCCTGTGTGTCGATAACAATATGATCTGCTTTCCTGGCATATTTAGCAGCTTGTCTTTCATCTATTACCTTGAAGGGTAAACCACCTCTTTCTGCCCATCGCGTAGCACTACGATTCGGATCTCCATCGATGAGTAAGGTGGTACTTTGATTGGCTAAATAAGCTGCTAGATGCACTGCTGTCGTGGTTTTGCCAACTCCGCCTTTAAATGAAGCAATAGTAATAATCATTTTTCAAATACTCAAAAAGGTGAACTGGGTAAACATACGAATAACTAAAAATCTAAAAATATAAGTTTTTGAAAATATAAGTTTTTGAATTTTTGAGTACGCAAAACTTTTAAGAAAATACAAGACAAGGTTAATCTTAACCCGATCTGTCAGACGAAAGTTCAAGTATGTAAAAAGTTGAACTTTCGCGTAATTAACTGTTTGAATATTTGCGTACTCAAAAACTTTTCTCTATTTTGGCAGGAGCGATCGCTATTCAGTCTTGAGCGAGTTGAATTATCGCCCAACTTGAAACATTGAATCTAGAATCAAAAATGGAATATTGACAAGCACTATCATGCTTAAAATAAACACAATGAATTGTACTGTTGTCAATTTATTGCTGTTCAGGACTTCAGTAGCTGGGTTAGTAACAAACAATGTTATTGCTACTACAAGAGCATTAAATACTACAACATAGGCCATATACTCGAAATCAATGAGTTGAGTTGCTCCTATTGCTGCCAGAGCAAAGAATAAGCATAACCCGATGTTCCTCATTACTAACCACAATGTACTTATTATCTCATTGTAGTACTTCCAATATAGGGGTTGAGCCGAGATATTGAGCTTTGAAGCGCGATCGAGATACTCATGAAGAGTAAAAATTCCCTGCACGGCACGCATATTCCCACTCTGTCTCAGTAGGTAATCTGTATTCTCTCTTAGTCTTTTTACTCAATCGCTTACAAAATTCAACTGCATCATCCCAAGATGGCGTAAAGATAGAGAAGCTGCGATAAGTGCAAAAAGGATTTGAAACTACTGCTATAATTAGCTTTCAGTGATTACTGTTAAGCGTGAAGTGATCGCTATATACTTATAAAAAAGTTCTCGATTGAGTTAGTTTCAGAACTTTTAATGAACAAATCAACTTAATCGATGTCATTTTTGCATTAGTTTTAGAGAAAATTCTAATAAGTTCTCATTCCATCCATTAATTCAGAACTTTTAAAGTTCAGTTGGCACTTTTGGTAGCTTCCCTAGCATTACGCCAAGATACATGCGAACAACTAAAAATCTAAAAATTTAAGTGTCTAAAAATTCAGCTTGTTGGACTTTTGAGTACGCAAAACTATTAAGTAAGAATTACAAGACGAAGTTAATCTTAACCCTCTCCGTTACGCAAAAGTCCAACTGTGTAAAAACTTAAACTTTTGCATAATCAACTACTTGAATATTTGCGTACTCAAAAAGCTGACCAAAAACTTAATTAGGGTGCATCTGGGGCGATCGCTATTATAAATTAGGAAGAATAACAGGCTTGATTCCTAGAATCTCTCCGCCCTGAAAGGGCGGGAGATTCTAGGAAAAAGGGGAAAGGTTAAGGGTTATTCCTTTAACCCTTAACCTGAAAGGGATGCCCGCGCATGGCAGGGCTTCAACCCATATTCACGAGGGTGAAGGAAGAAAATTTAACGCATAAAAAAATTAATAACTACCCAATAAATTAATAGAATGCATGAATTTAACTTTCTAATATGGTCAAGGATAAAGGAGAAAAACATGAAATGAGCAGTAAATTTTATACATTTTATGATTTTGGTTATGGGAGTGGTTCACCACCATTCAAACCACTGGTGCAAAATCAATTAAGAAAGAGAATCGAAAAACTAACTAAATCAGAACCAGAATGGAATGAATCCGATTATATTCAACATTTTAGGGGAATTCTCTTAAATAATACTGAATCTGATTTAGAAAAGCGTCTAGCTCATTTTCATTTGGTGGCACATATCGATTTAGACAGATGTTATTTGATTTGGAGAAATTTTCATTATTTTCCATTTTATGCAGCTAAATCAGAGGAATATTATGCTCTGACCAACGAGATTTTATTTCAACAACAAAAGTTTGAAAAATATCTAAAAAAGTATAATCCTCAGAATAAAGAAGAAGCCTCATTCAAAACTTACCTTCTGAGTATATTAAAAAATTTAATCAAAGCAGAGATAAACTTAAGATCTGATTGGTATTTACTATGTAATGTAGATATAAATAGTCTTAGAAAAATCAAAAATTTTGGACAAAAATTGAGAAAATCTCTAGAAAGTTATGGTTCACAAGAACCAAATATATCTCAGTATATTTTTGCTTGGCAATATTTTGTACCAGTTTATAAAAATAATTTGATTAATAATCCTAACAGAACAAATAATCAAAAATGGCCACAGCCAAGGAATATAGAGTTTACCGAGACTACAAAATATTATAATATTTACAGATTTCAATCTGACTCACCTCTACAAGTATCTTCAGGAAAAGATGTAACAGCAGAAACTATAAAAAAATGGATGAAAATATGTATTCAAGCTCTTCGACAAGCTGAATCGATACTGGAAGTTTCTCGTGACGCAGATATATATGAAAAACAAATAGAACCGATTGATTATTGGGTAAATTTAGATGAGCAAAATGAAGAGTTAGTTTCTTTGACAAAAGTAGAAAAAGTATTAAAGGAAGAAATCAAAAAAATTGAAGTAAATCTAGCTCAAATTAGAAGTAATATTCCTCATAAATCTCGTCAAGCAGTTATGCCATTGTGCTACTCAAATCGATTAGCCCTCTTAAATCAAGAACAGTTAGCCAGCTTATTAGGAATAAATCAAGGTACAATTTCTCGTTTTATATCTCAACATATTGAAAATCCTCTATTAGATATCTTGAAAGATTTACTCGCTCTCCAATTAGATATAGACTCTTATCTAGATAGATTTTTGGCTGAGAGATTTACCAATCCTAACAAAGAAAATATGCTTGATAAGTTGTTAATTGAATCTCTCAAAAATTTGGACGATCGACAACAATATATCTTGAAATTATATTACGGTCAAAAAAATAGCCTTAAAGAGATTGGTTTAAAAATTAATTCTCAACAAGAAATTGACAAAAGTAATATAATTGTTTTGCGAAATAATTTGTGCGAAATATTTACTCAAAAAATAGATAAACAGAATAAAAAATATATCAAATTCTGGCTTAAAAATTATTATCAAAATATAATTCAAACTGTTTTATTAAAAAACCTAGAACGATTAAGTACTCTTAATCGAGAGATTATTACCCAAAAATATTGTCAGAAGATGGATGATTCAGAAATTGGCAAGCTTTATCCTCAATGTGATATCGATAAAATAATATCTGAGACAAAGCAGCAATTACAGAATCATCTAATTGAATCGATTAAAGATAATTTGTCTGTAACTTTAGACAGCCATGATTCACAAGTAAAGTCGGTTATTGATAATTGGCTAGCTAACTTGATTCACTTAGAAATATAACTTTAATTAGGGAGGAAAATAAAAAATCATGTTGAGTTTACACAAACTATCAATTAGTTACCCAAATCAATTGTGGTTAAAAATAACCAAAGAAATACAACAAAAATCTTGGCAGCGATCTCAATCTTATTCTAATCCTACTAGTCGATGTCAAGCTTACCTTAATGATGTTTGTTGGCAAACTTTTATTCCTTGGTTACAAGCTTGGTTAGAAGAAGATGGTAGCGATTCTGGTCTAATTACCCATCAATATTCTCCTAATATCTGGGAATTTGTTAACGGTAGTGTTATTAATCTAGAGCAAACTAAAATAGCTTTAATTCCTAGTGAGACAAGTGATCTTGAAGAATTTGATATTCCTCAAGAAGGGGTTGATATTCCTCAATGGCAAGCGGATTATTATCTGGCCATACAAGTAAATTTTGATGTTAGTGAAGAAGCTTGGATCAGAGTAAGAGGATATGTTAGTTATCAACAATTAAAGCATAAAGGAGAATATGAAGAGAGCGATCGCTCTTACTATATTAGTCAGGAATATTTAGAAGAAGATATTACAGCTATCTTATTATCTCCTCAAGCTGTTGCTCAAAAAAAGCAGGAATTAGTAACTTCAACTGAACTATCTTCAGTAATAGCTAATCAATTATTAGACAAATTAGGTAATCCAGTAGTTTATTACCCCCGTTTAGCCATACCTTTCTCACAATGGACAATATTGATAACTAATCCTGAGTGGAGACAAAAATTGTTTGAACAAAGAACTGGACTAGCTAAGGTTTCTTTATTTAATTCCCAAGCAATAAATTTGCAACAATGGCTACAAGAGTTAACTCATGTAGTTGAAGAAAGTTGGCAGACAGTAGAAAATCTGTTAACTCCTCTCGAACCTATTTCTGTCCGCGGATACCGATATACAGAAGAAACTATTACCAAAGAAGCCATTACTCCTCTAATTCAGCTTCTCAAACCACATAACCCTGAAAAAGAACGTACCCAAGCTGCTGGAATACTAGGAAAAATAGGTGCAGGATATCCAGAAGCGATCTCAGCTTTAACAGAATTATTGCACACTGCTAAAGAGGAAGAAACTCGTTGGCAAGCTGCTTTAAGTTTAGGCGAAATCGATCCAGGTAATGCGGATGCAGGCAGAGCAAAAGGCAAGTTAATTGACTTGGGTATACAGTTAGAAAACCAAAAAATTGCTTTAATTGTCGCTATCATGGCGCAAACTCAAGATCGAGTTGGAGTCTGGATACAATTAAAACCCGCTCATGAGTCTATTAAACTTCCTCCTCATCTCAAACTCAGTATACTTTCTGATGAAAAAACTATTTTAGAAGCAGAAACCAGAAGCGATCCAGAAGGGAAAGGAAAAGATGGACTTCTACAATTGCGCTTTACTCCTCCTTCGGGAACTCATTTTCAAGTAGAGGTAAGTCTCAATGAGGCTAACTTTACTGAATATTTTGATGCTTAATTTTAAATTATCAATTTTCTAATCATCTAGCCATGGGTAGAGTAGCAATTCTCAAGATCGGACATGGAAGCTTTGAGCAAGGTTTTGAGGTATCTTTAGAAATTAAAGAAGATGAAGGACAATCCTGGGCAGAAATTCCAGGAAAGCTATTTGCCAATGTAGAGATTGAAAGTTTATATCAATCTTGGCAGCAATCTTTTTATCAGTTGGCAGGAATATACCGAAATAATAGCAGTTGGGATATCGATCGCAGTATCGCGACCAATGTTTCTAGTCTTAATTTAGTAGCAGATTGCCAACAAAAATTTCAAGATTTAGAAGCCAATATGAAATCATGGCTGCAACCTTCAGCAGATAATAATTGGCAAAGAATTCGAGAAAGATTCGCTCAAGAATTAGCTAGTCATGCTCCAGAAATCAGATTAATAATTAAAGCTAGAGACAAAATACTCTGGAAACTGCCTTGGCATCTGTGGGATTTATGCTCAGATTATCCCGATGTCGGTATTAGTTATAGCACCAATGAATACTCTGCACCTATTTTAAAGCAAGTAACTCGCGATCGGGCAAAGCCCGCCAGCGAAGCTGATCGAATTCGTATCCTAACTATTTTTGGCAATAGTCAAGATATCGATTTAACAGCAGACAAACAAGCAATTGATAAGTTAGAGGATACGGAAGTAGATTTTTTGCTTCAGCCAACCGCTACCAAGTTAATTCAAAAGCTACGAGATGATCGAGGTTGGGATATATTTTTCTTTGCTGGTCATAGTCATAGCCAAAATAATACAGGTCGCATATATATTAGCGATCAAGAAAATTTAACCATCGCGCAGTTTAGAAATGCTCTCACAGAAGCAATTAGTAAAGGTTTAAAAATAGCAATTTTCAATTCCTGTGACGGTTTAGCTTTAGCTCAATCATTAGCCGATCTGCATATTCCAATAGTTATTGTTATGCAGGAAATCGTACCAGATCTAGTTGCTCAATCGTTTTTAAAAGAGTTGCTCACGGAATATAACTCAGGAAAACTTTTATATAATGCTGCTCGTAAGGCACAATCAAGACTAGAAGAATTTACTCAGTTTCCTGGTGCAACTTTGCTACCTTTAATTTTGCAAAATCCTGCTGTAATACCACCAAGATGGGATGATTTCTTAAATGCCAGTTCAGCAAAGTTACCAACTCAATCTAGAGAGGTCATCTCTTTTCAGCCAGTAAAACCTGGATGCAATCTAGTTCTTACCGTAATCTTTAATAGTTTAGTAGTCTCTGCCATAGTTTTTGGAATACGTTGGTTAGGTTTATTGCAACCATTAGAATTATATGCTTTCGATCGCTTACTGCAATTGCAACCTCAAAGAGAAAAAACCGATCCTCGTATCTTAGTTGTTACCGTCGGTGAAGAAGATATTAAATACCAAAATCGTCAAAAGATGAAGAGAATAGGTTCTTTAGCTGATGAAGCTCTTGCTCAAGCTTTAGACCAACTAGAAACACTTAATCCTACTACAATTGCTTTGGATATTTATCGACCCAATGGTTTCAATTCAGAAGTTGTCGATCTCATTCAAAATGATAATCGTTTCTTTGCTATTTGTAAAATTCAAGAGTTTAATAACAATAAATATAGTGGTGGTGTTGAACCCCCCTCAAATTTACCGCAAGAACGCTTAGTTTTTAGTGATATTCCTGTCGATAAATATAAGATTGTGCGTCGCCAGTTTTTAGATATGACCTCTCTGAATGCTTCCGATCCTTGTCATACTCAATTTTCTTTGAGTTTTTTAGTTGCCCAACATTATTTATATCAACAGCATAATATTACCGCTACCCATACTTCTCAAAAAGAATGGCAATTAGGTAATGTAGTTTTCTCTAAACTCATCAATCATAGTGGTGGCTATCACCACTATGATGATAGTGGTTATCAAATTTTACTTAATTATCGTCGAGGTCATTCTCTTCAACAAGTAGCGAGTAGTATTTCTTTAACAGAATTAATTGAACAAGGAATTTCTCCCAGTTTAAAAGCTCGCATACAAGAGCCAATTATTCTGATTGGAACTACAGAAGAAAGTTATGAGGATTATCATCCTACTTCTTATGGTCAAGAAATTCCAGGGGTTTTTCTACAAGCACAAATGACAAGTCAAATTCTGAGTGCAGTTTTAGATGAACGTCCTTTACTTCGGTATTGGAATGGCTGGATAGAAGCTATTTGGATTTGGTTATGGTCAATTATGGGAGGATTATTAGCTATTAGTATATCTCAGCAATGGCGTTTATTGCTTAATATACTTGGTAGTCTAATCGGGATAATTGGTATTTGTTTTATTTTGTTAACTTATAGTATTTGGATTCCTTTAGTTCCAACTGTATTGGTGTTGTTGATAACTACATTAATAGTTAGAAAGAAATCAATTAATAAAAACAAATAATGTAATATTTTTCGATTGGAGTAAATTAAACAGTGTCAAAAAAAACAATATTTAAAAAAGGATTAATTACTTTAGTTACTGCGATCTCCTTATTTATTTCTCTTGCTAAATATTCGGCAATTACAGCACAATCTCAAAACTTAAGTAACAATAAACAAACAATTTCTTTTAATCCACCAAAACCAGAAGATAATGGTGCTCCAGCAGGTAGTAGAGAAGGGGCAGGAAGTCATGGTTTGTGTAAACTGATCAATCAAGAAAAAGATATTGCACCTTTAATCGCAATTATACCTGAAGTAGCTATTAAAACTGCCACAAAAAATAAAAAATATATCTGGGGAGAAACAACTTCTGCTTATCCTACTTTCTGGTTTTATGTTGCTTATCCAGTTAATAGTCAGGTAGAATTTATTCTTCAAGATGAAGCGGAAAATGAAATTTATAACACTATTTTCACTTTAGACAAAACTGATGGAATAATTAGTTTGCATCTGCCTCAAGATAAAGTAAATCTAGAAACTGGTAAGAGCTATCATTGGTATCTATATGTTATGTGCAATCCCGAAAACTCACCTGATGATTTTGTGGAAGGTTGGGTGAAAAGAGTTGAATTAAGCTCAGAGATTAATCATAAGTCAGAATCTGCCCAATCACTAGAACTTATCTCAATTTATGCAGAGAATGGATTATGGTTTGATACTCTAAATAGTATTGATAGATTACGCCAAGCCGAACCAGAAAATAAGAATTACTCCGCTGTTTGGACTAATTTATTACAACAAATTGGTTTAGAGAAAATTAGCCGAAAGCCTATTATTAAATAATACAATCTGATGAAAACCAAGTTAGGATATCGCTTGTGGATACCTTCTTTAACAATGATTTTTACTATTGTTGAAGTTACCTTATTGGACTCAAACTACTGTGTCTTAGCACAAATTATTCCTGATGCTACTTTAGGTGCAGAAAGTTCTGTGGTTACACCTGATAACATCAAAGGGATAGATAGTGAAAGGATTTCTGGGGGAGCAGTTAGAGGTAGTAATCTGTTTCACAGTTTTCAAGAATTTAATATCGATGAAGGTAAAGGAGCTTATTTTAATAATCCCGCAGCGATTCAAAATATCTTCAGTCGGGTAACAGGTGGCAATCCTTCTGAGATTATGGGTAGGTTAGGTGTATTAGGGAATGCTAATCTGTTTTTTCTCAATCCGAATGGGATTCTGTTTGGGGAGAATGCTTCTTTAGATATTAGAGGTTCATTTTTAGCCACCACAGCAGAGAGTATTCTCTTTCCCGATGGGAATAAGTTTAGTGCGCTCAATCCTGAAGCAGCACCTTTGTTGACTGTTAATGTGCAGCAGCCCATTGGTTTAGAGTTTGTAAGTAAAGAAGGAATTATTACTAATGCTGCCAATCTAACTGTAGCTTCTAGACAAACTCTGAGCCTTTCTGGAAGCGATGTGGCAACTACAGGAAATCTGACAGCACCAGGCGGAAAAGTCGAGTTACTAGGCACCAACAATGTCGCTTTATTAGAGGATGCTACTATTGATGTTTCTGCTACTACTGGTGGAGGAACTATCTTAATTGGCGGGGATTGGCAGGGTAAAGGTACTGTACCTAATGCTAAAAGGACTTATGTAGGAAAAAACGTCGATATCAGAGCTGATGCCTTAAACAAAGGGAATGGAGGGAAGGTAATCGTTTGGGCAGATGAGGTGACAGGCTTTTATGGCAATATCAGTGCAAGAGGTGGAGTAGAATCTGGTAATGGTGGTTTAGTTGAGGTATCGGGAAAGGAACACCTGATCTTTAGAGGAAAAGTAGATACTAGTGCGCTGAATGGGTTGCCAGGAACTTTATTACTCGACCCGACCAATATTATTATTGCTGATGGCAGTGGTGATGAAGCAGGAGATGGAATTGGTACTTTTGTAGGGAATAATTCTGGAGTAGAAGGTTCTATTTTAACTACACCCCTGAATGAGATAGAAGATACTGCACCAACTACTATCTACGAATCGGAATTAGAGGGATTATCTGGGGATAATAATATTATTCTTCAGGCAACTAATGATATTACGCTGCAAGATTTAAGTGATGACAGGTTAGATTTAGCTGCGGGTACTGGAGTAATTACTTTGAGTGCGGATGCGGATGGGAATGGATTTGGTGATTTTATCATGGAGGATAATATTGCCGATACTATCTTTACTAATGGACGAGATTTTGCCATTTCTGGGGTGAATTTAATCATTGGTAAGATTAATACTGTTTTGGAATCAGGGAATGGAGGGAAGATAACTTTTTCTGCTGGCGGTTCTATTTCTACCGGTGACCTAGATTCATCCTCAAAAGCATCAGCAGAATCAGACTTATTCGCAGTATCAGCAGAATCAGGGAATGGGGGGAATATCACTCTTTCTGCTGGCGGTTCTATTTCTACCGGTGACCTAGATTCATCCTCAAAAGCATCAGCAAAATCAGACTTATTCGCAGAATCGGCAGAATCAGGGAATGGAGGGGAGATAACTTTTTCTGCTGGCGGTTCTATTTCTACCGGTGACCTAGATTCATCCTCAAAAGCATCAGCAGAATCAGACTTCTTAGCAGTATCAGCAGTATCAGACTTATTCCCAGAATCAGCAGAATCAGGGAATGGGGGGAATATCACTCTTTCTGCTGGCGGTTCTATTTCTACCGATCGCCTAGATTCATCCTCATCCTCATCCTCATCAAGATTCTCAGGCTTATCAGCAGGGAATGGAGGAAATGGAGGGAATATCACTCTTTCTGCTGGCGGTTCTATTTCTACCAATGACCTAGATTCATCCTTAGGCTCATCCTCATTAGCAGGATCAGCAGAATCAGGGAATGGGGGGAATATCACTCTTTCTGCTGGTGGTTCTATTTCTACCAATGACCTAGATTCATCCTCATTAGCAGAATCATTCTTAGAATCAGCAGAATCAGGGAATGGGGGGAATATCACTCTTTCTGCTGGCGGTTCTATTTCTACTGGTTACCTATCTTCATCCTCATTCTCAGAGGCAGACTTATCAGCAGAATCAGGGAATGGGGGGAATATCACTCTTTCTGCTGGCGGTTCTATTTCTACTGGTTACCTATCTTCATACTCATTCTTATTATTATCAGGATACTCATCCTCAGAGGTATCAGGGAATGGAGGGAATATCACTCTTTCTGCTGGCGGTTCTATTTCTACCGGTGACCTAGATTCAAGAGCAAAATCAGCAGGGAATGGGGGGAATATCACTCTTTCTGCTGGCGGTTCTATTTCTACCGGTGACCTAGATTCATTCTTAGAATCATCAAAATCAGGGAATGGAGGGAATATCACTCTTTCTGCTGGCGGTTCTATTTCTACCAATGACCTAGATTCATCCTCTTACTCATTAGTAGAATCAGAATCAGGGAATGGGGGAGATATTACCTTAATAGCTGGAAGGAATATTTCTACAGGTGACCTATCTTCTTTCTCCTTATCCTTCTCATCAGCAGAATCATTATCTAACGTTTTTGGGATGAATAATTCAGGAAAAGCAGGCAATATATTCATTAAAGCTCAAGCAGGCAATATTTCATTTAATGGAGTTGAGGAATCTCCTTCAGAAATCAATTCTTTTTCAATTGCAGGAAATGGCAATTCAGGCAATGGTGGCAATATCACTATCATAAGTAATGGAGATGTCAACAATGTCAATATTCTTACCTTATCTTCCTCTAGCAAATCGGGTCAAGTTAATATTGAAAGTCCCAGTAACTTAACTCTCAATAATGTTCTTGTCACTACCAATCAACAAGTCAACATTGAATTGAAACAATTTTTTTTCCCAAGAACGATAACATTAGATACGGAGGGAAATACTGGACAATCTGGCGATTTCTCTATTAACAACCAAGGAATTTTAACCCTCAATAACACCAACATCTTAGCCGATACCAATGGAATCAATCGGGCTGGAAATGTCACTTTAATCAGTGGTGGGACAACAACTCTCAATAATAGTGTTATTAATAGTGAAACCTCAGCATCAGGAAAAGCAGGAGACATCACCTTTAATACCCCAAACCTGATCTTCAATGAAGGTGTTACCGTCTCTGCTACCACATCAGGCATAGGTAATAGTGGTAGCATTACCATCGAAAATGCCAACAATGTTACCCTAGAAACAAAGAGTAAACTGACCGTCGAAACCTCAGCAGCAGGAAGGGCAGGAGACATCACCATCACCTCCGACACTCTCACCATTGGCAAAGATGCCGAAATTAGTGCCACGGCTACAGCAACCTCTACTAATACTGAAGGTGGAGGCTCAATTACTATTAATACCTCTAACTTAGACTTAACAGGTAAACTCGGTATCTTTGCCGAAACTAAAGGGGTATCACCTGCTGGTACTCTCAAGATACAACCCTACGCAGAGCAAACCGAACTGAATATTAAATTTACTGATACAGCTATACTTTCTACTTTAACTACAGCCAGTGGTGCAGGAGGAGATATTAACCTAACTGCACCCGAGACTATTAATATTAGCGGAGAAGGAACAATAACCGCAGAAACAAGCGGTAGTGGCAATGCTGGCAGCATCAACATTGCCTCCAAAAACTTGAATATTAGCGATCAAACCGAAATATCTGCATTAACTTCTGGAACAGGCAGTGCTGGTAAAATCTCAGTCTTAGGTACAGACTCTATTACCCTTGATAATATCTCAATCACTACCACTATTGAATCTGATGCAATTCTCAACGCAACAAAAGAATCAAGTCAAATTGAGATTAAAACCTCTCGACTCTCCCTAACAGATACTCAAGTGACTGCTAGCACCTCTGGAATAGGTGATGCTGGAGATGTCAACTTAGAAGCGACAGAAAATCTATTCCTAAATAATACCAATGTTTCCAGTGAAGTAAAAACAGGAGGGATAGGTAAAGGAGGAAATGTAGACTTAACTGGATCATCGATCGCGATCACTAATAACTCCGAACTATCCACATC
>JAAUYI010042180.1_pt1 | contig 17967 bp, 18 predicted proteins | sample 7278041 | NCBI WGS metagenome assembly JAAUYI01 (sample SAMN14350216, study PRJNA611818) | marine sediment metagenome | isolation source: surface marine sediment (0.6m) | place: French Polynesia: Moorea | collected 2018-08
TTAACTCCTAATGAGGTATATTTTAATCACTCAAATTGCCATTCTGAGATCTTCATTTCTAATCTCCCTCTCTATCAAATGGTTGCATTTCGCTCTTGAATTTGCGATATTTTTTTCATCTGATTATCTATACAAGAAATTAAATAGAAGTATTATCTATTTTTAATATTTTTGTCCAGTGGGGAATAAATGATAAAGAATGAAACTCCTTTAATTTAGTGTGCAAACCCCATTAGAAAATTTTTTGTGGGAATGCAAAGCTTTTATTGCTTTGCTATTGCTTACATACTCAGTAATAAGCATCTTCCCAGCCTTATCAGATATAGATAAAAACGACACCATACTAATTCAAATCGAGCTGAACAATAGTTTAAATTTTGATAGTGAAATAATTCAAACAAATAATTACATTTACTTACCAGTTAAACAAATTGCAAAAATTACTGAAGAAAAAATTGAATTCAATAGAATAGAAAAGACAATAAAAATTAACTCTAGAAGCAAGAATGATCAGGTTTTGATAGATTCAATTAATCAAACAATCACAATAAATGATAATCAACTGGACAAATCTAAGGAAGAAAATTGGGTCTTGTGGATCAAAGATGGTTTCGCATTGCAAGACGAGATTTTAATTGAAAAACATTTTTTAGAAGATCTTTTTGACATAAAAGTAAGTTATGACAGCGAGAATTTAATATTAAAGATTTATATTAATAGACCTATCAAGTCACTACAGAAAGAGAGTTTTTTTTTCGGTAAAGACGCTATTCCATTAGTAAAACCAAAAGATGAAAAAATCAACATACACTTATTGACAAGCAATATTACATCCAATACAAATAGTGCAAGTGAATCATCATTAGACTTTTCTAACCAGCTTTCTTTACAAGTCAACGGAGATGCTTTTGGTGGAACATATTCAACAGGCCCCTTATTCAGTCAACAAGGCACTAATCTGTCTTTCGGAGGAATTCAAAATACATGGAGGAAAAAACTCAAAAACGATCTTGGAATAATACTAGGAGACAGTTCACCAAATTTGGATCCACTTACTGTTGCTTCGAATAGTATTTTAGGAGTTAGATTGGGAACTCCTAAAAATTTAAGTCTAAATAGTTTTGATGATTTATCTTTTGAGGGAACTTGTTCCAAGGATTCTGAAGTGCTTCTTCTATTCAATGGACAAACTGTTGCAAGACAAGTATGCAAAACTGGAAATTATAAATTAGTTAATATTCCACGCTTAGTTGGCTCAAACAACACGTATCAAATAATTCAGAATAATACTGATGGAACTCAAATAATACTAAGAGAAGAACTAATACCCTTTTTCACAGAACTACTTCCCGCTAATCAGAGTAGATGGGAAGCTTTTGCCGGAAGGCCATCCTTAATTGGTAATTTTAATCTTAGTGGAAATAATAACAATGACTCTAATCAACTACTTTTGGAAACTCTGGAAATAAGTTTGTAAGCGGCGGAACTTTTAGCTACGGCTTGACACAAAAAACAACCATTCAATCAAGCATTTCAACCGATCTTTTATTTTCAACACCAAATGAAGAGTTTACAAATATAAATAATGAACTTTCATTATTCAATGATAATAGGTTCTTACAAGGACAAACATTATCTTTTGGAATAAAGAATAGACCTATAGACAACCTTGGTTTATCTCTCTTAGGAGCGATTAGTAATTCTCAGGATGATTCCTCTAGAAGTACATTTCGTTCAGGATTTGGTCATTCAATTTTATTTAATTATGACTATAACTTCAAAAAATTATTCACACAAGGAAACATTTTCTATTACAGTCCTAATTATTATTCATTCTCAAATTCTTTAACAAACAGGTTTGGGGGAAACACATCTTTTGGATTAAATCTTAAGCGTCAATCAATAGGAGGTAGTTTTAGGTTCCTAAATAATAATTTAGATGAGAAATCGTTTGGCGGAGTTCAATCAACAAAAAATTTAATTCTCAATCATCGAATAAAAATTTCAAAAAAAGATTCTTTATCAACATTTTCTAGTGTTTCAAAAAATAAAAATGATCAATTTGATCAATTATCTACAAACACACGTACGACTTACAGAAGAAAAATAAACCGTCGACTAACTCCTAGTTTAAGTTTTGGACACTTAAGAAATCTTGAAAGAAGGACTAATAATCTATTCCAAACAAGTGATATAACCCCTGGATTAACAGTTAATTTAGGTGAGAATCTCCAACATCAACTAAATTTAGGCTCATCATTTTTTGATAATGGACAAAATAACCAATTCATTCAGACAAGATTAAAGATACCTAAGAAGCCACTAGTTTACCAAAGCTCAATTAACAGAGTAGAGAGCTTCACCGGAAACAACACTAACTGGATATTTTCAAATGGTCTATTTTATGAAGCGCTAAATGGTATCCGTTTTGGAGCGGAACATATTTTTTCAAGAAACTTTTCTGGCTCAAGTTCATCGAGTAATAATTCTTTTCGACTATCACTATTAATGAATTTAGGATTCGCTGAAAAAAAACCTTATATCGCAAGCTCAACTAACACTGGATCTTTCAAAGCCATAGCGTTCATAGATCTAAATAAAGACGGAAAGTAAGATATCAAAGAACACATTATTAAAGATATAAAAATCTCTTTTAGAGATAAAGAATATAAAGTTAATTCTGATGGATCGTTATTAATAACAAACATTCCACAAGGCATTTATTCGGCTTTTATTAACTCATTAAGCCTACCATTTGCTCTAATACCAACAAAAGACAACATAAAGTTTGAAATTAAATCTGGAAGAATAACAGAACTAACTTTTCCAACAGAATTGAGTGGAGGATCAATCAGCGGCTATGTTGATATTAAAGATATTGATGGCAAAATCAAAGATGCTGTCAATATAATCGTAATTGCATTAGATGAAAACGATAAAGAAGTTGCTTACACATATACCGATCAATCTGGCGAATATACCCTATCTGAACTTCCACCAGGAAAATATAAAATAACCCTCGATCCATTAGATATAAAAAACAGGAAACTCAAAATTAAAGACACAATTAAAAAAGTTGAGATACCCTTCTCAATAGACGAAATTATTGAAGTTAATGATATAAATTTCAACGTATTACAAAGCAATCTTTAATAAATTCACTCTAAAGTTTTTGGCTCTTCTAAGAACCTCTCTCTTGCTCTGTATTTAGCATTTGTTAAATGTGGCAAGAAGCCAGAAAGACCTGGATATTCATTTTCTTTAATCGAGTGATTGAGATTATAGATCGTTTCAACATTAGATTTATTAACAATAAAAACTTCATGATAGAAACTTAAATTTCTCCATTGATCATTAGTCTCAATTTCCTTCCACCAAGATAAATGATCTTTACAATTTCTGGACCAATGTTCTAAATCCTCAAACGACCTCCAGTACTGAATTAAACCAGCGTGCTTATGTGAATATATAAAATTCTCCATTTTCAATAAACCTTTATCAAAATTCTTTTCAGCTGATTTATTAATTAACCTTGAATATCTAAAGAACTCAATAAAACCCTTTAATGTATGCCAAAAAAAACCTAGCTTTATAATTACAAAGTTTTCTCCCTCAACTTTGTTCAAATCTGCACTAAATCTATAAGGTATATATTTATCTTTCATGAATAAAAACTATGTGGAAAAGTTTTGTACTTTAGCTATCGATACTGTTAGCAATAATCCTACTGCATCATTATCCAAACTAGAAAATAACAATGTACAAATTAAGTCCATAAACTTACTTAAACCAAGCAATACCAGTTCACAAATTCAAAGATATGATTCTTCTCTTTTTCCAACTAGAATTTTTGAACTTTGTAGTCTTTTAAACGTCAAACCTCATCAAATCAAAGATTTATTATATTGCTCTGGACCTGGGCCATTTTCTTCAATAAGAGTTGGTGTTGTTATTTCAAGGATTTTAAAAAGAATAAACCCTGATTTACAAGTTTACAAGTTTAATTTGCTCTATCTTTTGTACCGGCACTTAAAAAAGGAAGGTTTTATTGATAAAGAAAAGTTTCATATAAACAAAAATAATCTAATAATTCTTTACATGAAAGCAGGGATAAAAGATTTCTTCAAAGAAGCTTATGACTTGAATACAAATAGAATTTTAGAAAAAGCTCATTTAGTGAATAATATTTCAAGTAATTTTTGTAATTTAAAAGAAAACCACTTCCTAAAAGAAAAAATAGATCCTAATAACTCACAAGGATTTTTAATAAACCCTAAAGCAGATAATTTAGATTTCAATTTATCAAACTTAATGATCGAACTTAGAAAAAAAGAGAACGTGGATATCTTTCAAGCAAGTTTGAATGAAATTAAACCTCAGTATATAAAAGAAGCCAGCGTAACTTTAAAAGCTTAAACATTAAACTTAAATTCAATTACATCACCGTCTTTTACAATGTATTCTTTCCCCTCTAAACGAACTTTTCCTGCTTCTTTTGCAGCAACCTTAGAACCATATTCGACCAAATCCTCATAGCTAACAACTTCAGCTTTTATAAAACCTCTTTCAAAATCAGTATGAATTACGCCTGCAGCTTGAGGTGCCTTGCAGTTAACAGGAATAGTCCATGCTCTTGCTTCAGTTTCACCAGCAGTAAAATAAGTCATCAAGCCAAGTGTTCTAAATGCTGATTTTATTAAACTTTGAATTCCAGATTCTTCAACGCCTAAAGATTCTAAATACTCTTTGCTTTCATCAAGAGTAAGAGTAGTCATTTCAGCCTCTATTTCAGCCGAAATGGGTAAAACCTCAATTAAGGAAAAATTCTTAGAAATAAATTCTTTCAAGCCCCTATAGTTTTCATTGTTTTCTGGTGAAGCTAACTCACTTTCCTTAAGATTTGCAGCAATAATACTTTTCTTAATTGAAATTAGATTCAAATGTCTTATTTTTTCAAAGTCCTCGTCTGACAAATCTATGGTTTTAACCTCTTCTAATAAAGGAATTATATTCTCCAAAATTTCTGACTCAATTTGAGCTTCTTTATCTCCTGAACGAACCTGCTTACTCAAACGTTCAATTCTCTTTCTAATTACTGACAAATCTGCCAAGGCTAACTCTAACCTAATTGTTTCAAAGTCTCTAATTGAATTCACAGAACCATCTACATGATGAACGTTCTCATCTTCAAAGCACCTAATTACATTGATAATTGCATCTACTTCACGTATATGACTCAAAAATTTATTACCGAGTCCTGCTCCTTCGCTTGCTCCTTTAACAAGTCCGGCAATATCAACAAATCTAAAATTTGCTGGAACTATTTTTTGAGCATTTACAATATCTTTGAGCCTTTGAAGCCTTTCATCAGGTAAGTTCACTATTCCAACATTTGGCTCAATTGTACAAAATGGAAAATTAGCTGCTTCAGCTTGATGATTATTAACAAGTGCATTAAAAAGAGTTGATTTCCCAACATTTGGCAATCCAACAATTCCAGCTTCTGGCATGGTTTATATATTTTTTTGTTTTACAGTTTGAAATATTAACAAGTGTGCTGAATTCATAATTATGAATACCTCAAGCATTAAAAAGTAAAAAATCAATGCTAACTATCTCTATTACAGTTGTTAACAAACTTTGCAAACCAGTTTATTGGTTTGCGAAATAAATTAGCTAGCTGTGTGAAAGCTAAAAGTATTAAAGCTCCCCCACCCAATATCCAAGCTAGTGGGCCTTTAGCTTTTGTAGTAAAAGAACTAAAAACATCTTTAACAGTATAAGTTTTGACTTCTTTAGGTGGAATAATATTAGATTTTTTACGATCGACAAAGTTCATTACACGCCTATGAATAGGAGCTCTAATGCTAATAATATTTTCAATTCCTCCAATACTCATAGCTAAAAATTAAAACAGGTTATAAATTCACAAATATGCAGATACTTGTTTAAATCAAATAAGTTATAAATTTGTATTAATTCAATTTTAATTATTATAAACCGTATTTATAGAATCTTCATCAATATTCAGCATGAAATATTTACGTATTGTTTCATTCACCAATTTCATTTTAAACAAGAAAATACAATTTGCAAATTAGTGAGTAAAGTGCCGATCAATGGAAGGATCTAATTATTTATATACTTTTAAACTTGTATCTAATACAACTACTAAAAAAATATATTTAAATAAAAATTTTGTATTCAATTTAGAAAAGTTCACAAAAGTTTGAAATTTAATTGAATTTTCCTTGACTTAAATTTGTAATTCCGGTATATTTTTTTAGCTGCATTTACAGCAGACCTGTTATTTGAAATTAAATAAAAACACAAATAAGACAGCCAAAACGTCAAAAACTTTGAGTAGAAGTAGAAATTCTAGTGTGAATTTCTACCTGCATTTTATGATTCAGGGACAAAATTTTTAGAGTTTGATCCTGGCTCAGGATGAACGCTGGCGGTACGCTTAACACATGCAAGTCGAACGGGTAGCAATACCAGTGGCAGACGGGTGAGTAACGCACAGGAATCTACCTTATGGTGGGGAATAACCTGGGGAAACCCAAGCTAATTCCGCATAATGCCGAGAGGTGAAAGCAGCAATGCGCCATGAGATGAGCCTGTGTTCGATTAGCTAGTTGGTAGGGTAAAAGCCTACCAAGGCGACGATCGATAGCTGGTCTGAGAGGACGATCAGCCACAGTGGAACTGCGACACGGTCCACACTCCTACGGGAGGCAGCAGTGGGGAATTTTCCGCAATGGGCGAAAGCCTGACGGAGCGATACCGCGTGTCGGAAGAAGGCTTTAGGGTTGTAAACGACTGTCGGTGGGGAAGAAAAAAATGACGGTACCCACAAAGGAAGCACCGGCTAACTCTGTGCCAGCAGCCGCGGTAAGACAGAGGGTGCTAGCGTTATCCGGAATTATTGGGCGTAAAACGTTTGTAGGCGGTTCATTAAGTCTAAAGTGAAATAGATGAGCTCAACTCACTCTCTGCTTTGGATACTGATGGACTAGAGTACGTTAGGGGTTATTGGAATTCCCGGTGTAGTGGTGAAATACGTAGATATCGGGAGGAACTCCAGTGGCGAAAGCGAATAACTGGGGCGTAACTGACGCTGAGAGACGAAAGCGTGGGGAGCAAAAAGGATTAGATACCCTTGTAGTCCACGCCGTAAACGATGAATACTAGATGTTGCAGGTATCGACCCCTGCAGTATCGAAGCTAACGCGTTAAGTATTCTGCCTGGGGAGTACACTCGCAAGAGTGAAACTCAAAGGAATTGACGGGGACCCGCACAAGAGGTGGAACATGTGGTTTAATTCGATGCAACGCGAAAAACCTCACCTAGACTTGACATGTTAGGAATCTCAGGGAAACTTGAGAGTGCCCGCAAGGGAGCCTAAACACAGATGCTGCATGGTTGTCGTCAGCTCGTGTCGTGAGATGTTGGGTTAAGTCCCGCAACGAGCGCAACCCCTGTTGCTAGTTGCCATCATTCAGTTGGGCACTCTAGCGAGACTGCCGGTGATAAACCGGAGGAAGGTGGGGATGACGTCAAATCAGCATGGCTCTTACGTCTAGGGCTACACACGTGTTACAATGGACAGTACAATGGGTAGCTACACGGTGACGTGATGCCAATCTCATAAAGCTGTTCTCAGTTCGGATTGTAGTCTGCAACTCGACTACATGAAGTTGGAATCTCTAGTAATCGCAGATCAGCACGCTGCGGTGAATGCGTTCCCGGGTCTTGTACACACCGCCCGTCACACCATGGGAGTTTGTCACGCCCGAAGTCGGTTACCCAACCTTTTGGAGGGAGCCGCCTAAGGCAGGGCAGATGACTGGGGTGAAGTCGTAACAAGGTAGCCGTACCGGAAGGTGCGGCTGGATCACCTCCTTTCTAAAGGCTTTTACATTATTTCTAAAACTTGTTTTAAAAATTTGTATCCTTTAAGGTCGTAGCTGTTTAAGTTAAATTGGTTTGTTTATACTACTTCAACTCAAATACCAATTTATCTAGGCTGACGTTTTGACTGTCCTATTTGTGTTTATTTAATAGAATAATTTTTTGAATATAAAATTAAACTCAGAAGTTCACTGATAAGTCAGCTTATTTTATTAGAAGGTATAAAATAGAAATCAAAATAAATATTTCAGAACTAATTGTATTTCTTCAGAATTTTTGATAGTTCAATATCTGATAAAGTAATTTACTCCAACTTTTGTTAACTAAACTATAAATTGAAATATTTTAATTAACTATTAGTTACTAACCTCCACCTGGTATACCATTTTGTTGAAGTGCTTGGTTGCCAGCTGTAGCGTCAACTCCATTGAATAAATTTTGAGTTTCTTGACCAACTCTTTGAACTGAATCCTGTAACATAGTTGAAATTGGACCTCTTAGAGCTAAAAATAAGATTATGGCCAAAATAGCTAGTACTAATACAGAAATCCATTGATCTAAAGCAGCGTCTTCTTCTTTAATTAAACGGTTAAAAAAATCTTTCATTTTTTAAGGCTCCGGTAAAAATATTTTTTCTAATTATTCATACCCAGTTACAGGGAGTTTCTTTTTTAATTATTTTGCGCAAAATTGGGTTTCACCTATCAACTTGATGTTTTTGTGAGTGTAATTAGTAAATCCTTGCCAACTTTATTTATAGCTTTGTATTCAAGCTCTTTTAAATTGCCTGAATATAGATTTAGTTTTTTTTCATCGGGAATTCCATATAATCTTGGATTTATAAAATAAAAAACATCATTGAATAAATCTTTCTCAAAAAATGTTGTGTTCAGTTTTGGACCTGCTTCAACTAGAACTGAGAGAATACCTTTTTTACCTATTTCAAATAAAGCATTTTCCAAGTTTCCATTGAATTGAATTATTTCTGTATTTGTTAAGGCAGTTGCATTTTCTAAGGTTGAACTTTGAGTGAAAATTACGCTCTTGCCATTTTCATTGAACACTTTAGATTCTGTTGGACATTTAAAATTTCTATCTAAGATTATTCTTATGGGGTTTCTGCCTTTTACTTTCCTTACATTTAATTGTGGATTGTCTTCGATTATGGTGCCACTACCGGTTAATACAGCATCATATTCTGATCTCATTTGGTGAACTAACTTTTGAACTTCAAGTCCGGTTATTTTCTTTCCGTGTTTTCCTAAATTTACATAGCCGTCTAAAGTGGCTGCAATTTTTAGGGTAATCCATGGTTTTTTTGTTTGTATCCAATGAAAGAAAAACTTGTTTAGTTCATCACATTTTTCTTTCAAAACACCGTAAATAACTTCAACACCAGCTTCTTTTAAAGTGTTAATTCCCTGCCCAGAAACTTTTTCATTTGGATCAATTGATCCAATAACAACTTTTTTGATTCCAGCTTCGATAATAGCCTTTGTGCAGGGTGGTGTTTTTCCATAATGACAACAAGGTTCAAGATTTACGTATAAAATTCCGTTTTTTGCTTTATTTCCAGCTTTTTTTAAAGCAACAATTTCTGCATGATCAGTTCCAGCTTTAGAGTGATATCCATCGCATAACTTATTTCCATTCTCATCTAGAATAATTGAACCAACCATAGGGTTAGGAGATGTCAATCCTTTAGCTTTCTTTGCGAGCTTTAAAGTTTCTCTTATCCAATATTTATCTTTTTCCGTCATAAAAATAAATTGATTACTGCAAGATAAATTTCTTAATTTTTAATGGTTTTGATAAAAATTATTTAGATTAATGAGTTTAATTTGACTTGGATAAAGCTTATTTTTTTTGAAGGTTGATTAATGAAAGAATAATTCCAACAGAAGTAACTTCAATTAAAGATCCCACTAACCAAGCCGAAGCCAAAATTAAGGGTATTGGCATGTAAGCATAAAACCCAAAAACTGTAACTCCTAATAAGCTACCAATAATTGCTCCAAATCTTAGACCTTCAGTCCAACCTTTGTTTTCATGTTTTTGAAGATAAATAAGACTAATAATTAATGCACCAATAATTTGACAGATAATTGCCCATGGAAAATATTGCTGCATTTCATTTTCTGTACGCCATAAATTGGAAGTTTGAAGATACAAGTCTTTTAGCAATATTCCATGAAATAAAAATTCAAAAATGAAGATGAAAATGAAAACTACAATGGTTGAAACGAGTAAATTTTTGATTTTCATACTCTACTATGTTCTTTATTAACCTTTATTTAAGCGTATCACCGTGTGAAGTTTAATGGACATTTTATTTATAAAACTGCATCTATAGAAACGATTTGACTGTTTTGTCTTTTATTGAGTTCTTTTGAGAACCATCCTCCTGTGAGTGAGTCAATTTTAGCTGTTAGTTCATCAAGTTCACTTTGAAACATAATTTTTTCAATTTCATCTTTTGCTGGATTAATGCCGAATGTTATTTGTTTCCTTCTTCTTTCATAATAAATACTATGAGTTTGTTCTATAAGGTCATTTTTTATAGTCGCAAATCTTCTTTGTTCGGATAATATGTCTGTCAATTCATCATCATATAAAAAATCGTTTAAGTTCCACCGACTAGAAACTCCAAAAGAAAGACCTCTCGAGTAAATTCGATCTGAATTTAAATCTGTGTGGTTGTATGTCACGTTACCACTACCTCCCCATAATGCTCCATTATTAGGATTAACCGAATTTGTTTCATATCCCCAGTCTCTGTCTTTAATGTAATCAATTCCTCCATTTACCTCTGGAAGTAAATTTCTTATTCTGGCTCTTTTTCTGTAACTTCTAAAATCACTAGCAGAAGGAATTGCATAAAAACGAAGACTAGCATTTAAAACCTCAGTATATGAAGGTTCTTTTTTTATTCTTTCAAAAAACTCTTTTTCAGGAACTTGTAACTTACTTTCTTGAACTTCTATCTTTTCAATTATTTCGGAATCATTTTGAGTTTCTTTCTCGTAATCACTCATTTTGAATTTTTTAAAGTTGTTGTCTATTTCTATAATTGAATCTGTGGCATCAGATCTTTGACTTATCAAACTATTGAGTATTAAAAGTAATGAAAAAATAATCTTCAATTTTGTAAACATTGATTTTTTTGTTCTATGAAAGTATGAGTTTAATTAAATCAAAATCATAAGAAAAAATAAAGATACGTAAGGACTTACTTAATGAATTAGAACATTAATTTTTTCTGAACATTGTGAATACTCCATTAGTTTAGGTGTTTATTGCTTAAAGCTAATGAAAGATTTGTCGGTTGATGAACAAATCTTCTTTCGATAGAAATTTAATTATCTGTATTTTTGAAGAAGATTGGGCAGGGTTGGATTCGAACCAACGTAGGCTTACGCCAGCGATTTTACAGACCGCCCCCTTTAGCCACTCGGGCACCTACCCTTAAATAAGCCGGTGAAGGGACTTGAACCCCCGACCCACGGTTTACAAAACCGTTGCTCTACCAACTGAGCTACACCGGCTCGATATTAGTTTAAGGTAGCAAAAACAGTAAATGCTTTAGCCAATCAAAGTTAACATAAAAACGAAATTAGTGTAAATATTTCTCTTGTAAGAGAAACAAAAATTCGCTGGATTCTGGGTAAAAAAGTAATTAGTTTGTTTATAAACTAATGAAAATAGTTTGGTTATCTTCTTATCCAAAGTCTGGAAATACTCTAGTACGAATGCTTTTGTATAGCTATTTATTTTCTGAGCCAAAGGAAAGTATTCAGATTGATGAAAAAATACCTGATTTACACAAGCTACTTTCGAGAGGTTTAGCTTTAAAGGCAAATATAGATTCGAATTTAATTATTAAATCTCATTTTTCTTTTTCTGATGAACATCCATACCATAAAAATACTCAAGGTTTTATTTACGTAGTCCGTAATCCTCGAGATGTTTTACTTAGTAATGCACGTTACCTAGGAGTTTCTAGTGAGGAACTTCGTGATTTTGCTATTAATTTCATTGATCAAGTTGGTGTTTCTAAATGGAAAAGAATGAATATGGGAAATTGGAGCGAACATTTCTCAAGCTGGTTTCAAGCAACAAGTAGTTATCCGAGCTGTTTTATTAAATACGAAGATTTGAAAATAAATCCAAAAAATAGTTTTAAAAAGATAATTGAATTCCTTGGAATTGAGTTAGACGATGGAAAGTTAGAAGTTGCAGTGAAAGCTAGTTCTTTAGAGAATGCTAGAAAAATGGAAGAAAGCGATAAGAAAAAAGGAGATAAAAGTCTATTTGATAATTTGCCCAAAGGCTTACCGTTTGTTGGAGAGGGTAGGATAAATCAATCTCTCAGCTTCTTGGGTAGTGATGTAGAAGAGATGTATAAAAGACGTTTTGGTAAATTTATTAATGTTTTTGGTTATGAGTAGTTCTAAGATTACATAAATTATTGACAATGCATCCTCGAAAAATCTTATAAAATGCTCATTCCAAGTTTGTTTAAAATTTCTTTATCTTTGGATGTACCTGCATTATCGGTTGTTAAAAGTTTCTCTCCAGTATGAATTGAATTTGCTCCGGCTATAAAGCATAAGGCTTGTGCTTCATCACTTAAAAACTTTCGTCCCGCTGATAGTCTGACCATTGCTTTTGGCATCATTATTCTGGCTGTTGCTACCATTCTTACCAATTCAATTGGATCTACTATTGGTCTGTCTCCCAAAGGGGTTCCTTCTACTGGAACTAAAGCATTAATTGGAACTGATGATGGGTGGGGAACCATAGATGATAGAACTGCAAGGAATTTTTGACGATCTTTTGTGGATTCTCCCATTCCAATTATTCCACCGCTGCACACGTTGATTCCTGCATTGCTAATATTTTGAAGTGTTTCTATTCTTTCTTGAAATGTTCTTGTGTTAATAATTTCTTCATAATATTCTGGACTGGTATCAATGTTGTGATTATAAGAGTGGAGACCAGCTTCAGCGAGTTTTTTAGCTTGATCCGAATTTATCATTCCTAAAGTACAGCAAACTTCAAGATCTAGTTCCTTGACAGATTTGACCAATTCAATTATTTCGTCAAATTCTTTACCCTCAGGAAGTTCCCGCCAAGAAGCTCCCATACAAAAACGAGTGGAACCATTGGATTTTGCTTCTTTAGCTTGTTGAACAACACTTTCTTTATCCAGTAATGAATGTGACTGAACATTAGTTTTATAATGAGCACTTTGTGGACAGTAATGACAGTCTTCGGGACAAGCACCGGTTTTTATACTACTTAGTGTACAGAATTGTATTTTTCTCGGATCGTGATTTTCTTTGTGAATGTATTGAGCCTTATAAATTAGTTCTGGAATTGGGAGATTGAATATTTCCTCAATTTTGTTCAAAACAGTTGAATCAAAGTAGTCATTTCTATGATTTGGGTTTGACTTTGTTGATTCTTGAAAATCTTTTTTTTCTTGCTTGACTTCGATTACCATTTTTGAGTTAAAATTTCGTGCTGTGATAAATTTGCTTATGTTAATTTCCGTTATGACATTATCAGAGATTCTAACAGGCAGAGATATTACAATCAGTAAAAAATCTTTGGAAGTTCAAATATTAAACTTTATTAACTAAAATGACAAAAATATTCAATGAGTTGTTATTTGTTCTTTCGGCAGGTCTGTGCTTGCTTTCTTTGCAATTTTTGAGTGTAGATGGCGTGCATGCAATTCCTAGTTTGGAAGGTGGGTTGGAATGGAGAAGCTGTCCTTACGATAAACCGATTAAAGGAAACATAAACTACTACTCTGGAACAAAAATCTATCACAAACCAAATACCTCATTCTATAAAAAGACAAATCCAGAAGTTTGCTTTGCAACTTCAATGGAAGCAGAAATAGCCGGTTTTAGAGCAAGTAAAAATAATAAAAAATAGAAATTCTTAATTTTTCACTATTTTTTAAGAAATTCATCAAAAGCGCCTCTCTAAGTGCCATAGGATATAATTAATTGCCTTGCATAGACTAAGAGATAATACGGTTAATAATCTAAATTTAAAATCATGGATCCAATCCTTAGAGATAAGCTCAATCAGATGGAAAAAACTTTTGAACAATTAACGCTTAAAATGGCTGATCCAAAAGTATTAAGTGATTTTGAACAAATTAAGAACGTTTCAAAAGCCCGTAAGGATCTTGAAGATACTGTTTTGAAATTTCAAGATTTAAAGAATACCGAAAATGAATTAGAAACGAATAAAGAGTTGAATCAGGTTGAAACTGATCCTGAAATGATCTCTTTAATAGAAGAAGAAATTATAAATGCTAATGGAAAATTGGAAAGGCTTGAAGAAGAGTTACAAATTGCCCTTCTTCCTAAAGATCCAAACGATGAGAAAAATGTAATAGTTGAAATTAGATCGGCAGCCGGTGGAGACGAAGCGGCGCTTTTTGCCGGAGACTTATTGAGAATGTATTTAAGGTATTCTGAAGAACAAAATTGGAAACCAAAGATTATTAGCTCGTCTCCAGCTGAAAGTGGAGGATATAAAGAGGTGATTATTGAAATTGCCGGTGAAATGGTATTCAGTAAAATGAAATATGAAGCTGGGGTCCATAGAGTTCAAAGAGTTCCTTTGACAGAAGCTTCAGGGAGAGTGCATACTTCTACTGCTACTGTTGCTGTAATGCCTGAGGTGAGTGACGTGGAGGTCAAGATTGATCCTAGTGATATCGAATTGACTACAGCTAGAAGTGGTGGAGCTGGAGGTCAAAATGTAAACAAGGTAGAGACAGCCGTTCATCTAGTACATAAACCCACTGGAATTCATATTTTTTGTACCGAAGAGCGTTCCCAATATCAAAACAAAGAAAGAGCAATGGCTTTGTTAAGAGCAAAAATATATGAAATGCAAATTAGGGAGCAACAAGAGAAAATTGCTTCTGATAGATTGAGCCAAGTTGGAAGTGGAGACCGTTCAGAAAAAGTAAGAACCTATAACTTTAAAGAAAATAGATTATCAGATCACAGAATACAACAAAATTTTTCACTGAATGAGGCCCTTGAAGGGAAGATTGAGGAAGTGATTCAGTCGCTTATTGCTGCTGATCAGAAAAAACAATTAAAGGAATTGATAGTTTCATAGTGAATTTCAAAAGATATGTAAATTATTGAAACTTTATATGCTTTAGCTCGTCCGAGCATTTAACTGATGAATACTGGTTAAAAACAAACCGGTAGATGCTATCTTTAAATTATTAATATAAAAAAATCCCCCTTCAAATTACCCAATGATAACTAACACGCCCACATTACCTTCACAGGTTGCGAATTATAATACTGGGCAATATAGGGCTATGAGAGCGCTTCGGGAAAGACGGATGTTTAAGCTCATTTGTGGAGCAACTTACTCAGATTTTGATTCAGTAGCAAAATACAGTGAAATATTTGCTAGAGCGGGAGCTCATATTGTTGATATTTGCGCTCATCCTACCGTTGTGACCGCGGCTAAAGAAGGTATCTTAAGGGCAAATGTGCCGGAGAATAAGCAGCCTATAATAATGGTGAGTTTAAGTTTAGATCACCAACACGATCCGCACTTTCGAAGAGTTGCACTTGATAGTTCATCTTGCGATACTTGCGGAGCTTGTATTCCAACTTGTCCAACTCAAGCTTTTAGTATTAAAGATGGGAAGCTATCTTATGCGAAAGAGAGATGTTATGGATGTGGAGCCTGTGTTCCTATTTGCCATGTGGATGCTTTGACCCCTGAGCCTGTTCAAGCATTTCAGCCGGCAATTTTACCGGAACTGTGGGAACTCGGAGCTAGGTGCTTAGAGATTCATGTTGGACCAAATTTTTATTGGCTGGAGCCTTATTTACAAAAGATTCGCGAAATCTCTCCACAGCCTTGGATGGTTTCGGTTTGTATTGGCAGCGGTTTTGCCTCTTATTCAGAGTTGAAGGAACAAGCAGAAGAAATATATAACATTTTGGGAGATGGCACATTAATTCAAGTTGATGGAAAAGCAATGTCGGGTTTTGTAAAAGAGGACTCAGTAATGCTGCAATCTCTTGCAGCAGCTCAAGCAGTATTGGAAGTTAAACTTCCTCTTTATGTCCAGGTTTCTGGAGGTATCAATGACAGAATAAGGATTCTATTAGATCAATTTGGACTGAAGACGCATGGGGTTGGTATCGGAAGTTATGCTAAAAAGCAAATAGAACCTTATTTGAACGACATTGAAACCGCGGTTCAAATTGCAAGTAAGCTTGTTCAATCGGTTAAGCCTCTTTGAATTTGATTTTTTATAAGTTTTTTTGATCTACTTGGGTTCCTCAGAGGTTAAAAATGATTGGTTAAATGATTAAAGATTAATATGCTAGATTTTATGAATTATTGATTTTTAGCTATATCTTCAATTACGTAATGAATTCAAATAGTCAGTTAGTTGCCGAAAATAAAAATAAGGCCGATGAACATAGCTTAAAAAAAGAACTTACTGTATTTGATTCAATTTGCATTGTTGTTGGTTCGGTTGTAGGGTCTGGAATTTTTGTTAGCCCGACGAGGGTTTTTGAGTTACTAAATGAGTCTGCTTTATTTTCTTTAATTGCTTGGATCTGCGCTGCTTTGATATCCATTGCTGGTGCACTTTGTTATGCAGAACTAGGATGTCTCTTTCCGAGGGCGGGTGCTGAGTACCAATATTTAAAAAATGGGATTGGTAAATTTTGGGGCTTTATTTTTTCTTGGACACAATTAACCGTCTTGGGCACAGGTTCAATCGCAATTATGGCAATAATTAGTGCTAATTACTTAGTGCAAGTTCTCTTTCCTGGCACGCTTGAAGAAGATCTTTACACAAAAATGGCAGCTAGTTTATTAATTGCTATTTTAACTATTGCTAACTGCTTTGGCGTTAAGTCTGGAAGTTTAGTACAAAATGTTCTTACTATTGCAAAGGTAGCTGGGATTGGTTTTTTAATTTTGCTGGGAGTTTATTATTTCCCAGAACTGAATTTTGGAAACCTTTTTAGCTCTGGAAATGCGTCGATCGAGAATTTTAATTTTTTTGAGACTGCTTTTCATTTTGGAAGTGCGATGATTGCTTGTTTATGGGCTTATGATGGGTGGAATAATTTAAGCCGTGTTACTGAAGAATCCATTAATGTATCTAAGTCGCTTCCAATAGGATTGATAATGGGAATTTTAATCACGTCAATTATTTATCTTTGTCTAAATTGCTTTTATTTTTCTGCATTATCACCGGAAGAGATCGTTGGAAATAAAGCTATAGCGATATCCGCTGTTACTTCTCTGGGGGATAGTGCTGGTTGGTTGAATTCTTTGGGTGTCTTTGTTTTACTAGGATTATTAATTTCTTTATCAGCGGGTGGGGCAACTAACGGCTCTTTATTATCCGGAGCAAGAATATATTTTGCGGCAGCTAGGGATGGATTATTTTTTAAATCGTTTTCAAAGCTAGATCCAAAGTCAAAAGCGCCGATTTCTTCTCTGTTGATTCAAGGGATTTGGGCGATTGCACTTGTGTGGATTGGTAAAAACTTTGAAACCCTTTTGGACTACTTTAGCTTTAGTGCTTGGCTTTTTTATGCAGCTAGTGCGGGAGTATTAATTTATTTGAGAATGACAAAACCGAATATTTTTAGACCCTACAAAGTTTTGCTTTATCCATTGACGCCGATTGTTTTTCTTTTTGGAGCCAGTTTTTTGGTTTTAAGCCAGATTGTAAACTCTCCAATTCCTTCACTTTGGTCATTGGTGGGTGTATTCAGTGGTTCTGTGTTTTATTTTCTTTTATTTAGGAAGGTTCAAAGAGAAAATTGAATTAAATGAAGCAATAGTCCAGTAATTCAACGTCAAACTGTTGCTTTGCCAATTTGTATATAGTATGGAGTTGATAAACCGACGCAACATCAAAAGTTAAATGCAACCGTTAGTAGAAAAATGAAAAAGAGTTAAGGAGAAGAGGGTGCTCAAATTGGTTTATTTGAAGTGTTAAAAAACAAAGGCCAAAA
>JAAUYI010098402.1_pt1 | contig 17964 bp, 15 predicted proteins | sample 7278041 | NCBI WGS metagenome assembly JAAUYI01 (sample SAMN14350216, study PRJNA611818) | marine sediment metagenome | isolation source: surface marine sediment (0.6m) | place: French Polynesia: Moorea | collected 2018-08
AACTATCGCGTTATGGTTCCTGTTCCAGCGACAAAAAACTATAGCGCTAGAGTTTCAGTTTGAGCGACAAAAACTATAGCGTTATGGTTTTGGTTTGAGCGTTATGGTTCCGGTTTGAGGGACAAAAAACTGTAGCGCTAGAGTTCCGGTTTGAGGAACAAAAAACTATAGCGCTAGAGTTCCGGTTTGAAGAACAAAAAACTATAGCGCTAGAGTTCCGGTTTGAGCGACAAAAACTATAGCGTTATGGTTCCGGTTCGAGGGACAAAAAACTGTAGCGCTAGAGTTCTGGTTCAAGGGACAAAAAACTATAGCGTTATGGTTCCGGTTCGAGGGACAAAAAACTATAGCGCTAGAGTTCCAGTTTGAGCGACAAAAACTATAGCGTTATGGTTTTGGTTTGAGCGTTATGGTTCCGGTTTGAGCGACAAAAACTATCGCGTTAGAGTTCCAGTTTGAGGGACAAAAAACTATAGCGCTAAAGTTCCGGTTTGAGCAAAAACAACTATAGCGCTAGAGTTCCGGTTTGAGGGACAAAAAACTATCGCGTTATGGTTCCGGTTTGAGCGAAAACAACTATAGCGCTATAGTTTCGCTTAGGGTATCCATTTTTATGGACTGCTGTGGTAATTCCACGACTTAAAATTAAGTGTTATTTATATTTATTAACTTTTTCTAAATCATCTCAGTAGGAAATACATGGGACAAGGTTTTTTACAAATTGCAGTCACAATCTGTCTTGTTATCGCCATTACCCCTGTTTTGGGAAAATATATGGCGCGGGTGTTCATGGGAGAAAGAACAGTGCTTGACCCCTTGATGAACCCTGTAGAACAGATAATCTTTACATTGGGGGGGATATCCAAGCAACATAATATGACCGGACGACAGTATATCCGGGCTGTGCTAACGAGTAATCTGATTATGGGCATTGCTATATATCTGCTGCTAGTGACTCAGCAATCCCTCCCCCTTAACCCCACAGCTTTAACAGCCCCCAATTGGGATTTAGCCCTACATACCACGATTTCATTTTTAACCAACACTGACCAACAGCACTATTTACCAGAGACAACCTTTAGTTATTTCAGCCAAACAGCCGCTTTAGGGTTTTTGATGTTCCTTTCACCAGCCACTGGTTTGGCGGTGGGAATTGCTTTTATTCGCGGCTTAACAGGTAAACCCTTAGGAAATTTCTACAAGGACTTGACTCGTAGTATTACTCGTATATTGTTGCCAATTTCCATAGTTGGGGCGATCGCTTTGATAATGTTGGGAGTACCTCAAACCTTAGCAGGTCCTTTGATAGTCAACACCTTGGAAGGGAAGACACAGTATATTGCTAGAGGTCCAGTGGCTTCTTTTGAAATCATCAAAATGTTGGGAGATAACGGCGGTGGTTTTTTTGCTACCAATTCTGCCCATCCCTTTGAAAATCCCAATGGCGGTTCTAATTTAATCGAAATTCTGGCGATGATTGCCATCCCAGCCGCAATGATTTATACCTATGGTGTGTTTGCTGATAATACCAAATTTGCTTGGCGACTATTTTGGGCAGTATTTGTAATTTTCGTGTTTCTGTTGGGGTTAACTGTTGTTGCTGAATTTGAAGGTAATCCCCTAATTAATGCTAAATTAGGAGATTGGCAACAACCGAATTTAGAAGGAAAAGAACTGAGATTTGGCTGGGCACAAACAGCTTTGTGGGCAGTTACAGCTACTGCAACTATGTGTGGTGCTGTCAACGGTATGCTGGATTCTTTTATGCCCACAGGAGGCTTTTCTACCCTGTTGAATATGTTCCTAGAAATTATTTGGGGTGCTCCAGGAATCGGAATTGCCTATCTGTTTATTTATCTAATTCTCAGTGTTTTCCTCATGTCAATCATGGTGGGAAATACCCCAGAGTTTTGGGGACGCAAAATTGGCAAGCGGGAGGTTTTCCTTGCCAGCGTCTTACTGTTAATTCACCCCATCGCTGTTTTAGTTCCCAGCGCCATTACTTTAGCTTATCCCCAAACCCTAGCTGGCATTAGCGAACCGGGTTTTCATGGGCTTTCCCAGGTAGTTTATGAATATGCTTCCGCTAGTGCTAATAATGGCGCTGGGTTTGAAGGTTTGCAAGATAACAGCTTGTGGTGGAATTTAAGTACAGCTTTGAGTATGTTATTAGGACGCTATGTGCCTATAATTGCCATGCTGCTATTAGCTGATGGTATGGCAAAAAAACAACCAGTACCTACAACAGCTGCTACCCTTAAAACTGATTCTGTGCTATTTACTGGTGTCACAGCAGGGATTGCGTTGATTCTATCTGTACTGAGTTTCTTCCCAGTTCTTGCTTTGGGTCCGGTAGCTGAGGGTATGAAAATAGCCTCCGGTAGCTAATTAAAAGTGATGAGTGATGAGTTATTAGGTGTTGTGGTGTGGGTTATAAGTTATGAATTTTGCACTTCAAACTCTACTCTCTCTGGGAGATATGAATTCCAGTAGAACCAATTCCAAATCTAGAACCCCTGGTTCTCTCAATAGCGATCGTCGTCCTGGACGCAAACAAGCTAAGCTGAAAAATCAAAATATTTACTACAAAGCATTTAAAGATGCTTTTGTCAAGCTCAGACCTAAAAATGCCATTAAAAACCCAGTGATGTTTTTGGTGTGGGTAGGGACGATAATTACCTTATTGGCAGCTATCCACCCCAGCTTATTTGGTGCAGTTGCAGACCAGAAAACACGACAGTTTAATGGCTTGGTTACTCTTATTTTGTTTGTCACTGCCTGGATTGCCAATTTTGCAGAGGCGATCGCTGAAGGTAGGGGTAAAGCCCAGGCAAATAGCTTAAGATCCATTGAGTTAAAAACCGTCGCTAAAAAACTTGCTGACGATGGCACAATTACAGAAGTACATTCCACTAGTCTGCAACGGGGGGATACAGTATATTTAGTTGCTGGGGATATAATTCCTGCAGATGGGGAAGTAATCATGGGAATTGCCTCGGTGGATGAATCGGTAATCACCGGGGAATCAGCACCAGTACTGAAAGAATCAGGTTCCCAGGTAGCTTCTTCAGTTACCGGGGGCAGCCGTATTATTTCTGATGAATTGATAGTTAGGATTACCGCAGATCCGGGCAAAGGGTTTATTCAACGGATGATTGCCTTGATGGAAGGGAGAAAACGTCGCAAAACCCCAAATGAAATTGCTCTCAAAGCATTTTTAGGGGTTATGGCTTTACTATTTTTGCTGGTAGTGGTGACTTTACCAGCATTTGCCCTTTATCTCAAAAGTCCAATTAGCGTTGTTGTCCTAATTGCCCTATTATTAAGTTTAATTCCTACAACCGTTGGTGGCTTGCTCAGTACCATTAGCATTGCTGCCATGGATAGAGTTGCCCAGTGTAACATCATTGCCACCTCTGAACGGATTGTAGAAGCCTGTGTAGATGTTAATACCTTAATTGTTGATAAAACGGGTACTATCACCTTGGGCAACCGTTTAGCAGAGGAATTTATCCCCGTTAAGGGTCACTCTTTAGAGGAACTTGCCAATGTAGCTATGGCTGCCAGTTTATTTGATGATACACCAGAAGGTAAATCAATTTTCCGACTAGCAGACAGTTTGGGGGCAAGAATAGATTTTGATTATAACTATGCCCAGGGGATTTCATTTTCACCCGCAATCCCTATAAGTGGCACTAATTTACCTAATGGTTCTCAAGTACGTAAAGGTACTCTCTGGGCAATCAAGGAATTTGTTGGTTCTGGAAATGGTAACTATATCTCAGAATTAGATCAAGCATACGAAGGAATTGCCAAACTTGGAGCTACACCTCTAGCAATTGCCATGGATGGTGAAATTTATGGTTTGGTTGCTCTGAATGATATCGTCAAACCAGGAATACGCGATCGCTTTGGGCAATTGCGACGCATGGGAGTGCGTAGCATCATGGTGACTGGAGACAACCAGATTACGGCTGCTGTAATAGCCCAAGAAGCTGGGGTAGATGACTTTATAGCCGAAACCCAGCCAGAAAACAAAATTACTTTGATTGAATGGGAACAGTCAGAGGGCAAATTGGTGGCTATGACTGGGGAAGGTACTAATGATGCTTTGGCTTTGGCACAGGCAAATATTGGTATTGCCATGAATACGGGTACTCAAGCAGCCAAAGAAGCAGCAAATATGGTCGATTTGGACTCCGATCCTACCAAGTTAATTGATATTATTGCCATTGGCAAACAATTACTGATTACTCGTGGGGCATTAACAACATTTTCCATTGCTAATGATATTGCCAAGTATTTTGCAATTGTTCCTCTCATATTTGCTGAGGAACCAAATCTGAAAAATTTAAATTTGATGAATTTAACCAGCATTTATTCTGGAGTATTGTCAGTATTAATTTATAATGCTTGCATGATTCTGGCTTTAATGCCATTAGCACTGAGAGGAATAGGTTTTACCCCAGTTAATGTTAATAAATTCTTGCAATATCAGATATTAATTTATGGCTTAGGGGGATTAATCTTCCCATTTATTGCAATTAAATTAATTGATATGTTAATCATATCTTTAGGCTTTGTTTAGGGAAAAAATCAAATTTCCAATGATTAGTAGGATTGGGAAAAGTTTCACTCTCAAGTTGAATTTATTACCAACATTTTTTTGATTTGGTATTATAACGATTTTCACTTGATTCATTATACAAATGATGAACTTGGGCGCAAGCATTGCGCCCCTAAAATACATATGTATCATTTTTGCGGAAATTGGTATAACTAATCCTAAATATTACAAAGGGTGCTATAGAACTCCTATTTGATTTTTGTTCACTGAGTCTGGGCTACAAGAAGCCGCTGTTGCATCTACCGCGTCTACACCCTTAAAAACTTAGCTGCGGCAACAGGCTAAAGACTGGGGCTAAAAAATCCTCTTAGCCCACGTTCGTCGTTCGCGTAGCGTGTCCCGAAGGGACTCAGACGTTCCCGTTCACCGGAGGTGTTCGGTGCAGGGTAGGGTAGGTGGGCTTTGTCCGTGTAGCAATACCCTAGAAGGGTATTGCATAAAAATTGGGATGCTCCCTATTTGTTTACTCTATACTAATTACAATTTGCTTTTTTAGGATAATACAACAGATAAACAATGAAAAAACTAATTCATCTCAATGCTTTACAATGGCAAAAGTAGAAGTTACCATTAATAATGGTTATCGGATTATGTCTTAATTTAGTAATTTGTGCAGTTGTTTATGCAGCTAATGATGGAGATTTAAAAAACTCTTATACATGGGTATTTCCTATCTTGGGATTGTTAACTTTGGAATTTGCAGTTTACCAATATATTGCCATTTTCAAATCATAAAAACTCTCAAGTATTTCTCAAAAAAAATCGCAAATGGAGGCATATAAAACAGAATAATGTTCCAGAAATCTCAACTTAACCCTAGTACTCCACCAAGTAAACTATGCGGGGTTAATAAGGAAAGAACAAAGTTTTTTCTTCCCCCTCTCTGCCTTTACCCGGCAATTTTGCCTTGGTCGAGTACTAGTGTCATATCTTGCACCACCGTGAAAAACCGGGTTTATTGATAATCACTTAACCTAAAAACCTTGATTTTTGGTTTATCAACCCGGTTTCTTTGGTGCAAGATGTAAGTAGTTGTTGAATAATTATAAATACCGATATTTAATAAACATATCCGTCAAATATAAAAAATAACTAGAGAATATTTTATGTTTGTTGTTAGAGAATTTTTCAGAGCAATACGCATTACTATAATTTTATGGTTAATAACTGCAATTATCTATCCTCTATTTATTCTTGTAATTGGTCAAAATTTTTTTCCCAAACAAGCTAATGGCAGTATGCAGAAAAATATCGAAGGAGAAATTATTGGTTCAGCTTTAATCGGTCAAGAATTTCGTTCTGAAAGATATTTTCATAGTCGTCCTAGTACAATTAGATATAGTCAAGGTAAAGCAGCCAAACCAACGGGTATATCTGGAGCCAGTAATCTCGCTCCCAGCAATCAACAGTTGGTCAGTCAAACTCTAGAAGAAGCAAATCTACTCCAAGAAGAAGAAGATATTCAACCTTTTGCCGAACTTATTTACAGTTCTGGCTCTGGTTTAGATCCTCATATTTCAGTTAAAGCAGCAAGGGAACAGTTGGAACGAGTAGCAGAAGCTCGTGGTTTTACAAGGGAAGAACGGGTACAGATAATTCGTTTAATTAAAAGACATACAGATGGGAGATTTTTAGGTCTGTTTGGAGAACCAGGAGTCAATATCTTGAAATTAAATTATGCTCTTGATCTCCAGGAAGCTGCTCGCAATTAAAATTAAGAATAGGTAATTGATAATTGGTAATTGGTAATTGGTAATTGGTAATTGGTAATTGGTAATTGGTAATTGGTAATTGGTAATTGGTAATTGGGGAATGATTCTGGTAGGTAAAAACAATGGGGGAAACATACAATCTTTATGGATACGGATGGAATTTTGAACCGTTTTTCCCAATTGGTACTAGTTGATGAAAGACAAGCATATTTAACTTACAGTTGCGGAAGTTGCCCAAAAATATAAATTTGCATATGATTACTACTCTTGAAAATCTCTAAGAACGAAAATCTAAAATCTAAAATCTAAAATTTAAAATCTAAAATTGAATGACTCGTGTAATTGGTTTAATCAGTGGTACATCCGTAGATGGAATAGACGCTGCCTTAGTGGATATTTCCGGTACAGATTGGGATTTGCAAATAGAATTAATCGCTGGGGAAACATATCCCTATCCACCCGAACTCAAAGAACGTATTTTAGCAGTTTGTGGTGGTGCAGCCATTTCTATGGTAGAATTTGCAGCATTAGATGATATGATTGCCCTTGTTTTTGCCCAAGCAGCAGAAAATATCCAAAGTAATCATCAAAGGGCAACTTTAATCGGTTCCCATGGTCAAACAGTTTACCATCGTCCACCTCCAGAACCAGGTGATAAACAAAAGAATTCTCTTGGCTACAGTTTACAATTGGGACGGGGGGATGCGATCGCGAATCTTACGGGTATAACAACCATTAGTAACTTTCGTGTAGCAGATATAGCCCATGGTGGTCAAGGGGCACCCCTAGTATGCCGTCCAGATGCCGCTTTACTAGCACATCCCCAAGAATCGAGATGTATTCAAAATATCGGCGGCATTGGTAATGTTACCTATTTGCCACCCCAGGTTGACAACTGGTTAACAGAAATTTGCGGTTGGGATACAGGACCAGGAAATAGCCTCTTGGATTTGGCAGTACAGCATTTAACCGACGGTGCCAAAACCTACGACAAGGATGGTGCTTGGGCAGCTAGCGGTACTCCTTGCCAACCTTTAGTAGAACAATGGCTACATCAACCATATTTTCAACTACCACCACCCAAATCCACTGGTAGAGAATTATTTGGTGCAGCCTATTTACAACAATGTCTACAAGATGCCCAAATATACCAATTAACACCAGCAGATATACTGGCAACCCTCACCGAACTAACTGCGGCTTCCATTGCCCATAGCTATGAGACTTTCTTAGCAAAAATGCCGCAAAGGGTATTATTATGTGGTGGTGGCAGTCGCAATCTCTATTTAAAACAGCGGTTACAATTGTTGTTACCATCTATACCCATTATCACCACAGACGAAGTAGGACTAAACGCCAACTTTAAAGAAGCGATCGCTTTCGCAATCTTGGCATATTGGCGACAGTTAGGCATTCCCGGTAACCTACCCGCAGTTACAGGGGCAAAAGCAGAACTACTTTTGGGAGAAGTTCACTCACCTTAAGGGAAAACACGGATACAAGTTAACGCATCATAGCTATAGTATATGTATTTGCCGCCCGAGATTTTCATGTTTCTAAGGTATCTGTGGTGTTTTTGGCGGTAGCAGATCGAGACAAGGAAGGTACAAGGTGGCTCACACTTTTCTCCTAGAACCAGGACGTTGGATATTACAAGGAAATTGGCTCGAACGTAACAGTATGCCGATTCCTGTTAAGGGTCTATCTTTGGTAGTTTGGAATCGGGATAACTGGTTTACAATGGCAACCAAGCTGATATTTCCCAGTAGCGATCGCACAGAAATTGCTTTGCAATACAAAGGACGTCTCGATGGTGGAGAGCGTCAGTATACTTTTCTACTTAATCATAATATTTTAGGACAAATAGAAGGCGAAGGTTGGATTTGTCCAGATACCATTGTACAGCGTTATTGGGTATTGGGCGATCGTCAACGTCGCACTGGCTTTGAAACCCTACACCGGATTGATGATGACAATTACTATCTTACCAGTGGAATTTTAGCAGGTCATTTTTTAGACTCTACCATGGAAGCCAGTCTAGAGCGACAACCTACGTCGTAGGAGATGGTAAGCCACTTGCGTGCGCGGGTTAAGCGCGTTGACTAAAGTGGCTCAACCCGTTCACCGGAGGTGTTCGGTGCAGGGTAGGGGGAGATAGGGAGAATAATAACTTCTTAATTGCTAACTCCTAACTCTTCCCTATATTTTTCTGTTCCTAAGTTAATTAGCTGGGTGAAAATTGGGCACACTAAATCTATCAAGGAAGTACGAGAAGATACCATTTCTTTGATTTAGCTTTACAAGGTGGAATCTGATTGCCAGATTTCACCGATTATTCATTTTGATTATTGTTATTTGTACACTGGAGTCGAATTTTCTATGGCAGACCCCAACATTGGTCGCTTACTCGGCAAACGCTACCAACTTCAGAAACTAATCGGCACTGGAGCAATGGGTCGGGTTTATCGTGCTGAGGATATTTTGTTGGGAGGTGTACCCGTTGCTGTAAAGTTTCTTGCCTTGTCAATCCAAAATCAAAAAATGCGATTGCGGGAACGGTTTGAGCAAGAAGCAAGAACCTGTGCTTTGTTAGGACAAAAAAGTTTTCACATCGTCCGAGTTATGGACTATGGGGTAGATGAAAAGAACACCCCCTTCTATGTGATGGAATACTTGGAAGGAGCTAGCCTCAGCCAAGTTTTTCGCCAGGAAACAGTATCTTTACCAAGATTCCTGAGTATGGCACGTCAAATCTGCCTGGGTTTGCAGTGCGCTCATGATGGTATCACTATAGATGGCAAAATTTACCCAATTATCCACCGTGATATTAAGCCTAGTAATATCCTGGTGATACAAGACCGTAGTTTTGGGGAGTTAGTCAAAATTCTGGACTTTGGAATTGCCAAGTTAGTACGGTCTGATAGCGAGCAAACGAAATTCTATTTGGGCACCCTAGCTTATTCTTCTCCGGAACAAATGGAGGGGAAAGAACTAGATAACCGTTCCGATATTTATAGCTTGGGGGTGATGATGTATGAAATGCTCACCGCTAAGATGCCTCTAGTGCCAGAAACCCACTCTTTTGGTGCATGGTACAAAGTACACCACTATAAACAACCCCGTCCTTTTGCGGAAGTTGACCCCAGACTCCAACTTCCAAAGGAGTTAGAAAGTCTGGTGATGAGGTGTATGGCAAAAGCACCAAGCGATCGCCCCCAAAATATCGGTGAAATTCTGCAAATATTAACCTCCCTAGAACAAACTGAGGAAGAACATCCAACTTCCCCTGGGCAAAGTGAGATGACTGAGGTCTTATCAGCAACTCCTACCCCTACAGGGGAAAAAGTGGTGTTGCACAAGAAATCCCAAAGTCATGAATATCCATCTTTGTCTCAGGATGAAATTATTCGCCAAGCTTCCTGGCCCCATAATAAACCCATTGCTGATATTGTTTTTCCTAAACTCATCCCTATAAATGGTGAAATGTCCCCCACTCTGTGGGTAATGTTACCGCAACTAGAAATTCAAAAACGCTTAATCTGCACCCGCTACAATCAATTTCTGTTTATTACCAATCCTCACCCCATGTTGCTGTGGATTACCGTTATCTATCACCGCAAACACGGGGCTAAATGGCTACCCTACTACCTTGACCTCAAAAGCAGTTTTGGTCAAGAAATTGCCCGCTTACTAGGAGAACAAGGTTTCTACCGCTTGCTGTTTTTTGCTCGGGAAACCCCTAATAGTTGCGCTCATATCCTACTTTCCACTATTGCTGCTGCTCAACGCCAACGCTTGCAAAAATGGGTAAAAATGAGTGCTTCACTCATCTCCTCTGCTGAACCCCAAATGAGCAAAACTCTACTCAAGAGGGAGTATGCAAAAATTAAACCCCAAATTATTACAAGACTCGAAGCAATTGACACGGATTCTCCCGTGGATCTTTCTCACTAAAAAATCCTAACAGCTCTCTAAATCAACCTGTGGGTGATAAATATTAATTATTTTAAACAAAACTATCTTTGGTTTACAATTCCCAGATTCTTCTTATAAGATATATAAATAATTGAAATTCCGGCTCCAAAATCCGAGTTGAAGTCATCCGTGCAAGCATTACATGCACAATCTATTATCATGCCTATTTTCGATATGTAATTTGCTGTTCATAACAAGCACAACAATATGACTAACTCATGGATTTAGGATCGTGAGGTAGTGAAAAAAGCCCACAGCATAATCTTTAAGCTGAGCAAAGTCGAAGCTTTAATTTGCTGTCGCGAAAATGTTACGTTGTAATCGTGATTGGAAAGATGGCTCACGGAAGTTGACGCCCCAACATCCCCAGCTCATTTCCACTGAGGAACCAAGCAAGAGAAGGAGGTCGCCCACTGCGACAGGTTAAAGAAGAACTCTATGCCCCAGCAGGATCTGAATCTAAGCCCCACTGATGCTTCAGGAGTTCTTTGTAAGTAGCATCTTGAACAACCATTTGTTCATAGAGTTTGACTAAAAAGTCTTTGGCTTGTTCGTGGCTCATGTGCTGCACTTGGCTGGCAAATGAGCGGATATTGAATTGCTGTTCCAAACTGAGTTTAATAGGTTGGTTCATGGTTTGACTCCAAAGAAAACAACAAAAAACAAGGTTTACAGGTGAGATATTGGCACACATGCTGTGAGGCTAGGAACCAGACTGGCATGTATTCAACATCTGTACCTTCGTATTAAAAAAGATAACAATTGTTTGACAAATTGCCCACATTCCCCAGGATAGTTTTTGGCAATCTACCCCACCCTATTGATATAAAACCCAAGTCCACTGCAGCGGATTTCGGATAATATCAAGATTTAGCAACGTTAGATCGATTTTGCTGACATCGGTATTATCCATGTGGATATACGCGATTGGGCGAAAAGGATAGCAAGGTTGCTTTTAAAGGCAGGTTTTCCCAATTTTTAGCCCTATTAACAGGAAATAACTAGGAATAGGGAATAAAAGGTATTGGGTATGAATTATAATCGCTATACCTTATTGTGTGCAATAAGTCAATCACTCCAAGGATTAAAATTAGACCTCCCAAAATTAATTTAGGAGGTTAAGAATATTTTTATCAAGTTGTAAAGAGTAAAAATGCTCAGATTGAACAAAATGCTCATCATCTAAGTTGCTAGTTATACAATTGGGATGGGTAATTGGTAATTGGTAATGGGTAAATGACCAATGACCAATGACAAATGACCATTTACCATTTACCATTTACCATTTCCCAACTTCTATTGCCCTTCATTGTAAGCGACTAGGACGACTGTAATATTATCGTTCCCTCCTTGGGCTTTGGCTGCTTCTACCAGGGAATGGGCTGTTTCTTCAAGTGGGGAGTTTTCTTGGAAATAATAAGCAATTTTCTCATCCACTAATTCTTCTGTGAGACCATCGCTGCATAACAGTAAGCGATCGCCAATTTGTAAATCTAGTGGTTGTACGCTCATTTCATGGAGGTCTTCCCGTCCCAGACAGCTGGATAATACGTGACGGAAGGGATGAAGCCGTGCTTCGTCTGGTAAAATATCACCTGTTTTGAGGGCACGTGCTACCCAGGTATGGTCTTGGGTTATCTGCTCTAATTTTGCATCTCGAAAGCGATAGAGCCGAGAATCGCCTACATGAGCGCAGCAAGGAGACTCTTGGGGACGAAGCATGACTACCACAGCAGTGGTGCCCATGTCAGCCCGTTCGGGATGATTTTGCTGGTCTGCTAAAATAGCTTTGTTTGCCTGTAATAAAGCTTCCTTCAACAACTGCTTTCCTGGTTGCTGAGAATACCAATTTTCTAGTAAATAGTTCTGGATTTCCTCCACTGTAATACGGCTTGCTTCTTCACCACCAGCATGACCACCCATACCATCAGCAACGATAAAAAATCGTCCTTGTGAATCCACGTAATAAGCATCTTGATTGTAAGAACGAACAAGCCCTGGATCGCTCACACCAGTAAAATTGAGGTTCATAAATATTTCTTTCTAAAACAATTAATACATGCGGTCATAACGGTCAAGCCGCAAGAGTAGCCTAATCAACAGCCAGGAAACAGTGGCAGCGATTAAACCCACAGGTACGGCTAACCATATAATATTTTTAACCAATAAAATGGTTGCCGATAGGGTAAAACCACTGATGATAACAGCGTAAGTCATTCCCAGTTGGATATTAGTTTGGCGACGCAGCAAGCGTTCTGATTCTATAGACCGGACTCGCACCCGTATATCTCCTCGTTCTAGTCGTTCCAGAGTATCTTCTAATCTACGCGGTAGTCCTAGTGCCGTACTACTAACTTGAACTGCTTGTCTACTTAATTCATTGAGAAAGCTATTGCCCTGTGAACCATTTATATTGGTCATATCGGTCATCAGCTGCATTGCATAGGGTTTGGCGACTTCCATAAAGTTAAATTCTGGATCTAATCCTTTTCCTACTCCCTCCAAAGTGGAAAAGGCTCGCATCACGAAGGTGAAAGTAGCTGGAAATCTAAAAGGCTGATTATAAGCTATTTCGTACAAATCGTCACTAATGGCAGCCACAGATTGATTTTCAAAGGGCTTATCCATAAAGTTATCCAGCATATACTGGACAGAACGGCGTACTGGTCCCATGTCATCTACTGGCGCTAATGCCCCTAAATTAATTAGGGAATTAACTACCCGTTCCCCATCTTTAGAAGCAACACCAAATAGTGTTTCCATTAGTCCTTCCCGGACATTGGATTGAATTCGTCCCATCATTCCGAAATCGTAGAAGATTAGGGAACCTTCTGGGCTGACAGCAATGTTACCAGGGTGAGGATCGGCGTGGAAAAAGCCATTATTCAGCAATTGGTGTAGGTAAGCTTGGGCACCCAGACGGGCAATTACTTTTCGATCCAACCCTGCTGCTTCTATGGCTTCATACTGGCTAATTTTAATCCCAGGGGCATACTCTAGAGTTAGCACTCGTAATGAGGCATAGCGCCAATAAACTCTCGGTACTTTTACCCAATCGTAGGTGCGAAAATGACGGCGAAAAGTATCAGCATTGCGACCTTCATTCAGGTAATCAATTTCTTCCCAAAGAATACGGCAGCACTCTTGATAAATACCAGTCCAATCTCTTCCTCGTCCCCATTTAGGATGGTTTTGAAAGTAGCGAGCAATACCTTTGAGAATTTCCAGATCGATGGTAAATAGCTTTTTGAGTCCTGGACGTTGTACCTTGACGACAACCTCTTCCCCAGAATGCAGTACAGCTTTATGTACTTGTCCCAAACTGGCAGCTGCTAGGGGAACTGGTTCAAAACTTTGAAATAGTTGGGGGATGGTTTTGCCCAGTTCTTGCTCGATAATTGCTTCTACTTGCTCATAGCTAAATGCGGGCACTTTGTCCTGTAGCTTAGCCAATTCTTCCACATATTCACTGGGGAAGATATCTGCCCTGGTGGAGAACAATTGCCCACATTTAATAAAAGTAGGACCTAAATCCAGCAGAGTATTGCGAATCCAAACTGCCAATTTTTTCCGTCTCGCAGCTTGCTTGGCTTCAGTGACTCCGCCTCGGTAACTCCAAGATTTATTATACAGCCAAAGCCGGAACATTAAAGTCAAGACAAATGACCAAATGTCCACATAACGCCGTCTACTAGAGTAGTTTTCCCGATTCCAACGGTAAGCCTTATCTGTGTAACCCTTTTTCATATTTATCGCGTACCGCTGGTTTTTTTTACTGAATCAGTAGTAATAACAGACACACCTTTCCTGAACTGTTTTGGATTGGTAATTGGTAATTGGTAATTGGTAATTGGTAATTGGTAATTGGTTATTGGTAATTGGTTATTGGTAATTGGTTATTGGTTATCAGTAATCCCTATTCCCTATTCCCTATTCCCTATTCCCTATTCCCTATTACCCATTACCCATCTAGCTTTGGCTGCGATGGCGTTGTAATTCTGTGCGTAACAGGGCAATTTCTGCTCGCAATTCATCAATCATGGCTTGGACATCGTCTGCTTCTTCTGCCATCACTTGACTACTTTCTGTATAAGTACCAGCACCAGCAGTTTCAGCGGCTCGATTTGCCTTTTCCATGACTTCTTCGCTAAACTGGCGCATTTGTTCTCTGAGTTCAGCATCCAATTTGCCCAATTCGCTCAAAGCATCAGTAAAAGCACGTTCTGCCCGTTCGTTGATGGTTTCGGCTACAGCTCTGCCTACGAAAAATGCTTGTAGAAGGGGGTTACTCATAAATAAATTTTTGTTACGTTTGTCCGCAAAAAAATTATAACTTGCCCTTCTACTTTGATGGTACTAATAAATTGCACTTCCAAGGGGGATACTCAGGAGGCGGAGGCTTCTTTCCCCTAGTTACCACTGTGACGCTGGTAACTAGAACATAGAGTTTCTCACTCTTATTGAAAATGGTGCAAGTTATCAGTGTCAAAGCGAAGGAAGAGGGTTTGAGCAAAAGAAGGTTTGAGCGGTTTTATGTTTGTGTTGAAGCTTGCACTCCTACCAAACTTTACCCGTCTTTTACGACGCTTAACCTGTATCCAATTGAGTTGTTAGAAGATTGGTCAAAAACCGGGTTTTTTCAGAATCTTAAAGTCAAAACTCAAAAGTATTACACCCCTGGCTAGGAATGAAACTGTTGTGTTTATTAACCCCATTCCCTGTTCCCTGTTAAGAGTTCTCTTCAAGCTAGAAAATCAGAAAATTTGATATCGCGTATAAATTCGTAACAGTATTTAATATTAGAGCTTATAAAAAATTATTCTTAATAAGCTTGAAAGGAAAATTGGCTCATCATATAATTTAAGCGGAAAGAATATTAAAAATTATTTTCAATAAAAATGGCTTTCAAATAGCAATGGAGGAGAATATGGATTGTCACCATTGTCCACAAAGTTGCCACCAGAAGAAGCAAAAACAGAGGGGCTTCTGGGGTTGGCTGCGAAGAAAGAATCACAAAGAACAGAAGAATTTAGCAGCAATGGATGCGATTGCCTTGTTGGGAATGCCCAATGTAGGGAAAAGCGTGCTGTTTAGTGCTTTAACGGGAACCTATGTCACTGTTTCTAATTATCCAGGCACTACTGTGGAAATTACTAGGGGAGATATGGCGATTAATGGGAAAATATTTCAGGTGGTAGATACCCCTGGAATGTACTCATTGCTACCAATTACTCCAGAAGAAAAGGTGGCAAGGGATTTGTTACTTACGGAATTAGTCAAGTTAGTAATTCACGTAGTGGATGCTAAGAATTTGGGGAGAATGTTACCCCTGACATTTCAGTTAATTGAGGCTGGTTTACCAGTGATATTGGCAATCAACATGATGGATGAGGCAGAAAATTTAGGCATCAAAATTAATAGACAACACTTGGAAATGGAATTGGGAATACCCGTAGTGATTATGGCAGCAGCTAAGGGTAGAGGTGTAAAAGAATTAACCGCAAAGGTGGAGGAATATGTTAGTAAATCAACTTGTTTATCCCCAGCCCATTGAGGAAGCGATCGCTAAAATCGTTTCTCTGTTGTCTGATGACTATCAAGCATCTTTAATCCTAAATTATCCTATTAGTCAGCGCACTGTCGCCTTGTTATTATTGCAAAAAGACGAAGGTTTATGGGCAACTTTGAGACAACAGGAACCCCAAATATTATGGGAAATTGAACAAGCGATCGCTCAAGCACAGCAGCAACTGGACGAACCATTAACGAGTGGGATTGCTAACGCGCGTCAGCAGCTAGCTTGGAGTTATGAAAGGGAGGTACTGAGTCAACCTACCCAAGACAAATATCTATTGAGTGAGTGGTTGCATCAAATAACTATCAATCCAGTTACGGGTTTTCCCCTTTTGGTTGTAATTCTCTACTACGGTGTTTATAAATTTGTGGGGGAATTTGGTGCTGGAACTTTAGTAGATACCATAGAGACTTTTTTTGAAAATAATATCAATCCCATTGTTAATGATATTACAGCCATCATTTTTCCTTGGCAACCAATTCAAGATTTAATTGGTAACGATTATGGGATTATAACTTTGGGTGTTCGCTATGCGGTGGCGATTATTCTTCCCATAGTTACCACCTTCTTTTTGATGTTTTCTCTGTTAGAAGATAGCGGCTATTTACCGCGAATTTCATTATTAATAGATAGGCTATTTAAAACTATCGGACTTTCGGGACGAGCAGTTATTCCCTTAGTTTTAGGATTAGGTTGTGGCACAATGGCAACCTTAGTTACCCGCACCTTAGAAAGCAAACGAGAAAGACTAATTGCGACCTTACTTCTGGCGTTAACCATACCTTGTTCCGCACAGTTGGGCGTGGTTTTGGGCTTACTTTCCCAAAGTCCTCCAGCCCTGTTACTTTGGAGTGGAATTATGGTAGCTATTTTTTTGGTAATTGGCTATTTTTCCCATCGGGTATTACCAGGAAAACACCCCTGTTTCTACATGGAAATTCCCCCACTGCGTTTACCTCGTCCCCAAGCAATTTTGATGAAAACTTATGTCCGTCTCAAGTGGTATTTTGGGGAAATTTTACCGTTATTTATCATTGCTTCGGTCTTTATTTGGATAGGGAAACTCACAGGTATATTTGACTTACTTATCAGTGGATTACAACCGTTGATGAAGGCATTGAGTTTACCTCCAACAGCTGCTCAAATCTTCTTATATGGTTTTTTTCGGCGGGATTATGGTGCTGCTGGCTTATTAGATTTACAACAGCAAGGAGCGTTAACTAGTCAGCAATTATTAGTCTCTGCTGTCACTTTAACACTGTTTATTCCTTGCATTGCTCAATTACAATTCATGGTCAAAGAAAGAGGCGTAAAAACTGCCAGCATGATTACTATTTTTGTCTTTGTATTTGCCTTTGTAATGGGCTACATTGTCAATCAATCACTAAATATTTTGGGAGTAGGTTTATAAATGTTTCAGGAAAAATTTAGCGTAACTTCTGCCTCATTAGAATTGATGAATCCTGGAGAAAGAGGAATTGTCACTGCTTGCAAAACTGAGGATGAAACAATTCTCAAAAAATTAATGGCAATGGGTGTAACACCGGGAGCATTAATTACCCTAGAAAAACGTTTTCCATCCTTTGTAATTAAATCTGGATATACTCGCTTGGCATTAGATAAGGAAATTGCTCGTTCTATCTATGTAAGAATTAACGACTGAAATTCAAGAACATAACTCAAGATTGGATTTTTGTATTCCTTTGGAAAACTAAACCAAAGCTTATCCTACCGTGAAGTATTACTGTAGCGAAGCGAGTTGTTTGCGGGTGAAATTATTTTGATAACACAATAGTTTTTCAGTCAATCGAAGGATTACTATAGCGCTAGGGTTCCAGATAAACCTGTTCCTCCATCGGAATAGTAGATCAACCTGTTCTTTCATAGGAATAGTTGTTTTGGGAATGAAGTTATTACTGTAGCCAAGCGGATTGTTTTCAGATAAACCTGTTCTTTCATCGGAATACTCCCTTCTCGTTCTAAGATTACCGATAAAAATTTCTCCCCCTCTTCCCCCTCTTCCCCCTCTTCCCCCTCTTCCCCCTCTCAGTCAATTCGGTAATTTTCTAGCGGGA
>JAAUYI010006510.1_pt1 | contig 17963 bp, 21 predicted proteins | sample 7278041 | NCBI WGS metagenome assembly JAAUYI01 (sample SAMN14350216, study PRJNA611818) | marine sediment metagenome | isolation source: surface marine sediment (0.6m) | place: French Polynesia: Moorea | collected 2018-08
ACTTTTGAGAAAATTTAGGAGCAAAAATTAAATTTAGTAATGCGCAACTCATTACTCCTTACTTATTACTCATTACTTATCCTCACAGACTACTTTTTCAGCAAACCCTAAGTAGTTGTGCAAAATTAAGATCAATTCGTCGAAAGTAGTAAGAGATTGTGGTGTAGAGCAAAATAGATTTTACATAGGAAGAGGGTTGCTTATTTCTGAATTAAGAGCCATCCACTGATCGTAAAACCAAAGAAATTAGGTAACCAAGCTGCTAGAAAAGGAGACAAAGTTCCTAATAAGCCTAAAGCTCCCATTAAAAAAGCAAGTAGATAATAACTAAAAACTATACAGATACAAAGCCCAAAACCTCTGACTCTATTTATATGTTGAGAGCTAATACCTACCATAGAGCCAATACAAGCAAAAACTAAACAAATAAATGGAAAAGCTATCTTTTGTTGAATACGAACTTGAAATAATAAAGTTTTTTTTCTATCTCCACTAACCTTAATAATATCTAAGTAATTTTGAGCTTGAAAAATATTCATCTCAAATAAATCTATATCTTGCTTAGCAAAGGCTAAGAGAGCTTTAGTAAAAGGAAATTGTTGATGATTAAAATGTTTAGTATTTCTATCGTCTAAGTATTCGATTTCAACCTGAAATAAATCCCACACATTTTTATGTTCATTCCACTGAGCAGTTTCACAGGTAATAATTTGAGTTAGAGTATCTTCTGACCAATTAAGAATAGTGAGCCCGTGAAAAACTTTACCGTCGAATCTTTGAGCATAGAATAATCTTTTGAGCCTTTTCCTAGAATATTTTTGTTCTGGTGTAATAATTTGATATTCAGGATAAATCAAATTTTGTTTTTGTAAGTCCAATAAATCTTTTGGCATATATTTTCCCTGTAAAATAGTTGCTTTTTCATTAGCAATAGAAACAACAAATTCATTAAAAAAAAACGTAATGTTGGTAACAATAAAAGCAAATAATAAAGCAGGAATAATTAAACGATAAATACTAATACCAACACTTCTAAAAGCAATCAATTCACTATTATTACTAAGAGAGCCATAAGTCAATAAAGTTGCTAGCAATACTGATATAGGCAAGGCATAGGCAACAAATTCAGGAATATTAAGCAAAAAAATTTCAATAGCAGTCTTAATTGGTAAATTATATTCAGTAACTTTATAAGCCAAATCTGAGAGAGTACCTAAAGTTACTCCTAAGGAAGAAAATAAACCAACACTAAATAAGAAAAATACAATTATCTCTTTAAGAAGATATCGGTCTAGCAAAGACATTAAAATATACATAATATCAGAAAATAATTACGGAAGCTGTTTTTGTCTTCTATAAGTTAATCTATTTTAATTTCCCAACCTAAATATAAAATTTTTAAGGTCACTCCAAATCCAACTGCAATGCATCTGCCACTTCGCTTTGCAGTTTCCAAAAATAAAACAATAAAACTTTTGTTTAAGCTAATGAATTAGATGCTAAAAACAGAATCAAGTAAGGAAAGGATTCGTATGATAGAGTATCATCATAAAATCAGCGCAACTATGATTTATGATAATTTGCCAATTCATAACATTTTTAGCAAGGTGGATGGTAATACTATACCAGGTTTAATAGATTTCAATGGTATGCAACAAATATTATGCAAGAAATATAATTTTCTAGCAATTTAGTCTATTTTTTTACCATTAGGCATAATTGTTGCTGACCAAGATACTTTAAATAAATTTGCTTGTAATAGGTTTGCTCCAATCAAATTAGCTCCTGTTAACTTGGCTTCCATTAAATTAGCTTCTCTCATGTTAGTAAATAGTAATCCTGCCTGAGACAGATTTGCTTGAGATAGATTTGCTTTATCTAAATTAGCATTGAGCAAATTAGTGCCTATTAAATTAGTTTTTGTTAAAGTTACTTGCTGCAAATTAGCATTACTTAAGTCTGCTCCTGCTAAACTGGCTTGAGATAAATTAGCACCTTTAAGATTCGCACCTTTAAGATTCGCTCCATCTAAATTAGCTTTCCTTAAATTGGTAAAACTTAAATTAGCCTTTCTCAAATCAGCAAAACTTAAGTCTGCGCCTTCTAAGTTAGCTTTACTTAGATTGGCATTATGTAAGTAAGCACAAATGAAAGTGGCGTTTTTACAATTTGCTTCTGTTAAATTGGCATTAACTAAAAAGGCTTTAGTTAGGATAGCAAAATTGAGCTCAGCCTGAGTTAATACTGCACCTGTTAGACTTGCTCCAGTTAGATTAGCTCTAATTAGTTTTGTATTTTTTAATTCGGCAGAAACAAAACTACAACTAATTAAATTTGCATCACTTAAATCTGCGTAAGCTAAAATAGCACTACTAAAAATTGTGCCACTACAATTAGTTTTTATCAGAGACGTTGCAGTTAAATTAGTTTGGCAACATTTTGCTTCGATTAGTTGCGCTTCTGCTAAATTGCTTTTAGCTAAATTAGCTTGATTTAGATTAGCATGAATAAGTCTGGCTTTCTTGAAATTACTTTTAATAAGTATTCCTTTAGCTAAATTAATACTATTTAGATGAGCCTGACTTAAGTTTGCTTCTCTTAGTTCAATCTCTTTAAAATTGCGTTGACCTTGTTTGTAACTAGTTAAAATTTCATTAGCATTAGATAGATTACTACAACTCATAAAAACTGCTTTGATTCATTGCTCATAGAATGAATTTCCAGCCTCTCCTTATTACTTGCAAAACTTAATTAGTCTGAATTTTTTCAATAGCTAGTAGCTGCTTACTAAGAGATTAGTAAGTGTAGAGCGCAGATATTAATTCACTAGTAAACTGGGGCGTAAATTAACTTATCTCTATTTAAAAAGGAGTTAAAACCTTATCAATCAGTACTTATTACTCACCACTTCCGCAGAGAAATACTAGCAAAAAGCCAGCTATACTATGCCAACCAGGTCTGGGCATCAAGTTAGAAAAGTCTTGGTTATTATTTTCTCTGATCGAGTCTACCGTTTTGCCGATCGCCTTGCTCGGTAACATACAGCTACATGATTCTGTATCTATTTCTATAGCAGCAAAAAAGAAAAAAGTCAACAGTTTAGAGACTGATCTTTTCTGCTAAATTACTCTAATTGTAACCAAGATAGAGATTATGACCAAACTTAAGGCGTTAATTTTTGATGTAGATGGAACGATCGCAGAAACAGAAAAAAACGGTCATCGTATAGCGTTTAATAGTGCTTTTGCTGCTGCAAAATTAGATTGGCATTGGTCAGTAAATTTTTATGGGGAATTACTGGCAATTTCAGGAGGAAAAGAGCGTATTCGCTTTTATATTGAGCAGTATAAATCTGAAGAACTGCCAAAAGAAGACTTAACAAATTTTATTACAACCCTTCATTTGGCGAAGACCAAATATTATCGTCAATTACTGGAGAAGGGTTCAATTCCCCTACGTCTTGGGGTAGAAAGATTAATTACAGAAGCAAGAGAACAAGGAATACTTCTAGCGATCGCAACTACTAGTGCTTTACCTAATGCTATGGCTTTAGTAGAAAAATTTTTCAATCCTGATTGGTTTGAAGTGATTGCTGCAGGGGATATTGTTCCTGCTAAAAAACCTGCACCCGATATCTATAATTATGTTCTGCAACAAATGAATTTACAGCCCTCAGATTGTATTGTCATAGAAGATTCTTATCATGGGCTAGAAGCAGCTACAGCAGCAGGACTAAAAACGATTGTGACAGTAAATGATTACACGAAAAACCAAGACTTTAGCAATGCATTATTAGTTTTAAATCATCTTGGTGAACCAGAACAACCTTTTAAAGTAATTCAAGGAAAAATTCAAGATACTAGTTATTTAGACTTAAGTGTTATTGATAGCTTATTGTCTGTAAATTAAATTAAAATTCACAATTATCTAAGAAATTACCATATATGTTTTGTATCATAATGGGAGTAGCTGGCTCAGGAAAAACTACCGTTGGTAAATTATTAAGCGATCGCACTGGCTGGACTTTTTACGATGCAGACGATTTTCATCCAGTAGAAAACATCAATAAAATGAGCCGTGGTATTCCTTTAAGTGATGAAGACCGTAAACCTTGGTTACTAGAACTGAAAAAGTTAATTCAAGATACTCTCACTCAGGAGCAATGTGCGATTTTAGCTTGTTCTGCTCTTAAATCTTCTTATCGAGAAATGTTAGAAGTCGATCGCCCCGAAGTTATTTTAATTTATTTACAGGGTGATTATGCGCAAATTTCCTCCAGAATTCAACAAAGACAAGCGCATTTTATGGAAGTAGAGATGTTGCGTAGTCAGTTTCAAATCTTAGAAGAACCACAAGCAGATTTAGTAGTTAATGTATCTCTATCTCCTGAGGCGATCGTCGAACAGATCATCAAACATTGGGATAAATTTCGGTAAAACAAAGAATATATAGCCTTTTTGTAACTTCTATTAAGTATTTTCTTTGTCGAGAATTACAAATGTATTTTTTGTCTATACAATTGACTTTGCTGTCTTGCTTGGCGCGATCGCTTATCTGACAAGCAACAAGGCAATTACTAAAATATCTTTAAATGTCTTGACTTATAATTAACTCCTAATTGGTAGACTCTCTACAAGACCAGAGGCAATCGTTTTTAGAACGGTTAGCTTTGATATCATAGATTAAAATCAATTAAAACTTGCAATGAATAGACTAAAGTCGATATACTCATACCAGTAAGGTTTTTAAGTCGTTTAATCTAAACAACATATGACATCTAAGAGATGGGCAGTTTTAACATATAGATTAAAGTCAATTAAACCTTGCCAAGAATAGATTAAAGTCGATATACTCATATCAACAAGGTTTTTAGCCTGTTTAGTCTAATGGCATACTGCATCCTATTTTCTTTAGATTAAAAATGTTCTTGGTCGGCGTTAAAAAAGCAGAAAGAGGAGAGATTGTCACCATGTCAATTATCAATACGATTCCTGTGAGAATCGCGTTATCTTTTTTGGCAGGTATTAGCGAACACACTGAGAAATACCTGAGAGAATTAGGTCTAAAAGCAGAAAGACCTACTCAAAATATGGTAGCGATCGCAGTAAGGTTTTCCTACAAGTGTTAAATTAGGTTAATCAGTTTTTCATATATTTTAGATGTCTCGCCATGATAGCGTATATATAAGGCGTGTATAAAGATTAAGGATTAGTGATGGGTTATTGAAACCTTGATGTTTCCATGCTGTTAAGGAAGTACCTAGTACCTGAGCAATTGGTCTTCTAGGGCAGTGTGTCATACAAACACATTATTGATTTTAGTCGCTACAGAATGTAGTCTCCAAGCAATTCGTTAACTTTCTTTAAAGTTTCGCTTAGTCGAAACTCTATTTTGATTGCAGTTTCAATAATTAATCTCAATGCTAGAAGCTTGTGTATTTGCCACAATCATGTGTGGATTTTTTGGCATTATTGCCAAAAAAAATCTATTTATGAAAATTATCTCTATGGATGTCATGAGTACAGGAGTCATCTCTTATTACGTACTGATTGCATCATTAAATGGTCTTTTCACCCCAATTATTGATGATACTAAAGACGTAGCTTATGCCGATCCTGTTCCCCAAGCAGTCATATTAACGGCAATTGTAATTGGCTTTTCTATTCAAGCCCTCATGTTAGTAGGCGTAATGAAGTTGTCACAGAATAATCCTACCCTGGAACATCACAAAGTCGAGAAGAACAATACGCCATGAATCATATTACAATCGCTTGTATTATATTACCGTTTTTTATGGGGTTTAGTGCTTATCTACTCCCCAAAGTAGCTCGCTTTTTCGCCTTGTTGGTCGCCGTAGTTTCGACAGGATATGCGTTTAAGATCTTTTTAGACCAATCACCAATAACACTGGAATTACTCGATAATTTTGGTGTCACCTTAATGGTTGATGAATTTAGTGCCTACTTTATATTAACTAATGCACTGGTAATGATCGCGGTCATTCTCTACTGTCAGGACAGTGATAAATCCGCTTTCTTTTATACTCAACTTATTATTTTGCATGGCAGTGTCAATGCTGCTTTTGTCTGTGCAGATTTTATTAGTTTGTATGTAGCCTTAGAAGTAATTAGTATTGCTTCATTCCTGTTAATTACTTATCCGCGTACTGAACGCTCAATTTGGGTAGGCTTGCGCTATCTATTTATTAGCAACACCACTATGCTGTTCTATCTGGTTGGTACAGCACTGGTGTATCAAGCAAACTATTCATTTAGTTTTGCCGGTTTAACTAATGCACCACCAGAGGCTATTGCTTTTATTTTTCTCGGACTATTGACTAAAGGAGGTATTTTTGTATCAGGGTTATGGCTACCTCTGACCCACTCTGAATCTCAGTCTCCTGTATCTGCAATGCTTTCGGGCGCAGTAGTTAAAGCTGGGGTCTTTCCTCTAATGCGTTGTGCGCTAATGATGGAGGAACTCGATCCTATTGTGAGGATGTTTGGGGTAGGAACAGCTCTTCTGGGAGTATTTTTTGCTGTCTTTGAAAAAGATACCAAGCGAATGCTGGCATTTCATACTATTTCCCAGTTAGGCTTTATCTTAGCTGCACCACTTGTAGGCGGATTTTATGCTCTTACTCATGGTTTAGTTAAATCAGCCTTATTCCTGATTGCGGGTTCTTTACCCAGTCGAAGTTTCAAAGAACTGAATTATCACCCGATCAATACTGCGGTTTGGATTGCAGCAGCTATAGCTAGCTTCTCCATCTCTGGCTTTCCTCTCTTAGCTGGCTATGGGGCAAAGATCTTGACTACCAAAAACCTCTTAGACTGGCAAGTTATTGCCATGAACGTTGCTGCGGTAGGAACAGCCATATCGTTTGCCAAATTTATATTTTTACCCCATGGTGGAAAGACAGATGTAAAGCCTGGTTTTTGGCGAGCTATGGTACTTTTGCTCGGCGGTTTGATTACGGCAAATGTTTTGTATTATCAAGCATATACCATAGAGAATACAACCAAACCTCTGATAACTATTGCTGCTGGCTGGCTAGCATACAATTTAATTTTTAAACGATTAGCAATTAAACTTCCTCGTGTAATGGAGGAATTTGAACATCTAATCGGTGTTATGACTTTGATGTTGATGTCACTCTTCTGGATGGTAATGCAATGGTGGGCTATTTAAATTTAATCTTGCGCTTAGGGATCTGGTTTCTACTCACGGCAGATTTAAGTCTAGCCAACATCCTAATTGGTATTTTTGTGGCGTTGATCCTACCACAAAGCTATAAAAATAAAGGAGCATTAAAAGATTGGTTAAAGGCTTTGAGTGAGACGCTCATAGCAATTCCTCAAGCATATATGGAGGCATTGGAAATAATCATCCGTCCTCATAATTACGAAGCAATAATTATGGAACAGGTTAGACCAAACCGAACCCCAGGACTGATATTTCTAGACATATTTGTGATTACTTTCACCCCAAAGACAATTGTGTTGAAATATCACGAAAAAGGACAATATGAAGTACACCATGTTCAACGGAGGAAAAAATCATGAACATAATATTCATGAACGTCATCCTGATTGCCATGATTTTAGCTTTGCTTATACCCATTGTTGAAGTATGCAAAGATAACAATGTTTGGCAAAAGATGTTGGCATTGTCAAGTATTTCAAGTAAAACGACAATGATGATTTTCATCGTATCTGTCTTGCGAGATGATTGGATGATTGGTGTCGTCGCTGTAATTATTCTCAGTGTTGGTAATGCTGGATTTATGTTAATGGCACATATTATGAAACGAATGAGGAACGCGTGATGGAACAATATCAATATATAGTGGATATATTAAGTTATGTCTGCATAGGGATAGGAATCTTTTTCTGGTTTTGGGGAACTTCTCACCTCACAAAAAATCGCTCGGTATTATTTAAACTTCATAGTCTTTCGGTAGCAGATACTTTGGGCTCTATGGCGATCGTCTTTGGGCTACTTCTGAAGATCCCCTCGGAATGGCCACTGCTTATTCTCGCTATTATTTCTTTGGCGATTTGGAACACCATGTTGGGGTATGTCTTAGCTTATTGTTCTAGTACTAGAGGTGATCATGACTGATAGCTATATCTACATTATCTCTGTTCTGTTACCATTAGCTGCGTGCATGGTATTATTTCAAGTCAATCCTTATCATGCCTTGGTAATACGTGGAATACTCGGCGCGATAGCAGCAATGATATATGCAATCTGGGGAGCAGCCGATGTAGCATTAACTGAGGCGTTAGTCGGTACTATGCTGGCAATTACCCTCTACGCAATAGCAGTACGTTCATCTATGGTGATGCGGGTTGGTGTCCTTACAGAAGAGTTGCAGGAAATAGATGAGAATATTCTCAAAGACGACAGAGTCCACAATCTTTTTGGTCAACTGATAACTGATTTACGCAAAGTTTTTCAGAATTACTATATGCGGATCGAATTAATTTTTTATCAGGATATAAAAGAATTAGACCAAGCGTTAATAGATCGAGAGATTCATACTACCTGTGTTCGTAGCTCCTCTCTTGAACCAGATAACCTAGACGAAACTGAAACTCAACCCTATCAAACTAAGACCAGAGTTAAACGCCTCTATAACATCATGAAAAATGAACTGTCATCATCAAAAACAATGTTGACTTATTTCAGTGAAACAAAGCCAGAGGAGAAGCACTAATGAAAAGAGTCTATATTGCTATAGGGATAGCTCTGTTTATCAAAATGCTGCTTATCCCTAATCCAGCAGCAGATGGATCAGATCTATCCATTGTTCAATCAGTAGTACAAGATAGTGGCGTACCCAATGCAGTTTCCGGTATTCTGTTTAGAAATCGACTATATGATACTATCTTTGAAGTAATAGTGTTTACGATCGCGATTATGGGCGCACGTTATCTGTTAGCTAATGAAAAGCCCTCTAACCAAATCTATCAATTTAGCGATCAATCATCGATCGTTTTGGCTCGTTTAGGAGCAACTATTACTGCTCTAGTAAGTATTGAACTAGCAATTCGCGGACATCTCAGTCCAGGGGGTGGTTTTGCTGCTGGAGTAGCTGGAGGAACAGCGATCGGTTTGATTGCTATTACCTCATCATCTCAGTTGATGGAGGGAGTCTACAAACACTGGCGCGCTGCTACATGGGAGAAAATTTCAGTACTTATTTTTCTGGTCTTATCAGCTATAACTCTGGCAGGAATAGAATTACCTTACGGAGAGTTAGGCTCTCTTTTCAGTGGTGGGGTTATTCCCCTACTTAATATTCTAGTAGCAATAAAAGTCGCTCTAGGATCGTGGGCAGCTATTTTAATTTTTATTCGTTATCGAGGATTGCTGTAAGAGTTTTTATCTATTATTTTTAGTCGTTTGTCATTAGTCTTTTGTTCTCTATAACTAAATAACTAATGACGAATGATTCATACAATTCATTGTTCTTATCTATAACCTTACCTCCTATATATCTACAATGAGGAAATCACCCTGATTTTTTGTTGTCTCGTTTGTAAGTCTTACTGACTACATTTCCTCTTTAATTACAACCACATAGCTTATGGTTCCTTTTCGGAATAAAAACCCAGTTAATATAACTCCTTTTATAGTCTATGCATTGATCGCAATTAATATTATTCTTTTTTTCTATGAGCTTTCATTGGGAGAAAGATCGAATTATTTGTTTGAACTATATGCTCTAATTCCTGGAGAATTAACGGCTAGCTTACAAGGAAATCCACCTAATCAATCTGTCCCAGAAGTCTATACCCTGATTACTTCACAGTTTTTCCACAGTGGACTGATCCATATTGGCTTTAATATGCTGTTTTTGTGGATTTTTGGCAATAATATTGAAGAATGTTTGGGTCACTTTAAGTTTTTAGTTTTTTATCTTGTGTGTGGCATTCTAGCTGCTTTAACTCAGTGGGTTGTAGCAATGGAATCGATGATTCCTACGGTGGGGGCTAGTGGCGCGATCGCTGGAGTTATGGGAGCTTATCTCCTTAAATATCCTCACGCTAAAATTATACTCTTTCCTTTCGTTACCAAAAAACTTCCTGCTTTTTTTTTCCTAGGTTTTTGGTTTGTATATCAAGCTTTTAAGGGTGTATTATCTCTGGGCTTACCTGAAAGTAGCAGTGGTTCTGCTTATTGGGCGCATGCAGGAGGTTTTATTTTTGGGGCAATTTTGGCAACATTACTAGGATTATTTAGTGAATAAAGGGAAAGATGACAATCTTAACTTAGAAGATCTTAGCTACGTGCATCCAATCAGAAATAATGGCATAATTTCGGTTGGACAATTTACAAAATCAAGAGGAACATGGTGCATGAACATCGATCAAACCGAAAAGTTAGCAGAAATTCTTGACCTAACTCGTTCTGTAGCCTGGGGTACGGCGGATATCCTTAGCTCTTATTATTCTGGAGGAGAAAAGGAAGATGAATTAGATGTTCAGGAAAAAAAGAAAGGTGGCCCCGTAACCAGCGCAGATTTAGCTGCTAATCACTATATCCTCGAACAATTACAAGCCAAACTCGGTACAGAAGAGTTTGGCTATCTGTCTGAAGAAACTTTTGATGTCAAAAAAGCAGAACCTATAGTTAAAGATTGGGTATGGATTATAGATCCTCTTGATGGGACAAGAGACTTTATTGATAAAACTGGAGAATATGGTTTACACATTGCTCTAGCATACCAAGGTCGTCCTGTAATTGCAGTTGTGGGTATTCCTGAGGCAGGAAAACTGTATTTTGCCTCTAAAGGTAACGGTACATTTGTTGAAACTCGTGATGGACAAGTTAAGCAAATAAAAGTATCAGAACGTAACATCCCCGAAGAAATGTATCTGATTGTTAGTCGTACTCACCGAGATGAACGCTTTCAAAAGCTAATTGACAGATTACCCCTGAAAGGAAAAAAATATATGGGCAGTGTAGGCGGTAAAATCTCTACTATCCTCGAACAAGAATCTGATATCTATATATCTCTCTCTGGTAAGTCTGCTGCTAAAGATTGGGATTTCGCTGCACCAGAATTAATCTTAACGGAAGCTGGGGGTGAGTTTTCTTATGCAGATGGTAAGCCTGTTTATTACAATCAGGGAGATGTGAAAAAATGGGGCTGCATTATGGCAACTAATGGTAATGCTCATCAAGCTCTTTGTGAACAAGCAACCGCAATTATTACTGAAATTGATAGCGAAAGCTAAGGGAGTGTTGCCAAAGCAATTAAGGTAAAAAGGAATAGGGGAAAGCGATCCCCTAACCTCCTAATAATGGTTTTCTAATAAAAACTGCAATAGTTAAAGTATTCTATCTAAAGTTTAATTAATTTACTTTAAGTTATTTAGTAGTTTACCCTGCCCAAGATTTAAGTAACCAACCAATAATTACCCCTAAACCTCCCATCCTTACTGCTTGCCAGAATGGTTGCCAATTAAGCAAACGGCTTTCTAGATTAATTTCCAAATTGTCTAATTCTTGTTGTATGTATCGTAATTGAGTTTTGATCGGTTCTCTGGCTTGATTATCTTCCTGCTGTTGTTTTAATGTTTCTTTTTGCTGCTCTAATTCTATCCGTTTTTGATAATCTTGTTTGACCTGAGCATGACGTTCTTGTAGTTCTAATAGAGATCGCTCTAAATCTGTTAGTATTTGTTCTAGTTCTTGGTTATCATCTTGAGTAAACCCTGAGTTTTGAGCAGACATAACTTGAGATATAGTCAAAGAAATAGAACTACTCAATAGTAACTCATCATGACTGAAACTACTAAATTAAAGAACCAAGATTTGCTAAAAGAAGTCAGTACCATCGAGTTAGCCCAAGCTTTAGCCGAACGTTTAGCCATCTCTCACTCTGATTGGCATCGTCTCAAGGCTAATCGGCAAGCACAAGCAGGGCAACAACTAGCTTCTGCCCTAGTCTTTTTATTGAAAAAACAGCCCCAAGAAGCTTTAATTCGTCTTAATCAAGCTACTGGCTGGTTAGATCGTTCTATTTCTGCTCCTCCCTGTCCTAGTCATGGAACTAAGGGAGAAAAGGTGAGCAGGGAGTAATAAGTATAGCGGTTCTCAAATCGCTGAGGTACAAAGCTGTTCGTTTTAAGGCAGAAGCGGTGCGACCCCGCGTCGGCGCAAGACGCAAGGGAATGCGCACCAAGAGAGGCAGAAGGCAAAAGGCAGAAGTAAAATGTATCTCACTAAACTGAGAACCGCTGTAGTTAGTAGGGAGTCACCTGGAAATAATACCAAACTGCCAGATCTTATTGCCTAAATCCGCACAACAAAGTTGCGCGGAATCACTCAATTAACTAGTTAATTGCCTATTTCTTCCCTAATCCACTGTTGCACAGTAGAAACAACTGCATCGATAGGAAGTTCTTGAGATTCACCAGATGCCCTTGTAACTACTTCTACTTTACCTTGAGCAAGCGATCGACCTGTAACAATACGGTAGGGAATTCCAATTAAATCAGCATCTTTAAATTTCATTCCTGCTCTACCATCGCGATCATCTAAGAGGGTTTCTATGCCTGCTTGATTTAAGTCTTGATAGAGTTTTTCTGCTGCTGTTACTTGTTCTTGACTAGAAGTATTGGGAATAACCACAATTACTTGATAAGGAGCGATCGCTACAGACCAAATAATCCCATTTTTGTCATAGGATTGTTCTACTGCTGCTTGTGCCAACCTAGATACGCCAATGCCATAACAACCCATCCACAAAGGCTGTTCTTTGCCAGCTTCATCAGTATAAGTTGCGCCCATTGCCTGGGAATATTTTGTCCCTAACTGAAAAATATGTCCTGCTTCTATACCCCTAGCACTCTGTAAAATTTGCTTAGGATCGTGGAGAGATCGATCGCCTGTTTGGGCAGTACGAACATCGACAATTAATTTAGGTAAGATAAATTCTTTGTCCCAATTTGCTCCGACTACGTGATAGCCTGACTCGTTAGAACCTGTAACAAAGTTAGTTAACTCTACTATAGTTTTATCTGCTATGCGGATAAACTTAGGTGCAACATTTTTGCTGTGGGCAATATAGTCATCGTCTAAATTAGGGGCAATATAACCTAGAGGTAAAGGTTTAGCTGCCCATTTTTGCTGACTAGTGGCATCGGGTACTGTCAGAGCAATAATTGTCTGAGCATTGTATTGAGGAGCAAGTTTGACCAATTCATTTTGTAGTTTAACTTCATTCACATCGCGATCGCCTCTGATGCTCACTAAGACTAAAACAGTCATGCCATTGTCGTAAACTGTTTCATAAAGAACGTTTTTAACTATGTTGGTAGGAGAGCATTTTAAGAATTTACACAGCTTCTCGATAGTTTCTGTATCAGGAGTCTCTAATTTTTCGTAACCAGTAAAAGGCGAGGTTTCCAAATCCGCAGGTAGAGAATCTGCTTTTTCTACATTAGCTGCATATTTGCCATCTTCGGTGTAGAGAATCTCGTCTTCTCCCGCATCCGCTAATACCATAAACTCTTGCGAACCAGAACCACCGATCGCCCCAGAATCTGCCTCCACTGGACGAAAAGCTAAGCCACAACGAGTTAGAATGTTACGATAGGCGCGATCCATATCTTGATAGGTCTGTTTTAAACTCGCCTCATCGGTATGGAAAGAATAAGCATCTTTCATAATAAATTCTCTACCCCGCATTAGACCAAAACGAGGACGAATCTCATCACGAAATTTAGTTTGAATTTGATATAGATTAAGAGGAAGCTGACGATAAGAACGAATCATGTCTTTAGCGATCGTAGTGATTACCTCTTCATGGGTAGGACCTAAACCCAATTGTCGCTCTGCGCGATCGATGAGGGAAAACATAATCCCTTCTGCTTTAGTATAGGTATCCCAACGACCAGATTCTTGCCATAACTCCGCAGGTTGCAGTTGAGGTAATAAACATTCTTGGGCTAAGGTAGCATCCATTTCTTCGCGTACAATCTGAGATACTTTCTTGAGTACCCGCCACATCAATGGTAAATAAGTATAAATACCACTACCTATACGTCGAATGTAACCTGCCCGCAGAAGTAATTTGTGGCTAGGAATTTCTGCCTCTGCTGGATCTTCCCGCAGAGTAACAAATAGCATTTGAGATAACCGCATCAGTTTTTCTCCCGATAAATCAATAATTAATATCTCATCAGTTCGTTCTTTATCTTATAGTGATTGGGGATTAGCTTTTTTCTGAACTCCTAAACTCCTTAAATAATTCTAGTCATTTTCACAACCTCAATTTGTTGTTTTGATGAAGCAAAGTTTGATTTGAGAATAGTTATTTAAAATTTCAATTAATTATGGCTATTTTCTGAATTAATACCTAGTAATCTCTTGGAGGTCGAGTTATACCTAAAGAGTAATATTAAAAACTAAATTAATTTTTATTAGTAAATAAAATTCATTTACAAAAGTATTAGGAGCATAAAATGAAGACAAAAAATGAACAAATAAACAGAAATATTATGGAAGTATTAGTAGCGGAAGAAATAGAACGTCAAATTAATCGCTATCCTGATAATATTAAACAATATTTAAATCAGGTAGAAGTAGCTACCCATGCTCTTAATCGTTTACCTCCTTTATATGCCTCTTGTCATGAAGGTTTCAATAAGCAAAAGTTAAAAGGAAGAACAGAGCATAGTGCTAAGATTACCAGGACTGTTCGTCAAGCTTTTGCTGCGGTACAAAAAGATTTATTACGTAGTTCTACTCCTTTAGTTTCTGAAAAAAGTAATGAATCTCAAGAAGCTCAAAAAGCTTTACAAGAACTAATTGATTTTTTACCTCATCAAGAATTTTCTTGGGAAAAACTAGTTAAATTAATCAAGCCAGCTTTAGTTCAATTAAGTCATCAAGGTGATTTGGATATAGCAGAAGCAATTCGTGACAGTGGCTTTCAAAACGTATCTGAATCTAGTACTGGATGGAGTAGTTCTGTTTATACTAAGTAATAAGTAGTCGTGCAAAATTAATTCTTGGTTGAGGTGGGGAAAAGAGAAAAGCGGTGAAAACCCCTAAAGGGTTCGTGCCGTTCCTTCAAGTGGTGCGCGGGGAGGCTCTCAAGGGTAGGTTTTTAACAAAGAGGTGAGTTTTTACTATAATCTGAACGAAAAAATCAGCATTTCCTCCTTGTCTTCCTTGTCCTCCTTGTCTCCCTTGTCTTGATTTCAGGCTTAAATGTAAAAAGTCTACCCTTGTGAGAGGGGGGTTCCCCCCGTTGAGTAAACTTCGTAAGAAGGGAAAAGAAGAAATCCAGTGTGTAATTAGTTTTGTTTAGGCACTTGTTGATTAGTTTTAACAAATTGAGTAGTTTCAATCTGTTTCTCTAACTCTTGAGTAGATGATACTAAACTACTCAATCCTTCCACTAAATCGCGTACACTATTACGAAATTCAGGATCGCCGGTAATTTCGTCTAAATCTGCAGTAATTTTCTGAGTATTAGCAAAAGTAGCCCTAGCTGAATCTAGAGTTTGTTGCAACATTACTAGATTGTTAGGATTATTAAAAGCAGTGGAAATATCTTTTAAATTAGCTGAGGCATCAGCAGCATTAGCTGTTAAAGTTTCTAAGTCTTTGGCTAATTTTTGGGTATCAGTTGAAGCAAGGCTACTATCTAATTGAATAGTTAAACTGTTCAGGCGATCGCTAGTGTTTTTAATACTATCTAAAGTTGCTACTAAATTATCTTGATTTTTTTCTAGTAATGTATTTAAATTAGCAGTCAGTTGGTTAAGTTGGTCAGCTGTAACTTGATATTTTTCTGCTGTGGCAACAATTTGACCAGAAGAATTATTAGCTAGATTAGTAATTGATTCTGCTGCAGAAGAAAAAGTTGTTAATTCTTGTTCCACACTTCCTAGAACTTGTGACAGTTCTTGCCCTAATTCGGTGATTTCTTCCGCAGCTAAAGATGTGTTTCTGACCGCAGCATCAATGTTTTCAAAAAAGCGCGGATCGCTATAAAGATTAGCCATCCGAAATGTGAGAGGAAGTAGATCGTCTAGAGTAATACCTGGTTGTCCCTGGAGGCGGTCGCTATTACAGATAATTGTCTCAGGATCGCAGTCTCGGCTAAGAGGATTCATATTTGATGCTTGATTGGCTAATTCGGTTTGAGGAAGAATATCAATAAAAGTTTCGCCAATTAAACCAGAACTACTTGCTTGTAGACTTGCTTCTTTGGGAATCAATAAATCATCAGAAAAAATCTCCATAATCACATCCACCCCATTGCTAGCTGGTTGGATTTCTACAATTCTACCTACCTTAAGTCCTCGATAGCGAACGGAGTCGCCTACTTGAATGCCATTGACATTAGGAAATTCGCCAATAATTTCGTAACTTTGATCGCGAAAATTAATTCCTCGCAACCATAAGACAGCACTACCAAATAAAGCTATGCCTAATAAAGCAAGTAATCCCACTGAACCTTCTCGAATTGTTCGCGATCGCAACATTTTTTTCCTCCTAATCCAATTTTAGTTTACTCAATTACACGAATGGGTCCTTTGGTACTAGCACTAAAAAACTGTCTAACCAGAGGATTATCTGTGGTATCTATTTCTTCTATACTGCCTGACCATTGAATTTTACCTCCGTAGAGAAAAATAACGCGATCAGCAGTACGGCGTATAGTACTGTTTTGGTGGCTAACCATCACATAAGTACCACATCCGCGATCGGTACATTGTAGTTGACGAACCAAATCTTCAATTACGGTTGAAGCAATGGGATCGAGTCCGGCGGTAGGTTCATCATACAGAATAACTTCAGGATTATTTTGAGGCTCTTCAGGGTTAGACATAACAGCACGAGCAAAACTAACTCGTTTACGCATACCTCCTGATAATTCTGAGGGATAAAGAGAGCCTGTATCTTTTAATCCCACCATTTCTAGCTTTTCTTCTACTATTTCGTGAATTTTGTGGGAGGAGAGATGGGAATGCTGATAGAGAGAAAAACCGACATTTTCCTCTACCGTCAAAGAATCAAATAAAGCTGCCTGCTGAAATACCATGCTAATCCCTAAAAGATCTTCTCCATCTTCAATTAACCCCTTGCGTTTGTGTCCTTTGATATAGATTTCTCCTTCATCAGCAGGTAATAATCCTGCAATAATACGTAGGATAGTTGATTTTCCTGTTCCTGAAGGGCCAATAATGACTAGGGCTTCTCCTGGATAAATAGTCAAATCAACGCGATCGAGAATCACATTCTTACCAAAGGATTTCGAGACTCCTTTTAGTTCAATGATCGGTTCTTTTTGGTCCTTTATAATCGCTTCCATCATCGCCAATCAAGTTTACAGATTTATCTATTCCTCTATTTCTAAACCAAAAATACGCGCAACAGACTTATCTACTTTATAACCAGAATCAATTGATTCTAGGGGGTCTTTCCGTAATCTATGACGCAAACAAAGAACAATGACTCGGCGAATATCGTCTACCGTTACTTCTGTTCTACCTTCAAAAGCTGCTAAGGCTTTAGCTGCACGATTAGTAACAATATCTCCTCGTAAACCATCTACATCTAATTCAGAACAAACCTCAGAGATTTTTACCCGCAAATCGTAATCCATATTTACTTGAGGAAGTAGTTTTTGAGCTTGAACAAGTTTATTTTGGATTTCTTCTTGCTCCTGTTGATATTTATCCGAAAATTCGGGCGGATTCGCGTCAAATTCTGCTCTTTGTTCGACAATTTTTACTCTCAAATTTGGTTCTTTGACTGTATGGATTTCTGCGTGCATACCAAAGCGATCGAGTAATTGAGGGCGTAATTCTCCTTCCTCGGGGTTTCCTGAGCCTACCAACACAAATCTGGCAGGGTGACGAATAGAAATACCTTCCCTTTCTACAGTATTCCAACCACTAGCAGCAGAATCGAGGAGAACATCTACT
>JAAUYI010006967.1_pt1 | contig 17963 bp, 13 predicted proteins | sample 7278041 | NCBI WGS metagenome assembly JAAUYI01 (sample SAMN14350216, study PRJNA611818) | marine sediment metagenome | isolation source: surface marine sediment (0.6m) | place: French Polynesia: Moorea | collected 2018-08
AGCGTCTGACGATGCGAGGGATCGTGCCGGTTACACTGCGGGCAATGCAGCCCGCACCGCCGCGGGTTTGAGAGAGTAGCGATCTCATCGGATAGGAGTCACTCGTGACACTCGTCGGCAAATCACCAGCTTGGCTCTACGCCGGGACAGCATGCGGATTGTTCTCCAGGGTTTTGCGGTTTCTGTTGCAAATGACGCTGGCTCTCGGCCTGGCTCTTCCGGCGCAGGCTCATCGCAAAACCGATGTTATCACCCTCTATAACGGTGACCGAATCACCGGCGAGATACAGCAGCTCCTCGGCGGCCGCCTCTCCCTGGGTACGGATGCGATGGGGACGATCAGGATCGAGTGGAAGGAGATCGCGAGCCTCCGCTCCAACTACAACTACGAAGTCCGTCTCGTGACCGGCGAACGTTTTTTCGGCAGTCTGGCGGAGGCCGGCGTGGCCGGGAGCGTGCGCCTCACGGACGTGTTCGGTGAGCGCGATCTGAGCTGGGAGGACATCGTTGAACTGCGTCCTATCGAGGACAGCATTGCGGACCGTCTCGATATCTACCTGAGTGCCAACTACGCGTTCACCAAGGCCAGCGGCGTTACGCAGACCGAGCTTCGGGCCAATGCGTCCTACGAGGACGAACGGGCGCAGAACGCGCTCACCTCCCGCCTGACGGTTGCCAATACGGATGACGACAGTACCAAGAGTTCCCGGGTGACCCTGTCCCGGAAGGTGTGGACGGACCGCAAGACCATCTATCGAAACCTCTTCGGCGGCCACGAAACCAACGACGAACTCGGCCTCGACTACCGGATCACGCTCGGCGCCGGCCTTGGCCGCTATCTGGTGGACAACAACAACCAGACCCTGACCGTGGGTCTGGGTATCCAGGGTCTGGAAGAACGCAGCATCGGCGGTGATCGCCAGGAAAGTGTCGAAGCGGTGATTACCAGCCACTATTCGCGCTGGCGTTTCGATTCCCCGGAGCTTGACCTCAGCCTGGGCGCGGAGATCTATCCGTCCCTGTCGCAGAGCGGCCGCGTGCGCGCCGACACCAACGCAACGCTACGCTGGGAATTTATCAGCGACTTTTTCTGGGACATCAGCGCCTGGGGCAGCTACGACAGCTCCGCGGTCGACGAAGAAGCCGGGGAATTCGACTGGGGGATCACGACGGGCCTGGGCTGGGATTTCTGATCGCCTGCGCCGGCCCGCGCTTCAGGGCGACCAGTAGATCTCGAGCGGCGGCGCTGACAGTGCCAGGACGGCCGCAATGGGAAGCTTCTGCGGATCCATGAGGCGCTTGGCCTCCTCCAGGACAGCGCGCTTCTCGTCACCGGTGATGTGCAGGATGAGCTGCCGGGTGTCGACGATGCGCGGCAGGGTCAGGCTCATGCGCGCGTGGGGCGCGGCGGGAGGGTCGACGGCGATGCAGTCTTCGTGGCCATCCAGGTCGAGACCCGCGCTCAGGGCCGTGCTTCCGGGAAACAGCGAGGCGAAGTGTCCGTCGGACCCCATGCCCAGCATCACGCTGTCGAAGGTGTCGAAACCGGCGAGGGACGCCGCGATCTCCGGGAGTGCGTCCTCGGGGTGCGGTGCCTTGACGTAGAGCGGCACGAACTGCGCCACGGCGGCATTACCGGTGAGAAGATTCTCACGGGTCAGTCTCTCGTTGCTATCGGCATGCGCGGCATTCACCCAGCGCTCATCCACCAGCGTCACGGTAACCGCGTCCCAGGGAATCTCCGCCCGCGCGAGCTGCGCAAACACGCCCCGCGGAGTTGACCCGCCGGAGACTGCGAGGCTCGCGCGGCCGCGCGCCTCGACACCCGCTGCAAGGCGCGCGGCTATCGACTCGGCGAGACTGGCATCCAGCGTGTCCCGGTCCGCAAACTCGATGATTTCCAGTTCAGACATGCCAGCTCCGGCCATCCTTCTCGATCAGGAGTTCGCCCTTGGTAGGCCCCCAGGATCCCGCCTGGTATTGCTGCAGTGGAGTCCCGTCTTCCTGCCAGGCGTCGATAAGCGCGTCGCACCAGCGCCAGGACTCCTCGATCTCCTCTCGGCCGACAAACAGTGACTGATCGCCGTTGATGGCATCGAGGAACAGTCGCTCGTAGGCATCGGGAATGCGATCAAGATTCGAAGTCCCGAGAAAGTCCAGGTTCAGATCCCGCGTTTCCAGCGCCATGCGATTCCGCAGACTGTGCAACTTCGAGACCATCTGCATCTCGATGCCCTCGTTGGGCTGCAGGCGGATCACGAGGCGATTCGGCGCGCCACCGCGTCCCGATGCCGCGAAGATGTTATGCGGCAGTGACTTGTAGGTGATCACGATCTCCGTAACTTTATCCGGCATGCGCTTGCCCGTTCGCAGGTAGAACGGCACCCCGGCCCAGCGCCAGTTGTCGATGAAGGCCTTGAGGGCAACGAAGGTTTCCGTGTCACTCGAACTCCTGCCGCCCTCTTCCTCGAGGTAGCCGGGCACGGCATCACCGCGTATCCATCCCTGGGTGTACTGGGCACGCACGGCATGGTCCCGAACCATGTCCGCATTCAGGCGCCGCAGGGCACGCACGATTTTTACCTTCTCGTCACGGATGCCCGCAGCGGTCATGGAATTGGGAGGCTCCATGGCGACAAGGCAGAGCAGCTGCATCAGGTGGTTCTGGACCATATCGCGAAGCTGTCCGACCCCGTCGTAGTAGGACCAGCGCCCCTCGATACCAATCGGTTCGGCGACGGTGATTTGCACGTGATCAACGCAGCTCTGGTCCCACTGCGTATTGATGAAGCGATTCCCAAAGCGCAGCACGAGCAGGTTCTGCACTGTCTCCTTGCCGAGATAGTGATCGACCCGATAGGTCGCATCTTCGGAGAAATAGCGCGCCACGGTGTCGTTCACGGCCCGGCAGCTCTCCAGATCGTGGCCGATGGGCTTCTCGAGCAGCACGCGGCGATCGCCGCCCAGGCAACCGGCGCTGCCCAGGTGCTCACAGATCGGGCCAAACATTGAAGGCGGCGTGGCCAGATAGAACAGCGCCGGTTCGTTCTCCGAGAGCACGCCGGCCAGTTCCGCGAACGCCTCCGGATGATTGAAGTCGAGCCGGCGGTAGGCAAAGCGGGACGCGTAGGCCTGCCACGTTTCCTCGGACCAGCGCGTGTCATCCACGTAGCGGCGGACTCGCTCCTTGATATCGCCGAGGAAACTGTCGAGGTTGAGATCCTCGCGTGCCAGGGCATGAATCTGCAGTGTGTCGGGCAGCAGGTCACAGTTGTGCAGGTGATACAGCGCCGGAAAGAGCTTCCTCGCGGCGAGATCACCGCGGGCTCCAAAGATCATCAGATGCATGACTGCTCCTCGGCGTGCAGATTTAGAGTAAACATTATGCCGCCCGGAGCACGCGGACGGCCTCGGCGGCTTCCCGGGCCAGCGCTTCAACCGCGGCCCAGTCGCCGTCCTCGAGCAAGTGGGCGGGCGTCAACCATGTGCCGCCCACCGTTACCACGGCTTCGATAGCGAGGTAGTCGGCGAGATTGGAGAGCTTCACACCGCCGGTCGGGCAGAAGCGCATGTCCGGAAAGGGCGCGCACAGGGCTCTGAGCGCGGGCACGCCGCCCGCCGCCTCGGCGGGGAAGAACTTAACATGCGTCAGCCCCGCCTCGCGTGCCCGCATGAGTTCTCCCGCCGTCGCTATGCCGGGAACCAGCGGAACATCGCTGGCCGTGGCCCGGTCCAGCAGCTTGTCGGTCAGGCCCGGGGAGACCACGAAGCGGCTGCCGACGTCCACGGCGGCAGCGAACTCGTCGGCGCTGCGCACGGTTCCCGCGCCCACCACGGCGCCGGGCACCTGGGATGCGATGGCGCCGATGGCGTCGAGACCATGAGCCGTGCGCAGCGTCACCTCGAGCACCGGAAGCCCGCCCGCTACCAGCGCCTCGGCGAGGGGCAGCGCGTGGTTTATATCCGTAATCGTTATCACCGGTACGACCGGCGCCATTCCCAGCACGGTACCCGCATCCAGTTGCTCGGGCAGGTCAGAAAAAGACACAGGCACCCTCCTCCGGCGTGGACACCGCTCTGCGGAACAGTTCGAACAGCTCGCGCCCGACGCCCGCGTCGCTGACTTCGGTCATGGGGCAGGCTTCCCGGGCATCGAACTCGGAGGCGTCAACCTCGAGAGTCAGCGTGCCGGTCTCGGCGTCGAGGGTGAGCATATCGCCCTCGCGGACCCGGCCGATGGGACCGCCCAGAAGAGCCTCGGGCGAAACGTGGATAGCCGCCGGGACCTTTCCCGAGGCCCCTGACATGCGTCCGTCCGTCACCAGGGCGACGGCGAAGCCCCGATCCTGCAGCACGCCGAGGAGCGGTGTGAGCTTGTGCAGCTCCGGCATGCCGTTGGCGCGGGGACCCTGGAAACGCACGACCACAATGCAGTCGCGGTCCAGCTCACCGGCCTCAAAGCGCTTCACCAGGTCCTGCTGGCTATCGACCACCACGGCTGGCGCGCGAACCTTGCGGTGCTGCTCCTTCACCGCGGATATCTTGATCACGCTCCGGCCCAGGTTGCCGCTGAGCAACCTCAGCCCGCCCTCGGGGTCAAAAGGTCGATCAAGGGGACGCAGGACCTCTTCGTCTGCGCTTTCACTCACGGCGGCATGCCAATTGATGACCCCGTCCTCGAGCCGCGGCTCCTGCGCAAAGTCGCTGAAGTTGGCACCCCAGACCGTTCCCGCATCGCTGTGCATGAGCCCACCCTTCATGAGCTCGCCGAACAGGAAGGCCGTACCTCCCGCGGCGTGGAAGTGGTTGATGTCCGCCGTGCCGTTCGGATAGACGCGCGCCAGCAGCGGCACCACCGCAGACAGTTCGGAAAAATCGTCCCAGTTGATGATGAATCCCGCAGATCGCGCCATCGCGATCAGGTGGATGCAGTGGTTCGTGGATCCGCCGGAAGCCAGCAGTCCGACGATCGCATTTACGAAGGAGCGCTCGTCGATGATCGAGGCGAGCGGGCGGTAGTCCGGTCCCTGCGCGGTAATTCGCGCAATCTGCTCCGAGCCCACGCGCGTCAGCTCATCGCGCAGCGGTGTACCCGGGTTCACGAAGGAACCGCCGGGCAATTGCAGGCCCATCGCTTCCATGAGCAGCTGGTTGCTGTTGGCAGTGCCGTAGAAGGTGCAGGTGCCGGGGCTGTGGTAGGACGCGGCCTCGGCGGCGAGCAGTTCGTCACGGCCCACCTTTCCTTCGGCGAAGAGCTGGCGCACGCGGGATTTTTCCGGGTTCGACAGGCCCGAGGGCATGGGGCCCGCGGGAATGAACATCCCGGGAAGGTGGCCGAAGCGCAGCATGCCGATCACCAGGCCCGGGATGATCTTGTCGCAGGTCCCTAGGCCGACGATGCCATCGAACATGTGGTGGGACAGCGCGACGGCCGCGGCCTGCGCGATGTTGTCGCGGCTGAAGAGGGAAAGCTCCATGCCCACCTGGCCCTGCGTGACGCCGTCGCACATGGCCGGTACGCCGCCCGCAACCTGACCCGTGCTGCCGATCGCGCGCAGGTGTCCCTTGATGATGTCCGGGTACGCCGCGTAGGGCTCGTGGGCCGACAGCATGTCGTTGTACGCCGTCACAATGCCGATGTTCGCGGACTCAACGAGGCGCAGGCGATCCTTGTCCTCGGCGCCGCAGGCCGCGAAGCCGTGGGCGAGATTGCCGCAGGAGAGCGATGCCCGTTGCGGACGCAGCGAGCGGCTCTTCTCCATCAGCGCCAGGTAGTCGTCGCGGCTGCCGCCGCTGCGATCGCGAATCCGCTGGGTCACGGCCGCGATAGTCGGATGTAGTGTAGCCATAGCTTCCTTCGTGAAATCAGCGTTGGGTTAGATCATGCGAAGGCGTCAACCTTCGCCCTAGCTCGGCTGTGTGCCCGCGGTTTGCGCAAGCTGCTGTTGGCGGAGCAGGCTGACGGCTCCCTCGAGGCCCAGGTTTTCGCGGACAACGAGGCGCACGGGTATATCGCGCAAATAGGACGAGAAACGCCCCTTGGCCTCGAAGCGGGCTCGAAACTCGCTGCGGGCCAGGAATTCCTTGAATCGCGGCGCTATCCCACCAGCAATGTACACACCACCACGCGCGCCCAGTGTCAGCGCGAGGTTACCGGCGGTAGAGCCGAGAATGCGACAGAACATCTCGAGGCTGCGCACCGCCAGCGACTCCACACCGGCAAGTGCGGCATCGGTAATTGCCGCCGCCGTGCCGTGCAACGGGTCCCGCCCCGCCAGCTCCGCGAGCGCCGTATAAATGTTGACGATACCCGCTCCGGAAAGAAGGCGTTCCACGGATACCCGGCCGAAGCGCGCCATGAGTATCTGCAGAACCGCGAGCTCCTGGGCGTCGACGGGGGCGAAGTCCACGTGACCGCCTTCGCCCTCGATAACGTGGTAGCGCCCGTGTAATCGAAGCAACGTGCACACGCCGAGACCGGTTCCCGCGCCGAGTACGGCGATCGGGCGGCCTGCCTCCGGCTCCCCGCCCCCGAGGTCAAACCAGTGTTCCCGCTGCAGCTCCGCCACGCCATAACCCACGGCCGCGAAGTCGTTGATCAGCAGCACCGGCGTTCCGAGCCGCCGGGAAAGGGCCTCTCGATCAAGGGACCAGGGGCTGTTGGTGAACTGGATGACACTCGCATCCACCGGCGAAGCAACACCCAGACAGGCCGCCATGGGCAAGGGCCCCCGGCCGCTCACCGCCGCCTCGCTGAGATACTCCTCGAGGGCCTCGGAGAAATTGCCGTGGTCCGACACGGAGTAAGTGCGGATACAAGTGAGCTCGTCGGCGCTGGTCTCCTCGAGCGCAAAACGGGCGTTGGTGCCGCCTATATCGGCAACGAGGTTCCAGTCCCTGTTCACGGACGCCTCCCGGCGACGGAGGTCGAACCCGATCCCGCGGGATTCGCGGCTTCGGGCGACGTCATCGCGCGTTCGTGCTTCACCCAGTCGACCTCCATGACCCAGGGCGATGCGATGGGTCCGGGCGCGATCTTGGCAAAATTGAGTACCGCGAACATGGGCTCGGGTATCAGCGCTGCCTTGCCCTTGAGTCGGTACACTTCTTCCCCGTCAAGCGTGAAGACGAAATCCTCGCCTATCCAGGCCACCGCGTATTCATGGAACTCGTCCAGTGATGCTTCCTGCACCAGCATGGAGGCCTGCCAGTCACCGCCACCGCAGTAACCCTCGCTCTCGATGATGCGCGCGGCGTAGCGGTCCGGACCGCCCTCGCCATGGTGCTCAAAGATATCGATTTCCCCCGAGCCGGTCATCGGCCAGCATACGTATTCATCCTCTTCCTGCACCGGAGGTTCGTTGTTCTGGGCGCCCAGCAGCCACCATGCGGGGAACATGCCGTGCTGGCCGCTGTTCTCCACCCGCAGGCGGGCTGTCCAGCGGCCACCGACAAACTCCCGGAGGTTCTTTGAGGTCAGGCGACCCGCGACGAAAGCTGAACCCGGATGCGCGGTACCTGACTTGTGGAGATTAGAACAGGGCTGCACCGCACCGAGATCGACAACGCGGAGTTTAAGTGTGCCGTCGCTGACTTCCCGCGTGCCGTGGGCACCGTCGGCCACGTAGCACTGGTCTTCATCGTTGACCCACACGAGCTGGTCCTGCCAATTCCGGGGATCGAAAAACTCGAAGTCGTCGAAGAAATCGGTTTCCCAGGCTCTCGCCGCGGCGTCGACCGCCGTGTCCGTGTCGTCGGCAAAGGCAGCCATGCACAGCAATAACGCCAGAACGCCGCCGAGGCCCGCTGACGCCCCGGCTTCCAACAGCGCCGAGCGCCGGGCGTTCATCAGGCAGGCACCGGCTCGTGCAGCGCCGCGAGTTCATCCTCCATCTGGCTGATCGTGCGCGCGTCGATGCGATAGAACAGGATGAATACGGCTCCGGCGACGGCGAGTGCGGCAGGAAGAATGCTGAACATCAGGCGGATTCCCAGCAGTGAACTCTCGCTCTGCACCTCATTGGCCACGAAGCCGAAGGCGCCGAGGACGATGCCGAGCACGCCGGCCCCCACGGCGAGTCCCATCTTCTGCGCAAACTGCACGGTGGAGAACACGAGTGCGGTAATGCGGCGCCCCGTCTTCCATTCACCGTAGTCCGCGCAGTCCGCGTACATGGACCACACCAGTGCCGGCGTCGGACCGATGACGAAGGAGCCCATACAGTTCACCACCACCATCAGCCAGTAATCCTGGGGTGGAATGAAATAGAACGCCGCCATCGACGCTGCGTTCAGCAGGGTCAGCGTGATCATCAGCATGCGCTTTTCGAAGTGTTCCGCCAGGTACTTGGTGAGCACGATGCCGCCGATCATCGAGATCAGGCCCAGGGAGAGAAACACGGCCGTCTTGTCGAAGATGAGGAACAGCGGTGTGCCATCGTCACCGACGTAGTACTTGAAGTAATACAGCAGGGAGCCGTTGCGTACCGCGATATTCATCAACGTGACAATCGCGGAAAGGAAAAGCACGGCCCAGGGCCCGTTGCTGACCAACGCCCTTAGGTCCTGGCGTATGTCGCTCTTGCGCGGCTTGACCTTCACGCGCTCCCGGGTCGTTGCAAAGGTAACCCAGAACAGGGCAATGGAGGCGACCGCGAAGATGATCATGGTGAGGCGGAATCCCTGCGCTTCGTCGCCGCCCCCGAGCATGTTCTTCAGGGGTCCCACGAAGGTGGCAATAAGCCAGCCCGCGAGAAAGGCGCAGATGAATCGGTAGCTCGCTACTTTCGTGCGCTCGATGGACGACGGCGAGATCACGCCCATCAGCGCCGAATACGGTACGTTCACTACCGTATAGGCCAGCATCATCGCGGTGTAGGTCACATAGGCGTAGATCAGCTTTCCCGTATCGGAGAGATCGGGGCCGGCAAACATGAGGTAGCCGCAGAGGCCGTAGGGAATCGCGCCCCAGAGCAGGTAGGGACGGTACTTGCCCCAGCGCGAGTTGGTGCGATCGGCGATCAGTCCCATTATCGGGTCGCTCGCGGCGTCGATGATCTTGGTCACCAGGAACATCGCGCCCACGGCCGCCGGCGCGAGACCGAAGATGTCGGTGTAGTAGTACATGAGGAACAGGTTGAAAACCTGGAAGAAAAAATTGGACGCCGTGTCGCCCAGGCCATAGCCCAGTTTCTCGCGCACGGAAAGCGGCTGTGTTTCCATGAAGTCTCGCCCGTATCGTTATTCTTTATCGCGTCCGCTGCCAAGCCCCCGGCAGCGGGCAGCAGCACCCAGCCCCGCAACGCAAAGCTACAGCCGCAGCTTGGCTACACAACGGATATGAGACAAGGGGGACTTCGCGCGGGACAGGGCGGGCGCGCGCCGCAAAACTCCTGTTCACCTCACCTTAAATCCACTTGGACGGAATTCTCTTGCATGGGGTGTGCATCTCTATATGTTTCGCCCTTAGATTGATCGTCCCGGAACCGTGTTCACTGTGCATGATTTCGGGCAAGTTCAGCAGGATCATTAGGGGCAACGTTCATGACCAACATCGCCATGCCAGCACCGGTCTCCGCCGAAGAAGCGCAGAGCCAGGAGCGTGTACAAACCCTGCTCGCGCAGATGGGACTCGACGAAAAAATCGGCCAGATGAGTCAGCTCCAGGCGGGCGGCGGCTATGTACCGGACCACATCGCCGACGCTATTCGTGCCGGTCGCGTTGGCTCAGTGCTCAACGAGGTCGATCTCGATACGATCAACGCCCTGCAGCACATCGCGGTGGAGGAGAGCCGTCTCGGCATCCCCCTGCTTGTCGGCCGCGATGTCATCCATGGCTTCAAAACCATTTTCCCGATCCCCCTGGGACAGGCCGCGTCCTGGAACACCGAGCTCGTCGAGGCGGCCGCGAGAATCAGCGCTGCCGAGGCCGCGAGCTGCGGCATCAACTGGACCTTTGCGCCGATGATTGACGTGTCCCGGGATCCCCGCTGGGGACGCGTCGCCGAATCGCCCGGCGAAGACCCGGTCCTGGGCAGCGCGATCGGTGTTGCCATGGTGCGAGGTTTCCAGGGCAGCGCCCTGCAGGAGGTCGGCGCCATCGCAGCCTGCGCCAAACACTTCGCGGCTTACGGCGCCGCGGAGTCCGGGCGTGACTACAACACGGCCAACGTTCCGGAGAACGAACTTCGAAACGTGTACCTCCGTCCCTTCAAGGCGGCCGCGGATGCCGGGGTCGCCACGTTCATGACCGCCTTCTGCGAAATCGATGGCGTCCCGGCAACGGGAAACCACTGGCTTCTGGACGACGTGCTCCGCCAGGAATGGAGCTACAAAGGTATGGTCGTGAGCGACTGGGAGTCGGTGGTCGAGATGTCCGTGCACGGCTATACCCACGACGACTCGGAGGCCGCCTTTGCTGCGGTCACGGCGGGAGTCGACATGGAGATGGCGAGCTCCTCCTACCGCGATCACGTTGAGCACATGGTCCACAGCGGCGCGATCAGCCTCGAGCACATAGACCGCATGGTGGGTCGCATTCTGCAGCTCAAGTTTGACCTCGGTCTTTTCGAGAACCCCTACACGCACCGGGAGGATCACGCCGAGCTCCTGAACCGTCAGCACCTCAAGGTTGCGAAGGATCTCGCCACGCAAAGCTGTGTTCTGCTCAAGAACGAGCAGAGCACCCTGCCCCTGTCAACGACGCGCCTCGAATCCGTCTCCCTGATCGGACCCCTGGCCGACGACGGCTACGAGCAGATGGGTACCTGGGTGTTCGATGGCGAAGCCCAGCACAGCGTGACCGTGGCCACGGCGCTTCGCGAGGTGATCGGCCGTACCGTGGAGATCCGTCACCTCGCCGGGCTGGAAACGACCCGCGCATCCAGCAGCGACGATTTCGCCGAGGTACGGCAGGTCGCCGCTGAGGTGGACGTCAATATCCTGGTCCTGGGCGAAGAGTCGTTCATGAGCGGCGAAGCCCACTCGAGAGCCAATATCGATCTGCCCGGCCAGCAACTCGAACTGCTCGAAGCCGTGGCGGCTGCGGGGAAGCCGGTGGTCGTCATCATCATGGCGGGACGACCGCTCACCCTCGACCGCGTGATGCCGCTGGCCGACGCCGTGCTGTATGCCTGGCACCCCGGGAGCATGGGCGGGCCCGCCATTGCAGACCTGCTGCTGGGCCTCGCTTCGCCGTCCGGGAAACTCCCGGTTACCTTCCCCCGCGCCGTGGGTCAGATCCCGATTTACTACGCCCAGAAAAACACCGGCCGGCCGCCGACCGACGCCACGTGCCTGCACATCGACGACGTCCCCGCCCAGGCTCCGCAGACCTCGCTGGGCATGGCCTCGTTCCACCTGGATGCGGGGTTCCGGCCACTCTTCCCCTTCGGCTTCGGCCTGTCCTACGCGCAGTTCCAGTACGTGAAGATCACCACCTCACACCATCACATCGCGCTGGGCGAGTACGTGGATATCTCTGCCGATGTGTTGAACACCGGCATGCACGAAGGCGAAGAGGTCGTTCAGCTTTACGTGCGCGACCTCGTCGGCAGCGTTACGCGCCCGGTGCGCGAGCTCAAGGCTTTCCGTCGCGTTCGCCTGCGCCCCGGCGAACGACAGCGCATCAGCTTCCGTCTGCACACCGACGATCTCGCATTCTATGATCGCAACATGCAGTGGGTCGTCGAGCCGGGACACTTCCACGCCTGGATCGGCGGGGACTCGGAAGCATCCCTGCAAACGGAATTCGAAGTTCGGACGGCGTAGCAATGAGCATCCTAAAGCAGAGACTCGCCAGCAGCGAGACCGCGGAGCGTGTAGAGAAGCTCCTTAGCAACATGACCGTGGATCAGAAGATCGGGCAGATGACCCAGCCCGAGCGAATGGCCTGCACGCCCCAGGACGTTAGGAACTTCCACATCGGTTCGGTACTCAGCGGCGGAGGTTCCGCGCCGGGGGACAATCGTCCGCCGGACTGGGTAGCCATGAATGAGGCCTACTGGCAGGCGTCCATGGCGGAAGGTGAAGAGCGCATTCCCGTTCCCGTGATCTACGGCATCGATGCGATCCACGGCAATAACAACGTGATCGGCGCCACGGTTTTCCCGCACAACATCGGTCTCGGCTGCGCGGGAGATCCGGAACTGATCGGCCGGATTGCCGCCGCTACCCGCAGCGAGATCCTGGCCAGCGGCGTCGACTGGACCTTCGCCCCGACGCTCGCGGTGGCCCGCGATCACCACTGGGGTCGAACCTACGAAAGCTATTCCGAAGACCCGGCCCGGGTGGCCGCCTACGCCGCGGCCTTCGTGGAGGGTATGCAGGGCGACGGCGGCGACGACAGCGTGGCGGCCTGTGCCAAGCACTGGGTCGGCGACGGCGGCACCACGCACGGCATCGACCAGGGCGAGACCACCCTGCCCTTTGCCGAACTCGACCGCCTGCACATCTCGCCCTATCGTCCCGCCATCGATGCCGGTGTGCTCACCGTGATGGCCTCCTTCAACAGCTGGAACGGCGACAAGTGCCACGGCCATCGCTTCCTGCTGATGGACGTGCTCAAGGGAGAACTCGGCTTTGACGGCTTCGTCATCTCGGACTGGGACGGTATCGACTACCTGTCGGAAGACTACGGCGAAGCCGTGGCCCTGAGCGTCAACGCCGGGGTAGACATGTTCATGGTCTCCGTGGAATGGCGCGCCTTCATCGAGCATCTGCGCAACCACGTTCGCAGCGGCACCGTGCCTATGGAACGTATCGACGACGCCGTGCGCAGAATCCTCCGCGTCAAGGTCGCCCTCGGTCTCTTTGAGAAGGCCTCGCCGGCCCATCGCCCCCGCTCCCTGGACAGCAGCTTCGGCGGCGCCGAACACCGTGCCCTCGCCCGCGAGGCCGTTCGCAAGTCGCAGGTACTCCTGAAGAACGAAAGCTCGGTATTGCCCCTGGATAGATCGGCGCGAATCCTCGTGGCCGGTAAAAATGCCGACAACCGCGGCCACCAGTGCGGGGGCTTCACCGTGGCCTGGCAGGGCGAAACCGACAACGCCGGCATTGAAGGCGGGTGCTCAATCTGGGAGGCCATCCGCGAGCAGGCGCACGCGGCAACGCTGTCCCAGTCAGCGACCGGAGAGGATGCGGACCCGGCACAGCACGATGTCGCCATTGTCGTTATCGGCGAACGCCCCTATGCAGAGGGTCTGGGAGATGTCCGCGTCGGAGACGAGGTTATCGTCCACGCGGGCTCGATGATCCGGGGGCAGATGAAAGTGCTCGCGCCCTACGGAAGCACGCTGGAGCACCGGATCAGTCACCCGGAGGATCTGGCAACTATCCGCAACATCGTGGCCCGGGGTATTCCTGTGGTGACCATTCTCGTGAGCGGCCGCCCCCTGGTCGTGAATGAGGAACTGGGTGCCTCCGCCGCCTTTATCGCCGCATGGCTCCCGGGCTCCGAAGGTGCGGGTGTAGCCGACATGCTGTTCGGAGACCACGAGTTCCAGGGCACGCTGTCGTTCTCCTGGCCGCACAGCGCGGGTCAGGTGCTCAACGTTGACGACGAAGACTACGACCCGCTCTATCCCGTGGGCTACGGGCTTCGCCTGAACAACCCCTGAGCCGCGACGCGGGAAGACGCAGGAAAAGCCGGGAGCAAAAACCTACCGGGCGATCTACCTGGCCTGCGCGGTCGACTGCTCCGTCGGCTCCGGTTCATAGATGCGCACGTAATCAATCTCCAGCCGCCGGGGGAAGGCCGACTCCTCGACGGGACCATGAGAGTCGCTCCACCTACCGCCCACGGCGAGATTCATGACGATGTGGAAGGCGTGATCGAAGGGCCATTGCCCCTCGCCCAGTCCCTCGTCGAAATAGGCGAAATAGCGAATACCGTCGACGTACATAGCAAGCGCTCCTTCGCGCCATACCAGTGAATAGGTATGGAACGCTTCGCCCAGGTCGGGCACCACGATCGTAGACTGCACCTGCGTGCCGAGGCCGGCGTAGAAGTCGCGCGTGTGCACGGTGCCGTGCACCAGATCGGGTTCATGGCCGATATGCTCCATGAGATCGATCTCTCCCGAGTTGGGCCAGGAGTCGCACTTCGCACCGCCCTCGCCCTCGCTTTGCTCCGCGGAGCAATTGGTCGCATAGCGATAGGGATCCTCGGGCATCAGCCAGATGGCTGGCCAGACGCCACGCCCCTCGGGAACCCGGGCACGAATATCGAGACGGCCATAGTGCAGGGCACGATTCCCCCAGCTGTGTACGCGACCGGAGCTGTAGGCCGGCTCGTCGAGACCCGTGCGATGGGCTTCGAGGATAAGCACACCGTCTTCGATACGTACGTTCTTCTCGTCCGCGGTATAGGCCTGCACTTCGTTGTTGACGCGGCCCGGCGCCCACTGTTCAGCAGTCCAGTTTTCCGGGAACGCATCGGTGTCGCTGAAATCGTCCTCCCAGACGAGATTCCAGCCCGCGTCCGAAAACCGGGAGTTGCGCACCAGTAGTCCACTCAGCACCGCTTCGCCAACGCGGGACTCAACGCAGGTATCGAGTTGTCCGTCGGCGAGATGAATGTCGCGGAAGCCGCGAATGGCGGCATCTCGAGCTTCGCCGGCAGCGGCCTCGTCGATGCGGAAGTTGGAGAGGCGACGCCGGTCCTCGATGCTGATGTCCATCACCCGCTGCCCACCCGGCTCGCCATCGGGCTCGACAAAGTAGTAGACGAGGTCGTAGCTGCCGTTCGGCAGGGAGATCGAATAGCACTGATCGCCGGAGCGGTAGGTGGCGTGAAGCTCGGGATCCTGGGTGCGGCGCACATGCGCGGCGCGGTGGCATTGCGGGTCGTCGCCGCAGGTATCGGCCGAGAATAACTCTCCGGCCAGCGTTTCCATGGCGTCACCGCCGATGTTCCGGGCCCAGACGACGGTCTCGGCAAAGTCCGCGGCCCCGGGGGCACAGAGCGACGGGGCGCAATGAGCGCCCCATAGAACCAATCCGCATAGCGGCGAAAGTAGAATCCGCGGCTTGTGCTTTTCTTCTCTCGATCCGCGGCCGGCCCCTGACTGCAGCACCTTCAGCGACACGGAAACACTCCTTGATCGCTTGTCTTATTCTGATTGCGAGACGCTGCCACAGCACGGATTCAGTGCCCAGTACTCACGCGACGAACGGGACTGCTGCTGAGACTGATGGGAAAACGCAGGGCGCTACCGGGGATCACCGCTTCTCGAATGAGCGGCGAAAAATCCAGGGTCAATCAGGACAACAGATGCTGAATCGCCGAGCGATAATTACGACTCACCTTGAGGCGCGTATCGCCGTCCAGGTGAAGCGTGCACTCCCCCTTGGTCAGCGGCGTGATCTCCACGATCTTCCTGAGATTCACGAGGGTGGAGCGGTGAACGCGAGCGAAGGTACCCGAAGCGAGTCTTTCAGACAGTTCCTTCATCGTGCAGCGCAGGATGTGCGTCTCGCCAGCGGCGTGAACGCACATGTAGTCGCCGGCGGCATCCACCCAGTCGATGTCTTCGAAGGGCAGCAGTTGAACCGCGTCTCCCGTCCGCACCGGCAGGCGATCGGGTAAATCCCGTCCGGAACCGTTGAGCTGAGACGTACCCAGGGACGATTCGGGAACGCCGGAGCGGGCGCGACCGGCCTCCATCGCCCGAAGCAGCGCCGCCTTGTCCGGGTGCACAAGCCGCTCCCGGACGCGGCTCAGGGTCTTCCGCAGGCGTCTTTCCTCTACGGGCTTGAGGATATAGTCCACCGCATTTACATCGAAGGCTTCCAGCGCGTACTTGTCGAAGGCCGAAACAAACACGATCAGCGGCATGTGGTCGTCTTCCTGAAGCTGCGCCACCACGTCGAAGCCATTGAGGCCCGGCATCTCCACATCCAGGAAAACGAGATCCGGCGTGTGCTCGCGGATCGCGGCGAGGCCCTTGCGACCGCTGCTCGCGGTGCTGACCACCTCGAGCTCGGCCTCGCCCGCCAGCAGGCCGCGCATCAGTTCCACGGCAAGCGGTTCGTCGTCGATGACCAGGGTCCGCAGCATCAGCCGTACGCCAATTGACGCTGAAGTGGAATTGAGATGCGGGCCGTGACGCCGCCGTCGGGCCGCCGCTCGTGCTGGAGCCTGGCCGCTGCTCCAAAGGAGCCGTCCAGCCTTTGCCGTATGTTGCGCAGGCCCACGCCGGTATCGTCGATGGGATCCGTTTTTTCGGTGCCGTCACCGGAGTCGCTGACCTGCAGTTCGAGGACATGATCGTTGCAGAAAGCCGTGATCTCGAGCCGGGACTTCTCCTCGCTCTTCGATACGGCGTGCTTGATCGCGTTCTCCACCAGCGGCTGGAGCAGCATGCTCGGTATCAGTTCGCGGGCCGCTTCCGGAGAAATCTGTATGGAGACGCTCAAGCGGTCCTGGAAACGGGCCTGCTCAATCTCCAGGTAGCGTTCGATCGCAAGAAACTCCTCGGCCACGGTGACGGGATCCTGCGTATCCGTGTACAGCGAGTAGCGCAGAAAATCACTCAGGGACGCAATCATCTTCGAGGCGCTTTCCGTCTGCCGCGATGTCACGAGACTCTGTACCGCGTTCAGCGTGTTGAAGAGAAAATGCGGATTGAGCTGGTATCGAAGCATGGTCAGCTCGGCCTCCCGGGCCGACGAGCGCGCCTGGGCAGCCTTGAAAGCCTCGCGATTCTTGGCGGCGGCCATGTCCTGCAGCGCCGAATGCTCGAGCTCGGCGAGGCGATAGTACTTGAAGCCGTGATACAGCGCGGTCCAGCACAGGAATATGAAGATCGACGGATACAGCCAGCCACCGAAGTCAGACATGAGATTGCCCTCACCGGTCATGTACTCGAAGAGCACCAGGCGCAGGAAGGCCCAGATGCTCGATGCGACCAGGACCGACACGACGATTGCAGTGACGCGGGCGGCCGGCGACCACGACCATACCCCTCGATAGATCGGGCGGAGAGGCCAGGACAGAAGCAGTCCGATGGCAGACTGGAGAAGCGTGTGCCCGAGGTAACCCAGCTCCGGCTGGTCGTACCACAGGTTCAGACTAAGAAAGCCGACTACCGAGAGCCCAAGCCAACCACCGATCTGCAGCAGCCAGAACTGCCGCGTGTACTCGTAATGCAGCAGTCGACCCAGGGCCTGCTGGATCGAGTCGTTCAAGCGCTGTGGCTCGATTACCATCGTCAGGCCACGGCTTTCTGCTCTGACGAAGCGACGTCCTCGGCGCTGCAATAGTAGTCGAGGAAGTTCTTGTGCGTGGGAAGCTGCGAAACGCGCTTTTCGATCCCGCGGCGAATACCGCCAAGGAAGGTGTGCAGCTCACCTTCCTGCATGTTGTTGACGATGGGGTGGTACTGCTCTGGAAGCAGCCCCTGCCCAAGCATCACCTGGATCCAGGAATTCTCTCCGAACAGCTCGTTGGGCACCTTGAACACACGCCCCGATTCACGGAACAGGTCGAGACGGTGCTGCAGCGAGTCCGGGATTCTCATGGAGCTGCAGTGGCGCCAGAACTCGGTGTCGCGGCGCTCGGTGACGTGGTAGTGCAACACGATGAAATCGCGAATGTTGTCGCACTCGTGCTGCATCTGCTCGTTGAACTCAACGATGTCAGGCTCGCGAATTCCCGCATAGGGGAACATCTGCATGAGCCGGATGATGCCTCGCTGGATCAGGTGAATGCTCGTGGATTCGAGCGGCTCGATAAACCCGCTGGCCAAGCCCAGGGAGACGCAGTTTTTCTTCCAGTGTTCGCGACGCTGCCCGGTGCGGAAAGGTATTACGCGGGGATCGGTCAGCGTTTCGCCCTGGATGTTGTTCAGCAGCGTGGCGACCGCCTCATCCTCGGACCAGTACTGGCTGCAGAAAACCAGGCCGTTGCCGACGCGATGCTGCAGCGGAATTCGCCACTGCCAACCCGAGTCGCGAGCGATGGA